>JACCDQ011983019.1_pt1 | contig 51605 bp, 33 predicted proteins | sample 7446031 | NCBI WGS metagenome assembly JACCDQ01 (sample SAMN15323442, study PRJNA562643) | freshwater metagenome | isolation source: river surface water | place: USA:Blue River Watershed | collected 2017-08-17
GGAGTTAAAAAAAGTGAGTATTCGTGGGTTCGATTGAAATCTCTGGTAATTGATCCTTTGGGATTATGAACAACCGAAATTTTTGACTGCTTATAATTAAAGAAAATTTCGTCTAATAATTGACTAAGATAGGTCATTTCAGAATCATCGATCGCTACTGATTTAACTCCGCTTGTTCTCAAAAAGTCTTTCGCAGTTCTCAATCGATCATTCATTAGTGTCAACCAAGATGACCTTCTGTAATCATTTTTATATAATATAGGAGCAGAATCTGTATTATACGGTGGATCTATATAATTGAAATCCACCTGATTGAGATACTTTTCAATTAATAAACTTAACGCCTGAAAATTCTCAGAATTAATCAACAATCCATCGGTTTGTTGGTCAAGGTCATCAAATTCGGCTAGGAGCCGGTCTTTGAAGGCTTCATCAAAAAACTGGGTGTCCAGTAAGAGGAAAGGTTCAAAAGTCAACTGTTCTGGGTTGATGATGTCTACATTGTAAAGGGTCCTCCATTCTGAGAGCTGTGCTTTATTGTCGAATATTTCGGAATAATAGGCGGCGGGTATTCGATCCAATGTTATGCAATAATCGGTTCGGATGACAAACTTCTTTTTGAGCCAAAGCTTCTTCTGGAAGTTTTCGATTTGGGCAAGAAAATCAATTACTTTGCTGGCTACCACCTTAATGGCTTTAATTTTGCTCAGTTGAGCAACAAAGAAATCCGTTTGTTTGGTATTTATGTCATCCAGAAACAACACTTCATTTTTGATGTAGAAATCTAGCTCACGGGAAAGAAATCCCCCTAAATCTTTGTGGATGAAATAGTCAAAACTATTTTTCGAGACGTAGTCGTTTAGGTGTTTTTCCAGAAGTGTACGCTTGGTATTTTTTTCTGTCGGGCTAAGTGTAAAAACGCCTGCATAGCTCAACGGAATAGAGGAAACAAGTATCTCTAGGGCTTGGCTGAGCAGCGTATCTTGTTTGGTGGCTTTGGGAAACGGCTCGTAGATGAAATTTATGGTCAATTCTTCTGCCGTCTCCTCCAGGGGTTGATCTAGAAAAATGGCAAATTTACGGTCGGTATCCCCTTGGGTTTTATTGTTGTTTTGCTCAGTATTGGCTTCTCTTAATTGAAAAGTAACTTTCTTGCCATCGGGTATTTTGAAGGTATAATTTTTAAAATTTTCGGAGGATTTGATATAGTATTGGTCGTGGTTTGCCCAATGCAGCTTTACCTCTTCACCTTCATACGGGATGGCATAGACATCCTTTTTGTATCGCCGCATGGAGATAAAATCACCGTCTTTGTAGTAGCGTTTGAAGAAATTAGCGAGGTGGGAGAATACTTCTTGCTCCAAAACATCGGTATTTTCGGCTAATTTAAGCTGCTGAAATTTTGATTTATACTTCTCATTTTCTTCAGCAACATAGCCAAGACCTTCAAGATTTTTTTTCATTTCTCTCAGCTCTTGCTCTAGTTGTGCTTTATCCTTGGATTGGGTTTGGCTCAGCGCAAGTTTAATATCCTCTGGCAACTGTTTTTCAATAAACTCATTTACTTGCCTGCGTTTTTGGTTCATTATCCGGTAAATGCCAAAATCCAAATCCGCTTTGTTCAGTTCAAATATTTCGTTGAGAATCTCTTTTAATCGGGTGTAATTTTCCATATTTCTTACTTCTAGGTTCACAAGTAACTTCTTGTGCCTTATTAGTGTCGTTAGATAGCAATCCTAATTTTAAATAATTTCAAATGAAACGGTAAACAACTCCTCTTCCTTGATGGTTCTGGACAGCTTACCTTTAGCCTCCTTGATCATGCTGTCACGTTGTTCATTAATTTCATCTTCTCGGTCATAAATCTCTTGACGCAATCGGTTGTATTTACGTTTAATTTTGGAGATTTTTTCTTGGAGTTCAATCAACTCTTCGGCAAGGATATTCTCTTTGTGTTGTTCACGTTCAAGATCTCTCAATTTGCTTCTTTCTTCTCTTAGGTCTAATTCTAAAGCTCGTATTTTATCATCTGCCCAATTTTCAAACTTAGTAAACTCCCGTTGCATGAAGGCGGCATCCGTTTTTTCGAGATAGTCTAGTTTTTCCTTTTTATTTTTTTGATGTAGTTTTTCTAAATCATCCACTCCATAGTTGACAAATGCAAAGGTCTCTGATTTAATAGAATTATTCATCAAGTCACGCAAACTTTGTTCTAAAATTACTTGGCCATCCGTCGTGATACCTGAAAGAATCAGCGTATCGTGCTGCTCGATTTCTGATTTAACCGCCAAATTGCTGATTTTTAGTAAGCCCTTGCTACCCTTGCGTTGTTCAAGTTCCTTGAATTTTATAGGCGAAGCTGTGAGATCAAAAATGATATGAGTAGGAAGAGTTTGCTCTGCTTTAGCTCTTTTCAATAACTTTTGAGCAATCTCACTTTGCAGGCGGTAGTGTTTTGCGTCTGTTCTTTTTTTATTAAGCGTATAACGTTCTCGATTCTCACGTAGGGTAAACGTAAAGTCATCTGATTCAAATTCAGCCATGGATTTAAGGTAAAATCGAGTGATTTCCCACAGCCATTTTTCAAATTTTTCAAGGAAGGTTTTTGTTTCAGAATAGGTGATACGCAACTTATTTATGACAGAACCTTCAAAATTTTCGAACAAGACACTTTGAACTTTTTTGATTCTTTGGTCAATAACATCCTTAAATTCTTCTTCTAGCGCCTTAAAATAGGTATCAATTTCTTCTTTAGTTCGACATCTTTTGTATGCTTCCAACATACGTTTTTCAAAATCAACGCCATTTTCTATACTACCAAGAACATGGTCAGAAGAGCCAAAAACACCTTCGAATAATGTATATTTTTGGTTAAGCAATTCATATACTCTATTTTCGACTTCGTTTTCGCTATTCAAGAAATTAACAACTACTACATCGTGTAATTGCCCGTATCGGTGGCATCGACCAATACGTTGTTCAATTCTCTGGGGATTCCACGGTAAATCGAAATTTACGACCATGCTGCAAAACTGCAAGTTGATCCCTTCGGCAGCAGCTTCAGTAGCAATCATGATTTGGTAGTCATCACTTTTAAAAGCATCTACCAAAGCATTTCGGATATCTATACTTCTAGAATGCGTTAGTTTCCTATAGTTATTTTTATCCTCTTTCCATTTTTGGTAGATATTGCTAGACAACTCATCGTTATTATTTCCATTGAAGAGTAAAATCTTGCCTTCATAATCTTCTTGGGATAAACGATCAAATAAATACTGTTGGGTTCTAGTTGACTCCGTAAAAATGAGTGCTTTTTGGTTGGCGCCTAATTCATGTAGCTTTTTAAAGCCAGTTTCAAGTGCTACCAACAATTTTTCTCCTTTTTCGTTATGAACTATTCTATTTGCGAGTAATAAATAGTCAGTTAGGGCATTGATTTCCTCTTCGATAATTTCCTTTTCTTCGCGAGTGATTTCCGTTATTATTTCATTCTCGATTTCTTCTTCAGTATCCTCACACTCATCGTTAAAGTTTTCGTATTCACCTTCAAACCAAGAAATGATTTCCTCTTCTACGATTCTGGAGTTTTCGAGTAAGTGATTAAGACGCTTAATTAAAGCTTCAAGGGTTTTACCGATGGCAAATGACGAAGACCCAAGTAGTTTAAACATTACAGACTCCATCAGGTGTCTTTGTGCTTTGGGTAGTGCGTAAATGGTTTCATTTCTAAGGTATTCCAAAACACTATCATACAGTTGTTTTTCTTCCTTAGTTGGTACAAACTGTTGCGTGATAGGAATTCTTTCACGATAAGGTACAAACTCTCGGACATCCTGCCGGAGTGTACGATGAATAATCGGTTTTAGCTTTTCCTTCAGTTCTTTCAGGTTACCATCGCCATTTACATAGTGTTTCCTGAACAATTTAATATCACCAAAAACACTTTGATCAATAATACTTACAAGGCCAAATAATTCATCTAGACGGTTTTGCAAAGGAGTAGCCGTCAACAAGACTTTTTTATAGTCTTTGATTGCGTGCTTAATTTTTGCTGCAATACTTTCTGGATTTTTATGTACATTTCGAAGGTAATGTGCCTCATCAAGTACTACCAGGTCCCAGCTTGTTAGTTGAATAAATTCGGCTTTTTTACTTGCGAACTGATAAGAACATATCTTAATGGTTTTACCATCATCAAAAGGGTTTTTGTTATCTTCCTTATACTTGGTATTGAAATTTTTACTTTCCAGTACTTCTGCTTTCAGATAGAATTTGTCTTCGAGTTCATTTACCCATTGCTTCCTTAGAGAGGATGGACAAATAATCAAGATACGTTTTTTATTCTCAGCCCATTGTTGACTGAGTAGAATTCCTGCTTCAATCGTTTTTCCTAAACCTACCTCATCGGCCAAGATAGCTCCTTTGGAATAAGGAGATTTAAAAGCGAACAGAGCAGCTTCAATCTGATGCGGATTTAACTCTACTTGTGCATCCATAAGAGTAGCCCCGAATTTTTCTGTTGAGTCGGAACTAGCTCGTTTGGAAAGTTCGTAGGCAAAGTATTTGGCTTGGTAAGGAGTAATCATTTAGGTCTTTTATTTTTGACGAAAGTAGGAGACTGTGTCTTTCCCTTCTTTTATTTGAAACTCCTTTTCAAGAGTTATATCTTTGAGTATAAAGACGGAAATCACAAAGTAAATATCATCCACCATGTTTTCAATTGTAGGAACTAAGCTCATTGAATCTTCTTTCCCTTCAATTGATTGTAGAATTAATTTTAGCTTGCTACTGTCAGTTAGTCGTATGGAATGTGTCGGATTAATCCCACTATTGTTTTGATAGGTTTGACCAATTAAAATGGTGGTGGTTGCCATGTACTTACTGAAATTATACTTATCATGGTTAGTTTAAAGAGATACAATACCCAAAATAATTATTTATACCTTATCACAGTGGAATCATTTCAAATCTACTAAACACTTATTAGTTAGCCAAAATAAATTTATTAAACGGTTTAGCTTACCTATATTCTAGTTTACGACCTTATAAATACTTCCAGAACGCTCCATAAACTGAAGACATTCCAAGACTATATCGAACCATTTAATGACTCTCTACGAAATATTTTTGGCAATAATCCTCATACCACAATTAAAGTAGCTGAGTTTGAAGACGCTACACCATCATTTCCAGCTATACTTGTTTTTCAAAAAGGGGACTCGAAAATTAACTATGACTTTTTGAGCCATGATGAAAAACAGATTGTGATTTTTTTGTTAAACTTTATCCGTTTTAAATAAATCACAAATAATAATTTTCCAAAGACTTGAAAACAATGTACTCTCAGGGAAGAGTATAATTCACACAGTTCTTCTTTGAGTGTACTCAAAATTTGATAAATTATTTTATGTATCAAATAAGCAACACTCTTTGATACATAAAAAACATAATAAAATTAATAGTCAAGTCAACAATCATTTACATTTGAAGCCAATTAATAATCATTCTTTTTTAATCAATCGTAATTCTTCCCTTGAATTAAAATAATCTAGAAATTACCAACGTGGGTGTTTTACGATATGATTAGGGTCGGTGATTTATGTTAAACACCAAAGCCAAATATGTTTTATGACTACAAACATTTATACAGCTTTTTTCTTTCTTTTAACCTTTTTGGGTTACTCTCAATCAACTATTATCACACCTGGTGGAACAACAGAGAATATTAGGACTACTGGAAGTTCAAGTAGCTTGGTTCTCACAGGTTTAACAACACAGGAAAGAGATGCTATTCCAAATCCAAAGGGAGGTCAATTGATCTATAACAAGACTATTGGGTGCTTGGAATTTTTCAATGGATTTAAATGGAACAACTTATGTGAAAATAATTTTACGGGTAGTTCTTTAGGAGATGGCTTGGTAGCATATTACCCATTTAACGGAAATGCTGATGACGAAAGTGGAAATAAAAATCATGGTTTAGTAAATGGGGCCGTATTAAGTACAGATAGATTTGGTCAAGCAGGTAAATCGTACAGTTTTACCAAAAACCAAGAAATTGTTATACCAAATTCTAGCTTTAAAAATGTATTCCCATTAACAGTGAGTCTATGGTACAACGTCGATAGTATTTCTCAGAATAACAATGGTAATATTTTTTCGAAATATATCTCTGCTAGTTTCAATGGATATTTAATTCACGTAGTTGATAGCCATGCAGATCTCCGACCTGCAACGATACCATGGTACATAAGAGACCCTTCAAATAGAATTTTAGGAGATTATGGAGAAGAAAGCTTTGTTCAATCAAATATAAGTTACGGAAAATGGTATCACTTCGTCTTTACGGTTAGTCAAACGGAAGGAAGAATTTATGTCGACGGGAAGTTGGTTGATACTCACCTTTGGACTGGAACACCAGGAAGCTCTAGTAATGGCTATCTTTGGAAAATTGGAGGTCAATATAATGGTTGGTTTCATGGTAAAATAGATGACGTAGGTATTTGGAATCGTGCTTTATCTCAAGAAGAAGTAAGTCTTCTTTATGAAAATAATATAAGTCCCAAAGCATCTAATATAACTAAATTAATTGAAATGGTGAATATACCTAGTGGAACATTTCTGATGGGAGATACTAGAAATGAAGGTGAACCAGATGAAAAACCTGTCCGTACGGTTTCAGTAAATGGATTCAGAATGGGTAAATATGAGGTTACAAAATCGCAATGGTATGACATAATGGGAAACTATACAGGATATTTTGATAATTGTATGAACTGTCCCATCGAAGGTGTGACCTGGTATGATGTTATAACATTTTGTAACAAATTGAGTGAAAGGGAAGGGTTAGAAAAAGTTTACACCATTCATGGAAGTAATGTTATCACCAATATTAATGCAAATGGTTACCGCTTGCCCACAGAAGCTGAATGGGAATATGCAGCAGGTGGGGGAGCTGTGAACAGAACCCGTTTTGGCAATGGAAAAGATATTTTGGATCAAAAAGAGGCTAGCTTTAGTACAAATAAACCAATTTCGGTGGGTAGTTTTACTCCAAATAACTTAGGTTTATATGATATGGCAGGCAACGTATATGAATGGTGCTTTGACTGGTATGGAGCTATAAGTTCGAGTGATAGCCAGTCCAACCCAACTGGCCCAGTAAGTGGAACAGATAAAGTTAGAAAAGGTGGTGGTTACAACATGGGAGCATCTTGGGCAAGAATCTCACGAAGACAAGATTTTGATAAACCAACTAACACACCAATAAATACTGGTTTTCGAGTTGTTACAAAACTTTAGAATTGATATTTGCTGATTTCATATATTCAACTCTTTTCAGTAATCTCAGCTAGTTCGTAAAGTAAATATAAATCTTCAATAGCCTATTAGGAAGGATAAGTATTCTTCTTAATAGGTTTCTTTGTAAATATAGAATGTACCACCAATTTAGGTGTTTCTCTGACTAAAATGCCAACTTTAACTTGATTTTTCCCACCTAAATGTAGGCTAGAAATAATACAAAATCTTCTGAGAAGTGACGCTCCAAATACCAACTATCGGAACAGAAAACAGCCCCAAAGCTTCGTTCATCACAAGCTTACCGGACTTTCGTAGATGCGTTATGGGCTTGTTAGCGGTTTGACATTGCTTTCATTTTATATTTACTCAATAGTACGTTTAAGGGCTCTACATAGAATTTTGCCCTTTCTTCATCACTTGATAAAGTAGTATCAATTGGTGCTAATAACATTTCTTGAGTTTTATCGTCAAAAACAAATTGGGTTCCAAACTTTTGATACCCGAAAGAGAACAATAAATACCTATCATAATTTAAAGCTACAATTCTTTGTATCTGTCCTTTTTTGAGTGTTGCAGTATCTTTTTGTATTTCAAACATTGATAGAGCTTCAGATGATAGCTTGTATGCTAATAAAAAGTTTTCAGAACTTATACTCGTTAATTCCCCGTTACATAATTTTCCAGCAGTATGCTGTAAAATCCAAGCTGCTCTGATTTTATCCTTAGCTGTTATTACTTTATTCTCAGCAAGTAATTGGAATATCTGTTCACGGTGTTTTTTATCATATACTTCTAAATTCACCGTGTCTGTTTGTGCGTCAAGCTCTCTAATTTCTATGTCTTCCAGATAAAGTTTCTCTATTAATTGGTTATCGTTTACTTTGGCAACTTGTAGATTCTTATTCACCGAACAACTAATTGCTGTAACGAAAAGAATTAATAAAGTCGATTTGCGTATAAAGTTGATCATATTTTAAAGCTTGTTTTAAATTGTACTCATCTCCAAAACTAACTGCGATAGTTAGTGTAGTATTTTTAACTTAGAGGTAATAAAAAAGAGTGAATTTATTGAGACTCGAATTCTCAAGGAGCAAGAAACGAGTTTTTCGTAGCCTAACATTTTGCCGTAATAGCGGTATTATCCGTTTCTCATAAATAATAACAAATGGTTATTCATGTCGAAACCTTCAAAGTGTACACTAGCTTCCTCTGTTGCGCGACGTTTTTATTATTGAGTGGTGTATTGGGTTTATAGATATTTGTTCTCCAACAGCTTTTGCAACATGTCCAATAGCAGTAACTAAGTCGTTTTCATTTCCGTTTTCAAGGACTTCGTTTAAGTATTCCGCAATCATCTCGTTGCTATCTAAATAGTCTGATATATCAAATTTTGTCAGTTCCATTTTTTTAAAATTTCTAAAGATTTCAAGGTTTCTTTTGCCTTTTCTATGTCGCTTTATTGAGTTGATTTGTCTCCACCGATTAATAAAACAATAATTTTCCCATCTTTCTCTTTAAAATAAACTTGACAATCTTTCTCACAGTTTATTTTACGTTCTCTGATTCCATCTCCAACTAGCTCGCAATCCCCAAAACATTCTGTAGCTTGATTTGGGTCTCGATAGTCAAGTTTTCTTTGCCACTTACAATTTTTGTTATTTGTTGTGGTGTCACATCCATTGCCTTAGCAAGGTCTTTTTGTGACCAACCTAAATCATCTAGTTTCATCAACACTTTCAGTGCAATTTGCTGCGACTCACGCAACATAGCGCGATTGCAGATGCGTTGTTGATTATGTTCCAGAGTGCCTGTATCCCCTTTGGATACAAGTCCTAAAAACTTTTCTTTGTTTGTCATAGTAATTAGATGAATAGTTCGAAAAAGGAATCTTCGTCAAATACTCTATTATCCTTTAGGTATGCCCTTGCTTGCTTTAACTTCTCTAATTCTCTACTTGTGTCAGGATGTCCTTGCATTGTCAGGCTCATTTTTATAGCCCCTCCTGTTAATAGAAAATAACTATCATCCAGCTTAATAGCATACAAGCGTAAAATGTTTATTCTGATTTTCCCTTTCTGTAGTGATAGTACCTTATTTATCTCTGAATACTGTAATGATTTAATATAAGCTGCGTAAGGTTCTTATCAACAAACTATTTACCTAGCTTTTCTTGTGGATAACTTACCATTTAGTCTTTTTAAATCATATTCGCGTGTGCCATTACCATAATTAAATTTACCCTTTGAAAAATATTTTTCAACACCAAAAATACCCGTAAATCCGTCTGGCATTGATTCTAAATAAATGTATTGATTATCATTCGTAGGAAGAATAGCTCTTATTTGATTACCTTGTTTTTTGCCCTCGAGTATCCAAGCATCGGTTGTCCAATTTAGTGCATTGAAGTTTGAACCAAATATTATTGTAAAACTATCAGGATTTATTCTGCTTTCGGCAATAATCAACTTTCCTAACTCATCCACTGAACTATTATCAAGTCTTATTGAACAATCGTATTCTTCAATGGACTTAAACCTACTATCAGCTATTATTTTTTTATTTTCTATAAAGTATTTGATCTCCCAATAATCAGAAATTTTATCTTTATCCGCTTTGTAGTAATTGTAGTAGTCTTTTACCCTTGTTCTATTTTTTAGTAATTTTTTATCTTCATTTTTATACCATTTAAGCCAATCAGAAGAAGTTTTATTTAATACGTTGATTTTTAAATTAATTTGTTCCCTCACTTGATTAATTAAAATTTGTTCATCATTAATAGATTTAGCAATGGCTTTAGCTAAAGCTTCAGCAAACCCATTATTTTTATTTTCAGAATCATCATTATTTAAAGGCTTCGTATTATTTGACGGAGTAATTGGGCTGATTGAGGTTTTATTAGTTGATTGGGTTTTCAGTTCATTTTGAATATTAGATTGAGGATTACTGTTAATTATCTTGTCTGGTTTAGATAGGTTTTTATTTGTTGGATTGGCTGTTTGAGTTTTGGTTTGAGTCAAAGTACTTGCATTAGCAATGCCTTTGAATAAAGTGACATCTGAATGAAATGAAATACCTTCTCCATAGTTGAAATCTAATTTTTTCCAGTAGCCAACATTATCTAATTCAACAAACTTGTGGTATTTCCCTTTAGGTATAACATAAGAAGAATTTCTAAATTCCAAATTACCACCATAGTATATAGACCTAACATAAACATCGTGATCACATACATTCTGATAAAACTTACCTTCTACAGTTCCATATCTAAAGGTCATTAAATCGGAATCGTAAATTGGGCTTCCTTCACTAATAACTTGACCAAACTCATCTGTGATAATTGCTTTCTTTTTAACATATCCGTAGGTAAGGTCTTTATAGCTATCTGCAAATTTCAAACAAGTTCTTGTGTCTTTTGATAAAGGTATTTGAATCAATTCGTCAACAACTTTTTTAAACTGAGGGTCAGTTTGATATAAATTAGCATTATAATCAAATATCTGTTTTGGTGTTTGACCGACCGATTGACTAATTGTAAATATTGTTACAATTATGAAGTATAATTTTTTCATAAAATTATAACCTGTTGGGACAGAGCAGTTAAGTTTAAAAAGACTCCATAAATTTAGAAAAAAATATTTGAGAGTTATCGAAGTTGTCCACCCTTTACATCTTGCGCCAAACTTTAAATCAGGAAGAGAGCATACTCTTCCCCTATTCGGTTATATTTTACAAACTGGAAAAGTGAGTACAATTATCTATTTTCAGCGAACATACCAGATGGTTTAGGTGCTTTTCAAATCTAAAAAGTGAGCTAGGATTTATATGGCGTATTCTAAACAAAACGTAAAATCAGTGCTAGGCGAAAGCCAAAAAAATACACCAAATAAAGATTTAGAGAACCTAAAAGGGTAGGAAAAACAAAATGTGCTGTAAAATATACGCCCTAAATACTAACTACATGAATTGAAAACCCTACCCTCTGAAGCTTCGTTGAATACAGGCTTATGTTATTGTTAGACTTTGGTAGATGCGTTTAGGCCTTATCTCTTGTGCGTTCAGCTTTCTTTTCTGTCAAGCGAGTTTGATAAAGTTGTCTTCAAGTTTGACATTAAAATTGATTTCTGCTTTTAATGCTCTAAATACCTTAATAATAGTATCAATTGTCGCACTGTTTGCGCTACTTTCAAGTTTTGAAATTTGAGCTTTTTGAACACCCACTAGTTGTCCGAGTTCTTCTTGTGTTAATTTCCTCTCTTGTCTAGCTGCTTTGATCATCTTTCCTAAAACGTCCATGCGAAGTTCGTACTCGTATTCATCACGTTCTTGCGTCCCAACTTTACCGATGTACTTGTCTTTCATTTCAGCAAGTGAGTACGTCTTTACTTCTTTGGTTGCCATATAATTACTTTTTCTGATTGCTCTTGAAATATTTATCTCTTAGTCTTACTGCTCGGTCAATTTCGTTAGTCGGAACTTTATCAACTTTCTTTATAAAACCGTGGGTTGCTATAACCAAAGTTTCTTTGTTATCTGTCTTGTCCCAAAATGCGAGAAGTCTGATTTGAATACCTCCAAACTTTGTCCGAAACTCCCAAATGTCACTTTGAAGTTTCTTGAAAAGTTTTGGGTCATTCGTCTGTTCAGCAAGGTCAATATTGTAAAAGATTTTCTTAATTGTCTTGGCGTCAAGTTGTGCGATGAACTCGTTTGCTTCCTCTAAAAATCTTGTCTCAAAAAATCTCATTCAATACTGTCTTATTTAAACGTCACAAATGTACTAGATGTTTCCAAAAATAGAAACATAATTTAACAATTTCTATACAGTGTCGAATTTATAAATTGACACATAACGATTTAGGTATTGCCGAAGGTGGGGAGTTCGAAGCACCGAACTTTAATTGAGATACCAATGCTAGAATATAGCAAAAAAGTTAAATAGAATTCCTTCAGCTCCGCTTTTGGCAATACCTCGTTGTAGGCAAGGCTATGTTGGATATTCAATTTTATGAAAGAAAAATGAGTCTACAAATTTCCATTGTCCGCCAGCTTGTCCAAATACCAAATTTTCGCCCTTTTCATTTTGATAAATCATTCGAAGTTTTATTTCTGTCTCATAGTCCTTTTGTTCAAATTCAAATTGGACAGTTATCATAACTTCTGTAATTGCTGGTACAGAATCTTCAATAGCGGTAATTTCAAATCTTTTCAAGTTCTTTTTATCAAAAATCTTCCTAACCCTTCCTGCCTCTTGACCGATATTTATATCCTTTTTGAAATAGCTTATTTGCTTCGCAATACCTCCATAGTTTTTGGTTTCCCTATTTTTTAAGAATAGTACAGCATCTTTTTCAGGTGTTAAATCTTTGTAATCGGCTAGACTTCCATTCGATGGAATGTCTTGATTAATTATTATTTCCCTTTTCTGCCAAGCATCAAGATATTTGCGTGTTTATTTCATCTTGTTTTGGTGCTGGTTATAGTCTAAAAGTGTTTGTTTTAGTTCACATATTGATTCTTTAAATGATAAGTTTTTCGCATCTTTTGGTGGATTTTCTTTGTTAATTTTTAAAGCCTTTGCCCAATCATTAATCGCAATTAATGTCAACCAACATTTAGCCAAAACAAATCTATTGGCATAAGATAAGTCTCTGCCGTGCAAAATACCGTTTCGGTAAGGTAAAAATATCTCGTCTGTGTTAGTACGATTTCTACCTTTATTGAGGATGTCTCTTAGTTTTGATAATCCTGTGCTATGAGCAGCAATAGAGTCCCAAGCAGTCAAATCAGTTGTTTCAGTGAAGAATCCTTTATTCTTGTCTATATCATTAACTCCGCCATCAATTATCATAAGAACGATAGGCACTGATGAATGAAATCTTTTTGCTATTGTGTCTTCATACGCAAGTCTGATGAGTTCGTATCTTTTTTGAAATTCAGGAGTTCCTTTTAGTTGTCTTGATAGCCATTTTAAGTTATCAGATGTATAATAGTCTGCAAGTTTTTCTTCTGCTTTGTTAATTTCATTTTTACTTGCAAGCTCAATACATTCTAACATTAAATCTTGATTCATTGATTCGTGAGCTATCCAACCAAGTTCACTAAAATGGTGATTGAACAAATCAGGGCTTTTTGAAAGCACATTAAATTGTTTTTCTAAATCGTCAAACCCATCTAATGAGTTTGAAATATTTTTTGCGGTCTTACTAAACGGTGCAAGAAAGGAAGCTATTTGTTTAATAGCTTTTGCTCCTTTAATATTTTTACCAAATTCTTGGAATGAGGGGTTATTTTCAATTTTGTCGTCCATTCTGTTTTGAGTGGTTTTTCTGGAAGCCTTGCCTTGCCTACAACTCTCTAAATATGCGAAAGCTTTGTCGTACTTCTTGTATTTATTTGTACTTTTATATACCTATTTCTCACGACATTTTAGACCTCAATTTTGTCAAATGAAAAAGTCACACACGTGTAGCTTCGGGCTTTGGGTCTTGATGTAATGTCTGATATAAGAGTTTAGTTGTACTTCTTACACACAAGCCCCAACCATCTAAGTATGGTTAACCAGCGTTTTGTATTCTGTATGGTTTCCCCATTTTAATACCAACTATCTGAATGGAAAATACATAACTCCCAAGCTTCGTTCAACAGAGACTACATCGCTGTTCCGCTTCGCTACACGCGTTTAAGCCTTATATATTGTGGCAGTGCTTTATTTTGATTTTTTAGGATTTTTATCATTCATTGTTTTCTGTTTTATCCATTGTATTGAAATGTCAAAAGGTGTTGTAATGTCGATAGAGGAAGTATTATGTCCTAATGTTGGAAATAAGGTATATTCAAAAGGTTTGCCTTGAGCTTTAAATGTATTTAATTGCTCTATACACAACTTTACAGGAATTTGTATGTCCTTTTCACCAAAAAGCCAAAGTCCGGGAATTGAAAGAACATTCAAAGAGGTTTTTGGATCAGTTGCCACAAATTTATACTTGTCGGGGTCATTTTTAGTATGTTCACGAGCATCTGCGTATGTATGATTTCCCCAAAAATCTTTATCTCCATTCGTATAAAACTGAAATCGAAGTTGTTCTAAAGTTGTTATCGTAGGACAACTAAATAAAACCATAAATTCAATATGTAAACTTTTACTTGCAGTTATTGGAATTATCCATCCTGCTTGACTGAACCCAACTAATCCAATTGGTATTTTTTTGTCTTTCAAATAGGTTCGCAATGTTTTTACAGCCTCGTTTGCGTCGCTAGATAATACATTAAGATTAGTAGAATCAATATTATTCGTACCAACAGATGGTCCAACATACACACCACCAGATTCTCCAACACCACGTTTATCATATGTAAACACAGCAATACCTTCATTGGCAAGCCGCTTAGCGAACTCCATTTCTCTTTTTACTGGATCAGAACCATGAACAATTACAACTGCTGCAAATGGATTTTTAGGCTTTAAAATTGAGCCCGCAAGAGTAATGCCTTTACTTTCAAACTTTACATCTTGAATGGTAAAGTCAGCAGTTTGAGAAAAGACCACTTTCGGTAAAAGTATTAATAGTAACCAAAGTAATAAGTTAGAAAAAAAGGTATTGTTCATTTTATTGAATTAAGGAAATTTGTTTTGAGTGGTCGTTTTAAGCATTGCCTACAACTCTCTAATATGCGGAATTTTTGTCGTACTTCTTGTATTTATTTGTACTTCTCAAATTTATATTATCACTTTAGATGTCGTATTTTTTTTCACCTCTCTATCTCACGATAATTTAGTCCTTAGTATCTAGGACTTTTTTATCCTAAATTCTTTCCCTTCCTTCTCGTTCAATTTTTTGTTGATAAAGACAAAATCCTTATCATCCATTCTTTTCAAATTTATCATATCTTCAATCTTGCAAGTCTCCAAATTCAACCAGCTTTTCCAAACGTATCCTTAATTCACTTTCCTTCCAAACTTTTTTATTACGCGGTTAATCTTGAGAGATAGTTTGTCAAATGAAAAAATCACACACGTGTAGCATCAGACTTTGGGTCTAGATATAACACTTGATATTAAAGAATTTAACTGTACTTCTTACGCGAAATACCTAACCATCTCAGTATGGTTAACCAGTGTTTTGTATCCAAAGTAGCTATCTCCAATTTAACACCAACTACCTTAATTGAAAACCCATACCCCCCGAAGCTTCGTTGAATACAGGCTTATATTACTGCTTCGCTTCACGCGTTTAAGCCTTATATATTAGCTTTTGCATTCTTCTCAGTCTGCATTAATTGTTCAGTTTTAGCTTCATCATAATGTCGGTCTGCTCATCATTACCTAATTTAAAAATGTGTTTGTCAAATTCAACGAAGCCGTTTTTCTTGTAGAAATGTATTGCTCTCGGATTTTCTTCCCAAACACCCAGCCAAACATAATCCATATTCTTTTGTCGTGCAATTTTAATGGATTGGTTGTAAAGCAATTGTCCTACACTTTTTCCATGAAATTCCTTCAAAACATAAATGCGTTCAATTTCAAGTCCTTTGTCATCTTGGAGTTCTGTTTGTGATTGTCCAAAGTTTAGCTTGAGATAACCAATTACATTGTCGTCAAGTGTCGCAAAATAAAACTCTGCGTTGTTGTCATTTAGTTCGGTCGTTAATTTTTCGGCAGAAAACCCTTCGTCTAAGTATTTAGTCATATTTTCTTCGGTATTCCCTGCTGCAAAAGTTTCATAGAAAGTTTGTTTTCCAATTTTCTGTAACTGGTCAATGTCATTAAGCGTAACTTTTGTTATTTCAATCTCAGTCATTTTCTATTTGCTGTGCGTTTTTTTAAGGTTATCACTAACTCCCTAATTTACGAAAGTTTTGTAGGACTCTCCCCTCCTTTACGATATCTACTCAGTTATCATATATTTTCTTCACATCCTATACTATTCTCACGACAATTTAAAGCAATTGCAATTCGGAAATACACAGTCTTTGCTATTCTAGAACATAGTCCTTTTAGTTTTTCAGTCTATACACTCGTTCAAGTTATATAAATTTCTCAGTTTTTCAAATTGTCATCTTCTTTACCAAATCGCATCGGGTCAAGGTTCCAAAATTCCCCAACGCATCTTTGAAAATGTACCGCTAGTTTTGGGCTCCATTTGTAGCAGCATTCATCTGTTTCAAGGTTTATATGTTCAATCAATATTTATGCAAATACATATTTGCATAAATCAATAAATACATATTCATGCAAAATATTTATATCATTTCAAGAGATAATAAAATGCAAAAGGATAGCTTAAATGCTATCCTTTTAATACTCTCCAGATATAGTTTTATAGCAATGAATGACCTATTCCTTCAAAAAAGGAGTAATACTTGACCAAACTGCTTCAAAATTATCATTATGACAACCATGTCCTGTATTAGGAATAATACTAATTTGATGCTTCGGAATAAACCTAGCAGCACTCACAACACGTTCTACCGGATTTCCGTCATCTTTATCACCAGCCATTACCATCACAGGGCATTTGATAGCGCTCAACACCTCTTTACTAATAGTTATTTTGTTATAGTATGCACATAATTCTGTAAACATTTCACTAAGTCTATTCGGTTCTGGCATCAACTCTAGCTGTTGTTCTATAAATGCTTTATCCATTTTTAATGCCATATCTACTGTAAAATTGAATTCTCTGTCTCTAGGTTTCAATTCACCCGCTCCAATCACAACCATTTTTTTTACTTTTTCAGGGTACATTTTAGCAAAGTAATATGCTGCGTATCCACCATCACTAAATCCAATTACAATTACTTTTTCTTTGGTTACTGCATCAGTAACAGTCATGGCATCAGTGGCACGTTGTTCCAAAGTCATAGATTCAGTACCCAACTCAGATTTACCATGTCCGCGAGTAGATATGGCAATTACTTGAAAATTAGACTTTAGCTTGTCGATTAAGTCAGCAAACTCAATTGTTGAGCCAAATAGACCACCATGTAGAAGAACTACTGGTTGACCTTTGCCATATACTTCATAGTAAATTTTTGCATCTTTGGTTTGTGCATATTTTCCAGCTTCCGGATTGTTGCCATAAGGTACTTTATTCACCACCACAGAGGGCTGAAAAGCTCTTATTAGTAGTTTTTGACCATACGTATCAAGAACAACAAACATGAATATTAAAAAACAAATAGATTTTAATCTCATAATAACTTACGTTAATCGTGTATTTAATTCGGATGACACTTTTTATTTTATCCTTTTTTCCAAAAAGTCAAACTCTTTTTTCAAAAATGAGGGTGTAGATAGGATTTTATTCTCGGTCACTAAAATTTCACCTTTTTGTTTATCATAGCTATTCCATTCAGGCAAATTTTGCCCATTGGGATTTCCTGTCTTTGCAAAATTGACCCAATAGCTTGAGAATATATTTTCAATCTCCCTGTCCAATGCACGCCAAGGACGATTCCAAGTATGTAAAGTATGGAGTACATAAGGAACTTCTGAAGTATGAAAAGCCCCGAAGTTTGGGAAATTGGGTTTGTCTGGTGGCACATGCCCAAACTGATAGACATACGTAGGCTTGGTGTTAAAATTTGCCAATAAGTGTGAAGGCAAGCCTGCAAAATTCAGTAAGGATATTTTTTGTTTAGCTACCTTAACCTCTTCAATCGTTGTAGCAGGAAAAATACTCAAAAAGTCCCCTGCTTTGTCACCATATTTTGACAGTGCTTCGTTTTGGTACTCTTCAACTGTCATATTAGAATTTCCTAAAAAACTCCCATCTCCTGTCACCCAACCGGTTAAAACGGGGGTTTGATTATGCAAACCTTTTTTAAAATGTTCAATCAAATTTACTGGTATAACATATCCGTCCATTGTTGATCCAAACCTACCTAACTCTTGGCTATTACTCAATATTTGTAATTCATTAGCTGTTTTTTTTCGTAAATCAGCTATTGAAACACTGTTTGCCTTTCTCATGAATAGGCTCCCTTGTTCTTCTGCCGTTTTCAAATTTTGACCAAGCATATTTGAAAATAAACCCCCACTTTGGGAAATTGCTTTATGAAATAAACCCTTTGCTAAAGGGGAAGCTATCAAGGCTGTTACACTGAAAGCCCCCGCAGATTGCCCAGCAATTGTAACATTATTAGGGTCTCCACCAAAGGCTGAAATATTTTTTCGTACCCATTGCAAGGCAGCAATTTGATCTAAAAAACCATAATTTCCAGAGACATTATACTCTGATTCTTCGCTTAATTCTGGATGAGCCATGAATCCAAAAACTCCGACACGATAATTGAAACTGACGAAAACTACTCCTTTTTTAGCCATTTCTTCTCCATCATAGATAGCACAATTTGCTGAACCACTACTCAGTCCACCGCCGTATATCCAAACAAAAACAGGTTTTTTTTCAGATTTAGATTTTGCTGTTGTCCATACGTTTAAGTACAGACAATCTTCACTAAGAGGTTCTGGTTCAGCAATAAATTCTTCCGTCCAACAATAGAATGCCTCTGGCTTATTTTGCATCGGACTTGCAGAAAAATCGGAACAGGATTTAATCCCTTTCCAATTCTTAACTGGTTGCGGTGCTTTCCATCGTAAATCTCCAATGGGCGGACTAGCAAAAGGAATCCCCTTAAAAATACGGACAGTATTGTCTTTATTGCTTACGCCTTGGACTTTACCGTTCGCCGTCTTTACAAGTAACTGTTGAGCTTCTGTATAAAAAGTTAATGACCAAAGAACTAGTGATAGAATAAATCTCATAAAGTATTTTAATTAGATAGGTTACTTAACATTGATTGTAGAAAATACCCATGAGGAAAAAACTACTGATAACATGTAGTAGAATCTAACATTCACCAATATCCTTTGCATACCATAAACTGGCAAATGTTCTGCATTTCAAGTAGTTAAATCGTTTTATTCATGAGATAAAAATGAAGAAGAAAACATATTCAAATTGTATTTCTACATCAAGTTAATTTTTTTAACTCTAAATATCACCTATTTTCTCTTCTTCTTTTTTCTCCTTCAAACCCCTTTTTATTACTTTCAAATCTCTGAAATAACCTGTTGTCGCAATATCAACATATAGCCCAACATACCCTTTTTTATTTTCGCCTAACATTTTACTTACTACGAATGAGGAGTATTTCATGTTGTTGATAAACATTTCGGCGGTTTCACCATTAATTTCCAATCGCATAGTAATCCACTCATTCAAAGCTACGGGTGCTGAACTCTCATACGAACCTGCTTGAAATTTATCTCTCAAGGTTTGAAACTTAAAGTCGGGATAAGAAAAATACTGTACTGCATGATTTCTTGCCATTTGGTTATTGACTCTACCTACTTTTGGACGTAAATAAATAGACTCCCAAGCCGAATCATCAGCCGCAATCCTGTAATACAAGCCTATGAAACCTGCTGCTGGTGCATAAGGTGATGGATTTTGAATCTGGCTATACATTTTCACTTCGATAGTCCCATTTTCGAAATCATCAATATCTACTAATCGAGCATAATGACGGTCATCGACAGTTTTTTCTAAATTGTTTTCATCAAAAGGCAATGCCTTCAAATCACGTTCAATTTTCAATACTTTTTTACCTTGAAAATCAACCACAGAACCTACAACGTTGTGAAGTTCAAAGGTTTGCTTTCCGAACTTCACAGTTTGTCCGGAACCTTCAAAAGTAAAAAGAATAATCAGGGATAATAGAATACTTTTTTTCATTGTAAACGACTGAAATTATGCTACAAATTGAATATTCGTAGCGATGTTGAGTTTTAAAACTATTAAGTGTTATTTATCAAAATCTATTTGGTTCTAGGGAATTGACTCTGAAATTTTTCAATAATTATTAGATATCTTTTATACTCTTCAAAAACTTCCGCTTGGTGTGATTTATAGAGTAATGCCCATAGATTAATTAACTACTGAGCTAAATTTTCATCCGTAGTATTGAGAAATTGTACAAACTGCTTGAAAAATAATTTATGTTCTGCCACACTCTATTTTTTTTCAAAATTAGAGTGTGATACACAAAAATCACTTAATCTATATTAAGAAATAGCCTTGATACAGTTTAAGATTTAGTAGATAAATTTTTGCGTATTTTACTCAAAAACTCAGGAGTAATACCTATGTAAGAAGCGATATGAATATTGGGTAAGCGAGATGCTAAACCTGCGTAGTGTTCGAGGAAATTTAGGTAACGTTGTTCGGCTGTAGAACTGAAGGTTTGTAAAACACGATCTTGTAATTCGATGAATTTGTTTTCGATTATTACCTTGAAAACTCTATCGAGCTCTACTATATTCAAGTATAAAAAATAAAGGTCTTTCTGTTCAATTTGTATAATTTCGGAAGCTTCTAAAGCTTCAATAAATAATTTACTTTGCTTTTGTGAATGGAAACTTCCGAGATCTGCAATCCAATCGCCTTCTGCAGCAAACTGGATATTGTGTTCAAAGCCCTTATCATCAATCCCATACATTCTAAAAAGTCCTTTTGTAACATACGTATAATGTTTACAAACAAAACCCTCTTGAAGGATCATCTGACGACGTTTAATTTTTCGTTTAACAGCTTTTGACTCAATTAGTTTCATTTGCTCCTCGTGAAGCTCAATATACTTTTCAAAGTGTTTAAATAATGCCTCCATTGGATACTAAATTCCTTTAAAAATCAAATTTAGAAAAGTTGTACAACCTTCCTTAAACATGGCTGGGTTTGTTTCTTATGATACCCGCTCAAATGAATACGCAAAGAAACTAAATTGGACGAGATGCACTACCAAAAAATAGTACGGAAATTCCAAATCGTAGAGAGTATTTATACTGCGCCCGTACTCAAGACACTTTCTTGTACATAGGTACAGCCTTAATATCATATTTACTTGATTTATAGTTCGAATTTAACTCAATCAATATTTATGTAAATATGTATTTATGTAATTTAGTAAATACATATTTTATATAAAATTATGAGCTTATTTCAAGAGATGAGTACCTCACCAAATCTTTTCTTAGGAGTTTATGTTATTTCTGTCAAGGTAGGAAATAGGGTTAGGCTCAAAACCGGAATATACACTTTCTCCTTTGGCATCTTAATTAATACATCCAATTGATGAAAAGGTAGTCTCTTACTGTACAAATTTATCTACTATCTGATTCTATACATAATTACATAAATGAGTAAATATGTAATTGTGGATTATAATTTTAAAAGAATACAAAATGATTGGTCATACAATAGACCAAATACATGTAGTTAATACTTTATAAAAAAGGTGTCGTCAGAAAAAACAGTTTTTCTGACGACACCTTTTACTCTGACAGAGTTATTCTTTCACGATCTTTACTGTCTGTACCAGTCCATCTACTCGGACGGTGATAAGATACATTCCGGCCGTCAATTCGCCCAAATCTAGCTTCAGCACTCGTTCTGATAACCATGTCTGAGTCACTAGATCTGTCACTTGCTGTGTCGAGTTTCTCAGTACAGACAAACGTGGTTTCACCGATGGCACTTGATTGAAGTTCAAGACTATATATGAGGATGTTGGATTCGGCCCATACATGTATAGCTTCGATTCCCCTTCTTCAAGTAGTTGGGCTTCCACCAATTCACCCAACTCCTCATTGCCTTTTTGAGCGGCAAGGTATTCGGCTTTGGTATTGATTGCTTGGCTACTGTCCGTCTCGTCATCTCCACAGCCAATCACGCCACCATCCCATACCACTTGACCCAACGCACGTACTGTGTTGCCTACGACTGTTCCAAAAACTCGCGTCGTATCAGTCCCACGGCTTTGTTTAAAGTCCGCCTCTTGCAATGTGTGGAAGTAGCCTCTTAATTGGTTATTACTCCCAATCACCAAGTCCTTACCCACGTACATCCGTACAGCTTCGTTGCTCCCGTTAATAACTACATCTGACTCCGTTTTGAATTGGCCTATTACCCCAACTGTGGCTGCTTTTGTAAAAATCAACTGACCTCCTTTCTCAATGGTGATGCGTTCGGCTATGACTCGACCTTCAGTCAGTGTTAATTTTCCACCCCGATTGACAAGTATCACACCAAATTGGCCTTCGGAAGAAGTTTGTTCAGTATTCCGCTTCACACGTAATTTCTGAGAGCTATTTGTACTCATTTGCTCAAAAGAAAAAGGCTGCGGCACACGATTCTCTATCATACGATTTGGGCGACTCATAGCATCTACCTCTATCTTACCAGAACGTATAAATACTCGCTGCTTATCTACCTTCGTGTTCTCCAAACGAACCACCTTGTTCACACCATACGTTCCCACACCGCCGTACAACAAGCGGTTGTTCTTCAACACCACCGACTCAGAAGCTAAAATCGAGTACGAACACGGACAAACCCCATTTCCGTCCACAATCTCAACCATCACCTTCGCCTCCGTCTTGTTTCCACTCGCATCCACAACCGTGACACTCACTTCATTCGCTCCTATCAAACTACATCCAAATACCGTACTTGATAGTGTTTGTGTCGCAATGCTACAGTTGTCCGTCGCTGTAGTAATCACATCCGACGTGCTCAGTACAGCCCTTCCATCTTCGGCAATGATTATACGTGCGTTTTGGGTTTGCAGAATCGGCGCAAGCGTATCGGCTACCGTCACCACAATCACTTTATCACTCATATTGCCGTTCACGTCCGTTACTTTGTAATCTACTCGAACCACACCCACTTGGCTACAACTGAACGAAGTCGTGGAGAGTACCTGACTCGCAAGCCCACAGTTATCACTTGAACCCAAGTCAATCATCGCTACATCCAAACTCGCCGTCCCTTGGGCATTTAAGAATACTTGAATCGAATCTCTTGCCATAATAATCGGTGCTAAGCTATCGCGAACACTAATGCTCACTTCTGTGCTACTTACATTCCCTGCCGCATCTCTACCCGTCAACAGCACCTTTCTATCTCCCACATCACTGCATGAAAAATCCGTGTTAGACAATGTCAACGAGGTAAGTTCACAGTTATCACTCGAACCCGCATCAATCATCGGTATGCTGAGCCTTCCGACTCCCAGGCTATCCAAATACACCAGAGCTGGACGTGTCCGCAATACAGGTGCTATCGTATCTTGTACACTCACGCGGAATAGCGCAAAACCCGTATTCCCTTGTCTGTCCACTGCCGTGAAACGAACCATCTCGCTGCTGACGCTACAATCAAAATCCGTACGAGAAACAGATATACTGCCAATCCCACACGATTCTGTAATACTCGCCGCCACTCTATCGGCAGGCAAACTTGCCTTACCCATTGCGTCTAAGTAGAGTACCGTGTCTTTCACACTCACAACAGGGGCAATCGTGTCTAATACCGTCATCAACGCTGTCCCCTTGCTGAAGTTCCCAACTCCGTCTATCAACGTCACTTCAACGGGTCGTTGACCGATGAAAGAACAATCCAACAAACCTACATTCACTTCAATTTTAGCAATCCCACAGTTGTCTGAAGAACCACGTGAGAAAGCAAAGACGTCGAGTTCTGCTGTACCGTCCGTTCTCAAATACACCACCGTATTGTTGGCTACCACACGCGGCGCACGGTTGTCAAACACACGAATCACTGCACGACCAACCGTTTGGTTCCCCGAAAAGTCCACCGCTCTCAAAAATACATCTTGTGTCCCCAAATCAGCGCACGTAAACACTGTCTTAGTCAAACTCAACGACTGTATCTCGCAGTTATCAAAACTTCCCGCATTCACTTGATCCACCGTCAAAATAGCACGACCCGACTCATCCAAGAATAAATCCACCGGACGCGTAAACACCGTAGGCACAATCTTGTCTATCACCGTCAATAATGAATTACACGTCGAAGAGGCTCCGTTGATGTCTGTCACACGGAACTCCACATTGTGACTTCCCACCCGGTAAGGACCACTGAACGAGATACTCCGCGTCAAGGCGTGGCCATCTGCATCAAAAGAACCGCCGTCAAACTCTTCCGCATTCACAAACACCTCACAAGAGGTATTCACCTCCCGAAGTACCTCCCGACAAACCGCCACGGGTGCTTGGTTCGCTGTCGTCGTTACTGTCGCTACACTCGAGAACACAGCAGGACAATCCAGACCTTCTACCACAACCCGGTAGTAGGTCGTCTCACTCAGATTCGTTGCCGTGTAAGTAGATGTAGTAACAGCAATGTCTTGAGCACTTGTAAAGTCTATGTCTGTCGATGACTGCCACTTGAGGATGGTACCCGTCTGTCCACTCAAGCTCAAAGTCGAATTATTGATACCAGCTACCACTGAGCCACCACCCATCAGAACACCACCCGAGACCGTCGGGGAAGATAAATCGATAGGGCCCGCTACTGTTGCAAGACAACCACCTTCGCTCATCTCAAAATTACGGTAACTTCCTGAACCCAATCCTGAAAGAGTAAAGAGACCGGATGCCACTGTTATAGTAGCTGTCTGAGCAGGTTGGCCATCTTTTTGATAACTCAACACATAGACTCCATCCGATAGATTGGTACTAAAGCCAATCGAGCCATCGGTAGCAGTACACGTCGTTGGAGAAGTACTTGTCGTTGAGATCAAAGTCAAAGGAACTTCTGTTACTACGACATTCACCGCTGTTCTTGCGCTTTCACAACCGTTTACCGTTTGTGAAGCATAATACGTTCCTGTCATCAGTGCGGTAGTGGGTACTAAGGCCATTCCACCCATCTCAGCAGCATACCACTGAATGTTTGTACCCGTAGCTACTAAATTCGTAACAGTTGCTGAGCCGCAGAAGCTTTGAGCGAATGCTACTGGTGCAGATGTTGTAGAATTAATCGTCACGGATACCGCTGTTCTTTCGCTTTCACAGCTGTTTACCGTCTGAGAAGCATAGTATGTGCCCGTCATCAAAACAGTAGCAGGTACTAAGGCTGTACCCCCCGTCTCGGCCAAATACCACTGAATATTTGTACCCGTCGCTACTAAATCGGCTACTGTTGAAGTCGTACCACAGAAGCTTTGTTCCGATGCACTTGGTGCTGCTGGAATGGCATTGACTGTCACACTCACTGCTGTTCTTTCGCTCTCACAGCCGTTTACTGTTTGAGAAACATAGTACGTGCCCGTCATCAAAACAGTAGCAGGTACTAAGGCTGTACCTCCCGTCTCGGCCAAATACCACTGAATGTTTGTACCCGTCGCTACCAAATCGGCTACCGTTGAAGTCGTACTACAGAAACTTTGAGCCAAGGCTGTTGGGGCTAATGTTGTAGAATTAATCGTTACAGACACCTCTGTTCTTTCGCTCTCACATCCGTTTATCGTTTGAGAAGCGTAATACATTCCCGTCAACAAAACAGTAGCAGGCGCCAATGCTGTGCCACCCATCTCAGCAGCATACCACTGAATATTTGTGCCCGTCGCTACTAGATTCGCGACAGTCGCTGAGCCGCAGAAGCTTTGGGCGGATGCAATTGGGGGAGAAGTAACCGAGTTTGTTGTCACACTGACGGCAGTTCTTGCACTTTCACACTCGTTTACTGTTTGGGAAGCGTAATACGTTCCTGTCATCAATGCGGTAGTTGGTGCTAATGCCATTCCACCCGTCTCGGCCAAATACCACTGAATGTTTGCACCCGTCGCTACTAAATCAGCTACTGTTGAAGTCTCACCACAGAAGCTTTGTTCCGATGCACTTGGCGCTGATGGAATAGCATTAATCGTAAGCGTGAATGTTGACGTTGTCGTTCCACCCGTCGCTGTTGCTGTCACCGTTACCGTTGTTGTTCCTACTTGACCTGCTGTGGTGGCAATACTCAACGTTCTATTTGCTCCACTACCTCCGAAGGTAAAGGTGGGGGTGATAGCTGAATTACTACTACTTGCCGTCAAGATTGCATCTGTATCTCCACCCAATCTAATGGTAATATCTGAAATAGACTGACCTTCACAAACTTTTTGATTATCAATAGCAGATAGGGTTGGTTCCGCAAAACATGACGTGTAGGCCGTTTTTACAAAATTACCGAATGAAAATGGACTATTGAAACCAGTAATAGTATTATCAATCGTGTTCGTCCCTGAATTGATAACAGATATTGTATTAGTACCTCCATTGGCTGAATATACTCTTTTCCCATCAGCACTCACAGATACTCCGTATGGAATCCCAACTGAGATAGTGGCTGATAATGTATTATCAATAGTATTAATAACGGATATTGTACGACCAGATTCATTGGCAACATACACCTTACTTCCGTCAGGACTGACTGACACCCCAAATGGAAGGCTCCCTACAGGTACAGTAGTTACCACTGTATTATCAACTGTACTAATCACTGATACCGTATTGCTAGACCTATTGGCAACATACACTCTATTGCCATTTGGACTAACGGTTATTCCAATTGGAGAAGTACCAACTGTGATTGAAGAAATCACAGTATTGTCGTCTGTATTAATAACAGACACTGCGCCACCCGCTTCATTTGTTGCATACACTCTACTTCCATCAGGTGATATGGATACACCACGCGCGGGAAACTGAGTTGGAATGGTCGAAACTACAATATTATTCAAAGCATCAATAACAGATATAAAACCGCTTAATAAGTTCGCTACATACACCCTACTTCCATCAGGACTTACGACAATTCCCTGTGGTTGACGTTCTACAGGAACAGTGGCAACAACAGTATTATTTACTGTATTGATAACAGATACCGTATTATCATTCTGATTAGTTATGTATACCCTACTTCCATCCGGACTCACTGATACACCAAACGGAAATTTTCCAACAGAAATAGTTGTAACAAGTGAATTATCAACCGTATTAACCACAGAAACCGTGTTAGCATTTGCATTGGGTACGTATAAAATATCGCCACCTGCGACTCTATTCCCTACTTCCAATAAAAATGTTTGGGTACTAGAACCTCCTGAATTATTTGTTAAGGTTACGCTCACTATTGTTGACCCCACTTGTCCAACTGTTGTATTAAAACTTAACGCTCTTTCTGAACCAGATCCATTGAGTGTTATATTAAGTGGAAGACTACTACTCCTTATCCCAACTTGTAACCCATCTGTATTTCCGGTAATAGTGACAGGAATATTAATCATCTGACCATCACAAACAATCTGGTTTCCAATCGCAGAAAGTACAATCGGATTTATAACTGTCACACTCACAGCCGTTCGTGCACTTTCACACCCATTCACCGTTTGCGATGCATAATACGTTCCTGTCGTTAGCACAGTACTAGGGTCTAGTGCTGCTCCACCTGTAGATGAAGAGTACCATTTAATCGTGCTACCCATGCTGCCCGTGGCAACTAAATTCGCTACCGTTGCCGTACTTACAAAGTTTTGCGCCGATGCGGTTGGAGCAGCTGGAGTAGCATTAATCGTAAGCGTGAATGTTGACGTTGTCGTTCCACCCGTCGCTGTTGCCGTCACTGTTACCGTCGTTGTTCCTACTTGACCTGCTGTGGTCGCAATAGATAAGGTTCTATTTGCTCCACTGCCTCCGAATGTAAAGGTGGGGGTAACAGCTGAATTACTACTACTTGCCGTCAAGGTTGCACCTGTATCTCCACCCAATGTAATAGCAATATCTGAAACAGATTGACCTTCACATACCGTTTGATTATCAATAGCAGATAGGGTTGGTTCCTCAAAACATGACGTGTAGGTAATGCCATTATCAATCTTACGGATGCGATTAAGTTCTGCAACATATACATTTCCCTCGATATCAGTAGCTACACCCAATGGTGAATTAAACTGAGCAGTGGTACCCAATCCATCCGCAAAACCTTGTGTACTACCCGCCAAGGTAGTCACTTCTCCTATTGGCGTAATTTTACGAATACGGTGATTATCTCGATCTGCAACATACACATTCCCCTGTAAGTCCGTAGAGATACCAAACGGAAAACTGAACTGTGCAGCATTCCCTGTTCCATCGGCAAAGCCAGCTGTACTACCTGCTATGGTTGTCACTACACCTGTTGGCGTAATTTTACGAATACGATTATTATCGGAATCAGCCACATACACATTCCCTTGCGAGTCCGTAGAGGTACCAAACGGAAGGTTGAACTGTGCAGCACTCCCTATTCCATCAGCAAAGCCTCGTGTGCTACCTGCCAAAGTCGTCACCTCTCCACTTGGAGTAATCTTACGAATACGTTGATTACCCAGGTCTGCAACATATATATTACCTTGGCTATCACTAGCTACACCGTACGGTTCACTAAGTTGTGCAGCACTCCCTATTCCATCAGCAAAGCCTTGTGTGCTGCCTGCCAAAGTCGTTACCTCCCCACTTGGAGTAATCTTACGAATGCGATGAAATTGATCACTCACATACACATTCCCTTGCATATCAACAGTCACGCCAGATGGGGCAAAAAACCTAGCTGCAGTACCAACTCCATCAGTAAAACCTGCTGTACTACTACCTGCTAAGGTCGTTACCTCCCCTACTCGAGTAATCTTACGAATTCGATGATTTAATCGATCACTCACATACACATTCCCTTGCGAGTCCGTAGAGATACCGAACGGAGAACTAAACTGTGCAGCACTCCCTATTCCATCAGCAAAGCCTTCTGTACTACCTGCCAAAGTGCTAACAGTCGGTGTTCCTACTACTTTATTCCCTACTTCCAATACAAACGTTTGTGTTGTTGTAGAACCTGTACTACCCGTTGCCGTAACTGTCACTGTCGTTGCACCCACTTGTCTTAGCGTGGTAGATATGCTCAAGGTTCTATTAGCTCCACTACCTCCGAACGTAAAGGCAGGTGTAATGGCTTCATTGCTGCTACTTGCCGTCAATAGTGCACCTATATCTCCGCCCAATGTAATGGCAATATTTGAAATTGATTGCCCATCACAAACAGCTTGATTGGCAATGGCTGATAGAGTTGGCGGAGTAGCAATTGTCACACTCACTGCTGTTCTTGAACTTTCACACCCATTCACCGTTTGCGATGCATAATACGTTCCTGTCGTTAGCACAGTACTAGGGTCTAGTGCTGCTACACCTGTAGATGAAGAGTACCATTTAATCGTGCTACCCATGCTGCCAGTGGCAACTAAATTTGCTACTGTCGCAGTTCCTACAAAGTTTTGTGCAGATGCTGTTGGGGCTGCTGGAGTAGCATTAATCGTAAGCGTGAATGTTGACGTTGCCGTTCCACCCGTCGCTGTTGCTGTCACCGTTACCGTCGTTGTTCCCACTTGACCTGCTGTGGTCGCAATAGATAAGGTTCTATTTGCTCCACTACCTCCGAATGTAAAGGTAGGCGTGATGGCTGCATTGCTGCTACTTGCCGTCAAGGTTGCACCTGTATCTCCGCCCAATGTAATGGAAATATCTGAAACAGATTGACCTTCACACACCGTTTGATTATCAATAGCAGATAGGGTAGGTTCCTCAAAACATGACGTGTAACTCGTCTTTACAAAATTACCGAACTGAGATGTTGGACTATTAATACCAGTAATCGTATTCTCTACTGCATTTGTCTTTAAATTAATAACAGATACTGAATTAGTAAAACTATTAGTAACAAATAACCTATTACCATCTGGACTAATTACCATACCTGTTGACGAACCTTCAACCTGAATTTCATCTACAATAGTATCGTCAAATGTACTAACAACAGATACACGACTATTGCTTGAAGAACCACCAAGAACATATATTTTACTACCATCTGGACTTGATACAACTGCACGTGGAAAAAGAAAAAAGAAAGACGAAGAGCCTGTAATAACTCTATTATCTTCTGCGTTAATAGCAAATACTGTAGGAGGCTGTATATCGACAATATATAGTTTACGACCATCTAGACCAATTGCTATACCCGTTGGTCTTGAACCAACGCGAATCTCAGCTATAAGTGAATTATCCAATGTATTGATCACAGATACCCGCCCAATTACTGGATTCGTTACGTAAAGTCTACTTCCATTTGGGCTCACGGATATACCAGTCGGATTAGTACTCGGAATCTCACTGATAACCTCATTTGTAACTGCATCTATTACAAATATAGCATTTCCTCCTGCTACATACACCCTCTTACCATCTGGACTAGTTACTATACCTGCTGGAAATCTGCCAACTTGAATCGTAGAAACTACAGAGTTTGTATTGGTATTAATAACTGATACCGTATTATCCGATCTATTGGTTATATAGACCCTATCACCAGCAGGACTTACAGATACACCTACTGGGAAAGACCCGACAGGAATATTAGTTATAATTGAATTGTCGGCTGTATTTATTACAGATACAATACCCGATCCCCCATTAGGTATATACAATACATCTCCTGTTCTATTCCCTACCTCCAAAACAAATGAAGTAGTTGTTGTAGCTCCTGTACTACCCGTTGCCGTCACTGTCACAATCGTTGCACCTACTTGTCTTAGCGTGGTAGAAATACTCAAGGTTCTATTAGCTCCGCTACCTCCAAAGGTAAAAGTAGGCGTAATGGCTGCATTACTACTGCTTGCCGTTAAGGTTGCGCCTGTATCTCCACCCAATGTAATGGCTATATTTGAAATTGATTGCCCATCACAAACAGCTTGATTGGCAATGACTGAAAGAGTTGGCGGAGTAGCAATTGTCACACTCACAGCCGTTCGTGCACTTTCACACCCATTCACCGTTTGCGATGCATGATACGTTCCTGTCATTAGCACAGTACTAGGATCTAATGCAGCTCCACCTGTAGATGAAGAGTACCATTTAATCGTGCTACCCATGCTGCCCGTGGCAACTAAATTCGCTACCGTTGACGTGCCTACAAAGTTTTGCGCCGATGCGGTTGGAGCAGCTGGAGTAGCATTAATCGTAAGCGTAAATGTTGACGTTGTCGTTCCACCCGTCGCTGTTGCTGTCACCGTTACCGTTGTTGTTCCTACTTGACCTGCTGTGGTGGCGATAGACAAGGTTCTATTTGCTCCACTACCTCCAAACGTAAACGTAGGCATGATGGCTGCATTACTGCTGCTTGCCGTTAAGGTTGCGTCTGTATCTCCACCCAAGGTAATGGCAATATCTGAAACAGATTGACCTTCACACACCATTTGATTATCAATAGCAGATAGGGTTGGTGCTGGGAAACACGTTGTGTAGGTAATGCCATTGTCTATCTTACGAATGCGATTATTTGCGAACTCAGTCACATATACATTCCCTTGTGAATCAGTAAAGACATCTACCGGCTGGTTAAACTGTGCAGCACTAACTACTCCATCACTAGCCCCCGCTATCCCACTACCTGCAAAAGTGGTTACTTCTCCAGTTGGTGTAATTTTGCGAATACGATGATTTTGTACGTCAGCTGCGTACACATTTCCCTGTAAGTCCGTAGAAATTCCTACCGGCTGGCTAAACCGTGCAGCACTCCCTATTCCATCAGCAAAGCCTTGTGTACTACCTGCCAATGTCGTTACCTCCCCTGCTGGGGTAATCTTGCGAACACTGTGATTTCCTGCATCACCCACATACACATTCCCTTGCGAGTCTGTAGAAATACCAAACGGAAAATTGAACTGTGCCACACTCCCTATTCCATCAATAAAACCCGCTACCCCGCTACCTGCCAAAGTCGTTACCTCTCTGGCTGGGGTAATTTTTCGAATACGATGATTACCTCTATCAGCCACATACACATTGCCTTGTACATCTATTTCTATCGCTGCAGGGTCGTTAAACATAGCATTACTCCCCATTCCATCAGCAAAGCCTCGTGTACTACCTGCCAAAGTCGTTACCTCTCCGGCTGGGGTAATTTTACGAATGCGATGATTTCCTCTATCACCCACATACACATTCCCTTGCGAGTCCGTAGAGATACCAAACGGACTACTGAACTGTGCAGCACTCCCTGTTCCATCGGCAAAGCCAGCTGTACTACCTGCCAAAGTCGTTACCTCCCCTGCTGGAGTAATCTTACGAATGCGATGATTGAATTGATCACCCACATATACATTTCCCTGCATATCAACAGCTATACCGGCTGGACGATTAAACTTAGCGGCAGTACCCACTCCATCAGCAAAGCCTTCTGTACTACCTGCCAAGGTGCTAACAGTCGGTGTTCCCACCACTCTATTCCCTACTTCCAACAGAAACGTTTGTGTTGTTGTAGCTCCCGTACTACCCGTTGCCGTACGTAACTGTCACTGTCGTTGCACCTACTTGACCTGCTAAAGTAGTAATGGTTAAGGTGCGGTTAGCTCCACTACCTCCAAATGTAAAGGCAGGTGTAATGGCTGTATTGCTGCTACTTGCCGTTAATACTGCGTCCGTATCTCCACCCAAGGTAATGGCAATATTCGAAATCGATTGACCGTCACAAACAGCCTGATTGGCAATGGCTGATAGAGTTGGTGGGGTAGCAATTGGTACATTTACTATTTGTATACCACTAAATCCACCCTGTCCCGTTACACTTGATTTATCTGCACGTACTCGGTAATAATACGTCGTATTCGAACTTAATCCTGTAACTACTTGGGAGGTTCCATTAACTACCAAACCATTATAACCAGAAACAAACGAAGAGAATGTAGAGGACGTCGATACATCCAATAAATAATTCGTCACTATCCCGATAGCTGGTGTTGTCCAGTTCGCCGTAAAGCCTGTTGTTGTAATACCTGATGCTGCCAATGTGGTTGGAACTACCATCGCGTAACTCTCTACCCAGTTACTTGTAGAACCTGTTAAGGCAAAATTATTTAATGTGCCATCATTCGCATTACTTGTTTGGTCTAAGAGTGTAGTGACTCCCGCGTTTGTCCCTCCGGCAGTTCCTTGGTCAAAAGAGTAATACGCAACCAAACCCGAGGAGTTTGCTGGAACAGTGGCAAATCGGTTCGCTCGAATACTCTCTAGTGACCTTGCCACATTCCAAATTCGGACCTCATCCATAGATCCACCAAAGTACAGAACGGGTGATCGCTCGGCACCTAAATATATAGGTGTTCCTGAGTTCACGTTATTTGATACGGCTGCGTTGGTCACATTGGCTTCAACATTTCCATCGACTATTAACTGAACATTATTAGTCGATCTATTCACAACCATAGCTACATGATGCCACCTCCCATCATTGAGTAAGGTAGTCCCCTGTAATCCATCCGCAATACCAATCTGGACTCCAGAGCGTATTTCGGCTGCTAATCGATTACCAACCAAAACCAACTGAAAACCTTGCCAGTTAGCCCCTGTTTGTGCTTTCACAAGAAGTCCAGCATAGTCTGGGGCATTTCCCGTATAGCGCAACCAAGTTTCAAGTGTAAAACTGGTGGATGTACCAAAGTTTAAGGAAGAATTATCAGGAATTTGGACGATGTCATTACTACCGTCAAACTGCAAGGCATTTCCTGGAGACGTAGAGTTGAAACCAAATGAAAGAGCGTGGGTTGAATATAATATGAACATGATGAGACACATACAAGTGATACTCACCTTGAAAATGGAAGGAGATTTCATCAAATGAAATAATTTATTGTTTTGGGATATTTAGTATAGGTATTGTTTACTTTTCCGAGCACCATAGTTTATCTATGTCATAAAAAAGCAAATTATTTAAAGTATGGAAAAGCTATCACGGCTGACTGTACATAGTAGTTTTCATTTTTTCCCAAAATGTTTTTGTGTTTTTTTGCGCAGATTGTGCGCAGTTTCGTTTTGTTAAGTAGAGAAGATTCATACGCCTTACTTGTTTTTTGGTATTAAATTCATGCGAGTAACTAGCGGTTGTATTTATTTATGTAAACACAACCGCCGTACATACGTAAACTCATCCTTTTCGGACCATTTTTCTAATATTTTCTTTAATCTCTGTGTCCACCTAATATACTAGCTGCCAATCAAGTATCTCTGCAAACATTTCTCTTTAACTTCAAAAGATTAAAATTTTATTCTTCGCTCAATAAAATTTGGATAAATTATATAATACCAGGAGTTTTATTTTTACATGATAGTTACTTTGCACTTGTAATACTCCACAACTCTTTTTTAAAACTTGTACTCACATTAAGCCATCTAAAAAATACACAAATACATATTTACATAAATGATTTTTTATGTATTTTAGTAAATGTTTAATTACATAAATACATATTTACATGTTTATTCAAATGAGCTTATTTGGACAAGAGCATGCTCCATCATCCAATGTCTTTCTAGGAGTATATGCAGTATCTGTAAAAGTGGGAAATAAGATCAGGATTAGAACCCTTGAAGGACAAAATATACCTAGCTACCTATATGTCAAGTGCTCACGTACCGAACGTATAAAATACCCGATTGGAAGTATTTTCAGGCTAGATTGCTTACTCATAAAACCTAAAAACAAAAAGCCTTTCTTGCAAGCTCTGAACTTCAAGAATTTTCAACTATCCATTGAGTTTTACGAACATAAAAAAGCACTCTTAAAAATATAACTTCTCCCCCAACTCTAATAATTTGACATCATACTTATTGTAAATATCAAGGAATTGAGGTTGATAATTCGTCTTTAAATATTCAATAATTTCTGAGCATTGTTCGCAACTGGAATGATTTAAAAGATTAGTTAGCACCACCAAATCAGTATCTTTATTTATTCCTGCTACTATCAGAACTTTCATTATTCCTCTATTTTCTGAGAATTTCATAATGTGAGACAGAAGTGTTTTTTGTAACACTTCATCTCCTTGAATTAGTTGTACACATCGTGAAATAGTCGCAGTATAGTGCTCTCTTCTTAGGTTAATGATATGGTCCTCTCTTTCCTTTCTTCTCAATATTTTATCTTCTTTTTCTCTTTTCAGCCTTTCTTTCTCTTCTTGAGCCCGGAGTTGGTTTTCCCTAAAATCAGCCTCCCTGACCATTTTGTTCATGTAGCCAGGGATATTCTCTATAATATCACCCTTCTGTAGTTTGTCCAGTGTGTACTTTATTCCATATTCAATATCAGCACTACTCAGATTTGCGTTCCAACTGTTTATCGTTTGTTCCGTAATACCAAGATCTGAAGCAATATTCAAATAGTAATTTAAGTCATTCTCCACATTGAGATCTATATCTGATATTTTTCTGACACCCTGATTATCTGGGGTTTGAGATATGCCGTTTTGTTTATCCAAAGAAACAGTAGGTTTAACTAGCGGGGTGGCTTTAACCTTTTTGGGATGTTCTTTTTGTCGAATTAAAAATGATACTTCAACCACTCGTTTACCTTTCTTTTCTTCTACGATATCTGCGATGAAAAGATCTGTATATTTGTTGATTTCAGCCTGACACTTTGTTAGTACACGCTGTTTGAAACTTCCATAGCCCGAATATTCCTCTTTAATGCCAAGGGTTTGTTTTAACCGCTCAATATCAAACTTTTGTTTTTTACTATTCAAGTTGATGTAATGCTTTAACACCATATACAACTTCATAGAATATACGCTTTTCATACCTATCACTGTGCGTATATCCATTGTAAGATAATTCCCTTTTAGATTGTGCATGTGGGGAAACATAGATGCATGAAATGTTAATCCAACCAAGTTTTGTTTATTTTCATTAACAAATTCGCGGCTATTTTCAACGAGTGGAATGACAACAGTGTTTATTGAATCATCGTCATTTCTCTCATGTATCTCGATGTTCACAGAAGTGAGATTTCTTGCAGCTTCCCGAATCAATGTGTAATATTTTCCAGTCATATTCACACCGGAAAGTTCTATTAGGTCAATAATTCTGATGAATACTTCTTGAAAATCTTTGCCTTGCGGTTTGATTAAAGTGAGTGCTGCTAGGTAAATTCTAAATTGATGGATGTTCATTTTTGTAGTGGCTTCCACTAGCCCACTCCTACCACCTGAAATCCTTAGAATAAACTTTCCATGCTTATTTACATGTGTATCTGGCTGATTAAATTGCTGTGTCATTGAATTGTTTTGGGAAAACACAAAGGTAGAATAATTCACTGAAAACAGATCTGTTATTTTTGCTATAGTAATTCTTCTCTGTATGTAAAAATTGCTATAATATGTTGATATATTTGATATAATACTCCTGAAAATTTGCTATTTTTACTTGAACTACTGCTATAAAATAGTTTATAATATACTGAAAATCAATTACTTATAAAAGACTTAAATATGTTAAATGTCTAAAGAATTAAAAAGAACAAACATCTATTGAAAATAAGACTGGTGAATAGCGTATGAGAATTATGCTATATTTTCGATGGTAAAAAATCTTTTTTGAACCTTAAGTTCTGGGGTTTCAAAGTGGGTAATATGTCAAAAAGTGTAACTCGTGGTATTCAGGCATTATTTGTTTTTGTTTTTTGTTTTTTCAATTCCGGGCGCGCGCGGCGGCGAGGCAATTTTTTTTAGAATTTTCAGGGGCTTTTTAGAAAATTTCTTCCTCCCATCTTCTTTCAGCCAGCTTCACTCACTCAAATATCAGTAAACTGTATTTTCTAGCATTTCACTCTTCCAAATAACTCTGTAGTAAAAATATTTTATTCATTTATGTATTTATTCATTTACATATTTACATAATTTTGCAAATGAATATTTATGCAAAAACTGAATAAGAACTAAAAATGAAAGTGATTACAGTAGCACATCAGAAAGGTGGAGTTGGAAAAACAACCTTGTCTTTAAATCTAGCCTATTTCTTCGCCAAAAGGATGAAGGTAGCCATCATCGATACAGACCCACAAGCGAGTACCACCCACCTCAAAGAAATCCTCAAGAAACATCAAATTGACCTTATTCCAGCCAGCAAGATTATCGAAGTTCAGCACATCTACGATATTGCCATCATAGACACGCCCCCATACTTGACAACAACGCTTCCAGACTTTTTCAAATTCTCTGATTTTGTCCTAGTTCCTACCAAGGCGAGTATCTTAGACATCATGGCCATACGTGCAACTGTTGACTTGCTTCAAAAAGCGCAAGAAGAAAAACCCAATTTAAAGGCCGCTATCGTGCTAAATATGATAAAAAGTAGCACAACCCTCACCGAAGACATTAGAGACGCTCTACGTGTCTATAAATTCCCTCTATTGCAGTCAATGGTGACAGATCGCGTCAGCTACACACGTTCTCCAATTACTGGCGGTGTATTTGAGACAGACGATGAGAAAGCACAAGATGAAATATTAAACCTAGCTAAAGAAATTATAGCATACTTAAATCAATAAAAAAATGGCAAAAAAAGACAAATCAAACGAAGCACAAGCAATACTGGAGAGTTTCATGGCAAATACAAGCGTTGATACGCCCAAACAGGCTCCCATTGCACCTGTATTTGCAAAAGAGCCTAAGAAAGAAAAAGAAGAAACAACTCGGTTTACTGTCGAAATCGAAGCTCAACTCATGAATGACATCAAACTGTACGGTGTACACAACAAGTTAAAAATCAGACAAATTTTTGAAAAAGCACTGAGAGAGTTCTTAAATAAAGCATAAATACATATTTACACATTTGTGTATTTTTTTTCAAAAAACGTGTAAAGTTACTCCAGACCAATCCAAACTTGGCGTCCTTCGAAAAGAACCAAAATGGATTGGTTTTATTTTTTCTAAAAACACTCTTTGTAATCGAACTATAACCATTCTAACGTCCCCGCAACCTTTTTTTAAATTTCTCGGCTTAATATACTAGTCGATATGACGAGTTATTTTCTTCACTTTTAGTAAAAATGACTTAACAACCATCTAATCAGCACTTTTGAAAAATTACTAATTTCAATAAAAACAACAACAACCCTTTTTGTTGTTTTTTATTCTTTTTATTCTTTTTATCTTTTAAGGGCTTGTAACCATTTGATAATCAATTTGTTACAAGCCCAACTATAACCATTCTAACGTGAACTATAACCATTCTAACGTGAACTATAACCATTCTAACGTCTAACTATAACCATTCTAACGTCTAACTATAACCATTCTAACGTCATTAAATATAAATCAATCTCGATTTTGTGATACTTATGTTTGATATTTTATTACCTTTGTTAAAGTCTCACATTATAATTGAAAACTGACATGAGTAAGAAGAGTAAAGTTAGAAAGAAGCAAGATTTAACAGACCGCTATAATATCAGATTACAGGGCGGAAAAACGGGATTAGTAGAGGCAACTTCCAAAATGGATGTGAGTGAGTTCCGGGTATTTGCAACAGCTTTAACGATGATTTTGCCTGAGGATGAAGACTTTTTGGAGTATGAATTGAGAATAGGCGATGTTATTAAACTATTCAACTTGCCAAATAACGGTATGTACTATGACTTATTCCGAGATGCTGCCATGAAGATTCTAGAAAGAAAATTTGTAATTTTTGAACAGAAAGAAGATGGTATAGAGTACAAAACGACGATTCCGCTCATCATTGAAACGAGTGAACCCGTACCCGTTGATGAACAAAATCGGATTCGTATTCAGTTTCATCCAAAACTAAAACCGTATTTGTTGCAGCTCAAGAAGGAATATTTGACGGTAGATATTCGAAACCTATCGGATTTATCGAGCCAGTATTCCGTAAAAATGTACTTGATCCTGAAGCATCAGCTGAATTTGGGAAATAGTTCAATTGGATATGAGTTGGTTAGACTGAGACAAATCCTAGGCATAGAAGATACCGAATACCCTGCATACGGGAATTTCAAGCAAAAGGTGATTATGAAGGCAATCAAGGATATAAACATCAACACTGACTTAAGGGTGACAAAGTTTGATGAAGTCAAGAAGGTGAGAGCCGTAAATTCATTGGTGTTTTACATGGAGCATGGGAAATCTTTACATACCGAGCAAATAGCACAAGCAAATCGCCAGGTTGTCAAGTCAAGTTCTGGTAAAAAATTAATTACAAATAGAATCGAAATTATCGGAGGAGAGACTGCTGATAATGCTTCTAGTGGAGTTGTAGAAGATGCTCAAGTTGATCCGCAGATGATAGATGACTTATTTGAAAAAGTACAAAAGTACAAAATAACGAAATCGACACTGAAAGCTTGGTTTGATGAAGTTCCACAAGAACAGGTCATGCTTGGTATTCGTTACGTCTTGGAAAAAATCAAGAATGGAGAGCAAATCAAGAATGTTGCTGGGTACATGAGGAATATGGTTTATAGTCCGAGTTTATTTGAGGCTTCTCAGGGCGATGAAATAGAAGAAGCAAGGAAACTACAAGCCAAAGAAGAGAAAGCCCGCCAGATGGCAAAGGAAAGCCAAATAGAGGCAGAGAAAAGAGTAAAAAATGAAGTTTATAATAAATACTTCAAAGAACAAGCTGAAGTAGCGTTTTCAATTCTTGAGGAAAACCCAGAAATAGCTTCGGAAATACTTGTCAAAATGCGGGAAGATGAAGGAAATCCAGAGGTTCCATTTATCAAGCAAATAACATACAGCTCATTCGTTCAAACACAAGCCAAAGAGACGATTCCAGAGAAAAAATTGGTAGAATTGGTGCAAAATGTGACCATGACTGTATTGCTGTATGTTGTCGATGAACTCTCTGAAACCCACGGAGAAGAATTTAAGGCTGTTTATGAAAAGCATCAAAAAGAGGCAGCAAAATACGGAATTGAGCTTAATTAAAACAGCTTAACAAATACATAAATACATATTTACATGAATATATATTTATGTAAATATGTATTCTAGGTTTCGATTGTATAAGTATATAATTTTATAAGAAATGAGCGAAGAAGAAGTAAGGAAATATATTTTATAACTCTCTGTTTATCAGTGTGAATATTGCCCTTTTCATTGATATTTTCTCTTAACCTATCTCTTAAATTTTTATTAACTCACGTTTTAAAAGACCATTTGAGTTAACCGAAATTTCCTATTTTTTCTAGCTTAGAAACTAAGTTTTCTACTTTGCTTTTTCTATACTTTTCCTTCGTTTAGTCAGGTAGTTTATCTAGTTTTAGCTTTTTTGAATTATCTCACTTTACTAACTAAAGAGATTTACTTTTGAATCATATTTCAATCACCCTATCTGTTTCAAAAAGCGAATGTTCATTTCTTTGTACATAGCCCAATTGATTGGTTAGGAGCTTGGTATTTCCAATTGTAAACTCAGGAATATTGGAGTGATGATGCCCGAACACCCAGTAGGCGATTTCAGATAGTTCGACGAGATCATACAATTCCACAGCAAAAGCCTCATTGAGAAAACTTCCTTTGTATTTTTTAGGATAATGAAAAAAAGTAGGACAATGATGAGTAAAAACAGCTACTTGTTCCCCGTTTTCAGTGGTTAGCTCATCTTGAATAAATGCTAAACTCTCTGTATGCAAATGGTTGTATTGTTCTGCTGAAAAGCGTTGATTTTTGTATTTGATTACATGGAAATCATTCAAATTGCTTTCAATCTGCCATTGTAAGTTAGGACTTATATGGCTCCAGAGCGTAGAGAAAATCAACTTTACGTTCTCATGTACCACCGAAGTATTGTTTACCAAAAATACATTGCTACAAATACTTTCGTGAAGTACACCACACTTTTCAGTAATATCAAAATGGTAGTATTCATGGTTTCCAGGTAGCCAATAAGTAGTTTTGAAATTATCAGAAAGAAAGCTGAAAAAATCTTTGTGTTTGTCCATTACCGCGAATGGAATAATATCTCCTGACAATACCAATACATCACCGACAGGTCGTAAAGGGTGCAGTTTCAAAAACTCTTTGTTGGTAGGAAATTCTAAATGAAGGTCAGAAGCATATTGGATGGTCATTCCCATTCTATGGATTTGCTGTTTTACTAAATCTTTTCTTTTGGACAATCCCTAAATTAGTAAAACAAAGGAGTAATTGTAAGTAGTTGATGCTAATTTTGAGGGAAGACTATAAATCGAACATCTTTTTTATTTTAAGCTAGTTTACGTCGTATTGGAATCAATCGCATGGTTTCATGAATTTAACATCTTTCATAATCTTTTTTAACTTTTCAACGTCGCTCTTTTCTTTTTTGACTGGAACTTCAATTAGCATTGTCTTACCGTTATCTAGTTTTACTCTCTTTGTTTTGGTTGGTACATGTACTATTTTTCTGGACATACATCTCTTATTTTATAATATAAATGTATTGATTAATTCAATTTTTAACAAATTAGGTATTATCTGATACTCACTTAATCTATAATTCCCTACGGCTCGATTCAATTTGTCCAAGATGGATTCTCAACAACCATTTCATAATCGTAATTTACTTCATTAAATAGATAGCTCAGAAGCGTATTGGCCATAGTAAACGAAAAGGCAAACTTGTATTTCACTCTTTCAATTTCATATATTATTTCGTAAATTTCTTATTATAAGTAATTTATCAATAAACTCATTCATTTATGAAATTCAAATTGGTTGAAGAAATAATCAAATTGAGCGATTCAAATACATGGGATGAAGCAAAAGTTGAATGGACATTTACTAATGCGTACCAGAGTGATTCAGCACAAACTTGTCTATGTGGTCATCATCCAATAAAAAATATTTGTGTGATTACAAATAAGAAAAACGGGACTCGAACCGAAGTTGGTAACTGTTGTGTTGAAAACTTTTTTGGAATTTCAGAAGGAGGACGCATAATTGCTTCAATAAAGAGACTGAAAGATGATATTTCATCAAGTATGTCAATTGAAACCTTAGAATTCTTTAAATCCAGAGACTTGTTCAACGACTTTGAATATACATTTTATAAGGATATTATTAGAAAAAGAACACTCACGAAAAAGCAAAGAGACATAAAAGTACGGATTAATAGGAAATTTTTGGATTTTACAAGTCAGGATACGAATATTCACTTATACCAGATAAATGCTGTACTTGAGTGGGCTAGACAAAATACTCACTTTGACTCCAATTTCATCCTTTCTCTAAAAGAAAAATTAGAAAAATCTGGACGATTGACTGAGGCACAAGTAGCTGCACTAGAAAAAATCATACAACGATTTAAGATTAATGTGTAGTTTAAATACCAAAACTGCTGAATTTTACTACCTCAAATAGTTTTGATTTTAAAGCTTCTTTGTGTTCCCTGATTGCTTCACTGCCTAAGACAACCACTTATATTTTTTGGTTTCCTGCCCTTATGATTTCTATGCTAACTTATGTTCTATTTTGCTTTTCAGTTTTGTTTTACAAAAAGCTTATAAAGATTATAGGATAGTTATAGGAAAGTTATAATTAAATTATAGGAAAGTTATAACCGAGTTATAACCAGTTATAACTCGGTTATAACTTTTTTTCATTGAAATAAGCCCTATTAAGATTTTCATGTCTTTCTATGGAAGTGAATAGGACTTTTTGAATGCTCCAACACAACCCTATTTTGGTCTAAACTTGAATAGTAAATTCTATTCAAAAAAGGAATTAAGAAACGGTGAAACAGGGCTTTAAAAAAGTTACAACTTTATATTTTCCAGAGTTACAACTAAGTAGTAACTAAGTTGTAACTTAATTTTTGAAAAGTTACAACCGAGTTGCAACCGGTTACAACTCGGTTGTAACTTTTTTTTGACCAAATTATTTCTATTGGTTCCTATTGAGCGATTCTATTGGTTTCAATAGAAAAGACTGTTTTTAAATTTAGGAGTGTAATCTTCCCCAAAATAGGTGCAATCTTTAATGTAGTTTCTAAGTAAATAGGAAAATAAAATTTTTCATATCATGAACGTCCGTTTAAGATTATGAAATAATTGAAAAACTCTATAAATTCACATACATATTCAAGTTTCAATGTATTTCAAGAAATGAAAAGCTACATAGCATATCTGAGAGTCTCCACTAAAAAACAAGAACGTTCTAGTCTTGGCCTAGAAGCACAAAGAGCCATCATTCAGCACTATGTCAAATTGGAAGGAGCTGTAATTGTACAAGAACTCTTAGAATCAGAAAGTGGAAAGGATATTGAAAATCGTCCTGTTTTGCAAGAAGCAATTCGTCAATGTACCGCCAACGGTTATACATTGGTGGTCGCCAAATTGGATAGGTTAAGCCGTGACGTGGAACATATTTTTGCTATCCACAAAATGCTAGGTGATAAACTTAAAAGTTGTGACTTACCAAGTACCGACAGTCTGACATTATCCATCTTTGCTGGTCTAGCACAAAGAGAAAGAGAGATCATCAGTATCCGAACCAAGGTGGCTCTGCAAGCTAAAAAAGACCAAGGTGTCAAATTGGGGAAACCTGAAAACTTGACACAAGAAGCAAGAAATAAAGGTGTTGCAAGTATCAAGGAAAAGGCCAAAAGAAACCGTAATAATAGATTGGCAATTGCATTGATTGAAAAATGCAAAAGAGAAAAAATGACATTGGAACAGATTGCTCAAAACCTGAACGAACATGGGTTCAAAACAGCACAAGGAAAAGTATTTAGAGCTGTATCTGTGCATAGACTTGCTAAGATGATAACTTAAAGTATTCTAACTTTCTATTTTCGTAGTTATATAATCGGAGAACAAGGGGCTATATGATAAAATTACTTTCATATACTTCCCATATTGGGAATTTTTAACTACTTTTATTTGTACCTACTAAATGAGAATTTTTACAAAAGGAACTATTAGAGATTTTTATCAGACATATCCAGACGCAGAACCTTCATTGAAAAGCTGGTATGAAGTAATTGAAGAAAGAGATTTTGATAATCCCAACCAAGTCATCAATCTATTCAAAAAATCAGATACGGTAGGAAATGGACGTATTGTATTCAATATATGCAACAATAAATACAGGCTCATCGCCAAATTTGAATATCAGAAGAAACTAGTGTTTGTGAGGTTCATAGGAACTCACAAAGAATACGACCAAATTGAGGATATTAAAAACATTTAACAACTAACTAAGCACGTAAATGAAAGCATTACATCTTGATACCATTCGTATCAAACCAATCATTACTCAACAAGACTATGAAGAAGCAAATGAAATCATAGAATTATTGATTGATGCGGATTTGATAGAAGACGAAGCACAAAGAACAAAAGCATTAGGCATCCTAGAAGCAGTCACAGTTCTAGCCATCAATTATGAGAAAAAGCATTTTCCATTGGAAAAACTCGATCCAATAACGGCTATCAAGCAAAGAATTGAAATGCTTAATATTCCGCAAAAGGAATTAGCACCCTACCTAGGAGGAGAAAATAGAGTATCAGAGGTATTAAGCGGAAAGAGAAGTTTAACACTTTCAATGGCTAAAAACCTATATCATAACTTTGGCATTCCTGCAGAACTCCTTCTTTCAAAAGATTATGACCCTAAAGGAAAGAGAAAAAAGAGTTCAAAAGAAATGGTCTATTAATATGTAATTACATAAATACATATTTTCGCAATTGTGTAATTATGTGAAATAATATTTTTGTTTTTTAGGAAATTTAATAGAGAACTCATACACTTCTCGATTCGTAATTGTCTTATTAATCAGTTGTTTATCATCATTGCAGCAACCCGAACAGAGAGAGTTTAGAAAATTTGGCAAATCGTTGAGTTCGTCTGGGTAAATGTAATTTTGGTCTAACTCATAGAAGGCAAACAGTACAGTGGTCGAATAAGGGTTTTAGAATATCCGGAAATGGGATGTATTTTTCAGGAGGACGCGACTAGAAGAGCCCTTGCATCCTAAAACACACAAGTTAGTTCGAGTGTAAGAATAAGTTGTAATTAATTTACTAACTTCATTAACGGGTGAATGTCATCTTTCCCGTTCGAATTGGGAACTGAAACTAAGCCATTCGACTTTATCCTTACCACCCAACTGCATATTATTTATGGTTTAATATGGAATTAACCAATGTAGAAATATAACTTCCTTCTTGGTCTTTTTGAAAAAATACATGATTTTCATTGAAATCATCAATCGATAATGACTCTTTCCAATTCACTTCAATCCATCTTGTATTAGAAATAATGAATGAATTCAATATGAGATTCTCTCCTATTATTTGCGGTTGAATCTTTTCTTCTAAATATTTATAGAACTGAATTTTAGGATCAGAAATACCTTTGGCGTTTCTAATTCCCTTTGGATCTATGAAAGTTAGGTATTGTATTTTCCCCTTAGTTATCCAAAGTAAAAAGTCTGGATAGAAATTGTTTCCTTCCGCAAAGAACCCTATTCCTTTTTTACTTTGATTTCGAAGTAAAAATATTTCTTCAAAATTATGCTCTTCTCGGATCTTTTCAACTTGTTTTTCTAAATCAAACATAAATTGGTACTCCGAGTCATTAAGTGCGACTGGGAATACCTGGATTTTATTTTCATACCCCTTGCCAAGATAAATAATTGGTTTGTAAAGGTGTATTAAATGATCAAAGGCTTCTAGTTGGGTTGCTATCTGAATAGTTTTGAAGGTAGAATCATTCACTTGAGTCTTTAACCTCATGACTTTCTTTTCAATCTCATCTACTTCTTCATTCTTATTCAGTCGGATGTCATACTGAAGGATCAGGTTATCATCGCTAGATGAAAGTTTTCTGGTTTCAATGTGTTCCGCATTGAACTGATTTTTAAAATACAAGTAGTACCTTTCAATATACTTTTTCAGTAAAATAATTGCTAATTCTTGCCATACTTGTAAATTTTTTAAGGTGCTATATTCCATTTTGTCCTTTGGAATGTAGATAAAGTACCACGCATTAGATTGAATTATTTTTTTAAGTTCAGTAAGTTCAATTTTAATATTTGAATACCCTTTGCTAGCTTTGAAATTCTGAATTTCAAAGTAAACTTTTGTCCAATCAATAATTGCTAGATGCTGTTTTCCTAAAAAGCATATTTGTTTTGCTGTTTCTACTTTATTTGATTTCGTACTGTCAATTCTATCAATTCTAGGATACCAATCTACCTCTACCTGCTTGTTTCTAAAAATATCGGTATTCAAGATCAAGTGAACAATTTCTTTACGTTTGAAATTTTCCGACTCTTTTACTTGAATAAGCTTTAAATCACTAGCAGAAATATCAAATTTATTTTGTGTTGGAATGGTAATCGTCACCCAATCTCCAGTATTGGATGGCAATCCTTCTTCTTCCAACAATTCCTTAAATCGTTCCATGTAATTGGCTTTGACACCAAAAATTTGAAGGGTTTCTAAAGGACGTAAGTTGGTACGAACTTGTTTAAGATTACGTGGTTTTTGGTATTCATCTAACCCATTTGATCGTTTCAGACTAAATTCATAACCTTGTAATCTAACACCCCTACCAAATAGCTGAATAATTTGCGAACCTTCTGACTTTCCAATATTCATCAGTCCCATTGAGCTTACTCTCCAAGATGACCATCCTTCTGTGAATTTTTTTGAACCTATTAACAAAGTGATGTCTTGCTTAGGTTTATCCAGATTGATCTGGTTAAATAATGATTCAGAAAAATCTTTATCAGTACCTAAAATACCATTATTCATAGCCAAGTCATGCAGTTTCTTTTCATCTCCTACATTGATCACGCCAAAATATTTGTCTGTATCACCTACCCGTAAACCTAGTTCCCCACTCGCACCTTTTAGATTATCTAAATAGAGATTCGCTCCGATATTATGATTATGAAATACTTCACGATTGATGCCTTCAAATATTTCTTCAGGGGTAAGTTCTAAGTCTTTGAGGTATGTAAAACTGCTGTCGAAAATACTGTACCCTTTACTATCTAAAAGCCCTGCTTTATTGCTTAGGATAAGTTCTATATTTTTGATATACTCTTCTTTGTTTTTGAGGAAATCAGTTAAAAAATATATGATATCTAGGACATCTGATGTTTCTTTTTTATTTTCAGTACGTACCGCATTAACACTACTTCCCACGAATACCCACAAGGGCTTAAATAACCTAAATTGTGTGGTTAATTCTGGTTTATTTTTAAATATCAGTAGTTGTTGATAATAAGATAAAAGGTTGGCTGTAAGGTAGTTATTCTTAAAATCTATACTATCTTCTTTTAAATTTAAAATACGGTAATCTTTCCCATACCCGTCTTCGTAGAAGTATTTGTAAGAGTAGTCAAACAGGATACTTTTTGCGTATTCCTGAGTCAAATCTTCCTTTTTCTTCTTATCCGCCGCACTTATAGCCTGTCCAAATGTTGCGGAATATTCAAACGCAAATCCAGTGGTACTCAGTTTATCTCTGAACCGTTTCCACTGTTCTCCACTCATACCCCCATGACCTTCATCAACTAAAACCAGGTTATGGGTTTCAAAACTATCCACAGCCACTGTTTTGTCTTTGCTCTCTTCTGATAGCTTTGATATTTCTATAATCTCTACTTCCTTACCAGAGAACATGCCGGACTGATTTTTCGTAAAAATAGTGGCAGGTATGCCCGAGATACGAAAATCTAACAAATGTTGATGAGAAAGTGGCTCGTTGGGTGTAATCAACAGAATTTTACTTTCATGCCCTCGGCTGTACTTTTGGGCATAATACAAATACTGCTTAATATTTACATGCATAAGCAGGGTTTTTCCACTACCCGTGGCGTTCCAAAAAGCCAATTTATTTAAATCACTCTCTTTGAATGGGAGCACTTGATACACCTTTTCGCCTTTAGATAGTTTTTTACCCTGATGTTTTTCTATCTCGTTGGTATTAAAGCGTCGTACAAACTGATTGAGTTCGTGTCGCAGTTGAGTTTTATTACTAAAAAACTTATCCAGATATATCTCTGTAAACAAAAGCGATAAATACTGAAAATACTTCCAAACGATTAGCTCATCTCTTCCTTCTGAAATCTCATGCGTGTATCGAACTATGTTTTCATCATATTGCTGGATCAATGACTCGGTGATATCCTGAGTTAAGTACAGATGGTCTTTTAATTGTTCTAGAAACTTGGTATTCCCTTCTTCGGTATATCCTTCACTTGAGGATAATTTGAGCTCTTTAAATATTTCTAGCCCATCTTTGGAAACAATTTTTGAACCAATGGCATCAATCCCAAATAAGGATAACACGTACTTGTTGAGTACTATTTTATCATGAAAATTTGCCATCTGAATTACTTATTTTTAGAAATATATTTTTGTTGTGGATGATTTTTTTGTGGATAAAGCTTCACTAGCAAATTATTCTTGATCATTTCCGGAATAACTTTGTTTTTCAAATGCCTTTCTGATCTACCAACCTTTTCAGCAATTTGTTCAATAGAGATATATTCACTAAGGCAAACTTCAAGGATCTTTTCTTGTAGCTTTTTGGTTCTTGCCGAGTTGTCTTTATCATTTGAAGTGTCCTCATTTGAAGTGTCCTCATTTGAAGTGTCCTCATTTGAAGTGTCCTCATTTGAAGTGTCCTCATTTGCACTTTCATCCCGATCTTTATACTCCAAATTGAGCCGATAAGTCGTCCATCTACTTTTGTTCTCTGAAATCAAATACCCATTTTTACAGAGTTCTTGAAGTAATTTGGTGATATCTGTTCTGTGTAAGTCGAAATGATACTGAAGTTTGATATTTGTGATATCTCCTTCGATTTGACAGATTGCTAATGCTGTTAATTCTTCTTTTCCTAATGCTTCAACTGACTCTCCAAAAAGCTTCTTCAAATCCTCTAATGTATCGCTAGGAATTATGCTGAAAAGAGGCATTTCCAATACAACGCGATCAGGTTCACTCTCAAGAGTTATATAGGGCCTTCGCCAATGTGAACTAATCCATCCTGACATTATTTTGCTCACTCCACTCCCTGCTTTCTCAGCACTACCTACCATTAGAAACATGCCCTGTAAATTCGTATTTCGGCATTGACTGATTCCACCCTTATAAAACTGTGACAATGTTACCAACAGGGTTCCTGGATTGGTGAATGTGAAGGAATCTGGCCCGGATTCAATAACTAGACTACCTGGTGCAGAATAATCTGTGTGAATTAAGGCATTTACAAATGCCTCCCGAAGCGATGTATGAGCTGGTGTATCGTCTAACCGCTGCCCATGCACGAGCTGAAATGGCCTCGGTAGGCGTGATGTCAATTTCGGGTAAACCATTTTGTAGAACTGAAAAAGATTGCATTCCCATGTCCCGTCTGGATAAATTCGGTCTGACCACCGTATGTCTTCATTCGACGAAAGTAATTCTCTAAAGTCAGGGAAAAATTTCGGACAACATTCCTCATCTTTTATGCTCAAATACTTGCCAAACATGAGTATGCCTGCTACTGTAAATCCTTCCTTTCTGCTCTTTCTATCCCGACGATACCCGCCTAGTTGTTCTAAAAATGGAATATCTTCGTATGTTAACCAAGGATGAGAAGGTCTGACGGCTGCTAATAGTTGCCGATATTGTTTCAAAGAGGATATATCGATATCATCTAATGTATATCCTTCCAAAATACGGCTGTCCGGACTAAAAGATAAGTCAGCATCTGAAAGCATTCTTCGTACTTCTTCGTCTCGGCAGACATAATCTCCTTCGTGATTCCTTTTATACGTGTTTTTAAATGGGTTGGGCGTTAAATAAACAGGCTTATGTTTTCTGTCCGCAACTGGAATGTGAAAAGCCAAGACTTTACTTCCATCAATAGTGTACTCTTTTACATCATTTCTAGAGAGTATATTTACCGAAACGGTACTCAGGTTATTGACATTATTCCAAAATTCCTTTTTGTATTTTTCTACCAATTCATCTGAAAGCCCATCAAAGATAAATCGGTTGTTTTTCTCCTTTACACCCAAGACGATTACACCGCCAGACGAATTAGCAAACGCAGAATACGTCCTCCAAAAGTCTTTGGGAAAACCTCCAGCAGCCGATTTATACTCTATTTCATCTGATTCTGCATCTGGAAATACCTCAGAGTAGATGAGATAGTCTGGCTGACTGAAAGCATCAAATATGTCTAATTGCTGTCCCATTATAATTCTATCTCATTGAACATTTTCTTGAAAAACGTTTCCTCAATCCCTTTAATTTTGAAGCTGTCGCCTTCCGAACGAAGGTTTTCCAAATGATGGTCACCGTTGATGTAGATCTGCTGAAACGATTTGGTGCGTTGGCTATCGTAAAATCTCCGCAAGAGTTTCTCGACTTCTTCGTGGGTGGTGGTCTCTAGGTCTCGCCAAATAACCAAGGTCGTGATGCCCGTGCGGGTGGTGCCTTCTATAACCTTAATGTCTTTTACTCGTTGTACTTTGCTTACATACAGCCCGATAAGATAATTGAAGGTTTCTACCAAATCTACCTTCGTGGGTTTGAGCTCGTTATTCTCGGTCACTTTGAGTTGGTAGTCAAATGGCTTGCGGAACATCTCCAGATTAAACAAATGCTCACGGCTTTCTAGCTCCAACATATATTGCAACAAATATTCCTCTTGAGCTTTGCCCGAAAAATCTAGCTCTGTTTTGGTATCCAAATGCAAATTATTGAGCGTGTCTTCGTAACTCTCCAAAACTTGGTATTTGACCAACTGGGAAATCCCGCCCTTATCTTGAGGTTTGCCGTTTTTCCAGTTATCGGAGTAAATGACTTTCTGAATACGGGGCTTGGTGACAGTGTTGAAGTAAGTACCCATTTCAACCAATATATACTTCCTTTTTCCTCCGTCCTCTCGGTTGAGTTTAATAGTAGCGTGGCCTGTGGTGCCTGAGCCTGCGAAATAATCTAGAATTAACGCATTTTTTTTACTCTTGGTTGTAATTGAGATGCAGTTTTGGACAAGATTAATTGATTTAGGGAAATCAAAAAGCTTTTTTCCTAAAATGTTGATCAACAATGTATTACCATAATTTCTAGCATCAAAATCACCACCTGACCAAACTGTTTTTGGTACTGTTAATTCATGGGTAACAAAAAGATCATACTGTCCATCAACTTCAATTACTTTAATTCTATCAAGATTCTCTCTTATTGAGTCTAGCCCAAAATTCCATCTTCTCTCTACTCCATCTTGATCAATCGGATAAATAGCAATTGTTCCATCTTCCTGAATAACATTTTTTGAAGGTGGATTAAAATTGTCATCGGGAACAATCCCCACCTTGACAATTTTTTCATTTTGAATATAAATTGGATAGAATGAAAGTCTTCTTTCTGTTCGTAATGAGTTTTCTCCCCATCTTCTTAATTTCCTAGGCTTATCATTTTCTACAAGTGTTCTCTCTATAAAATTTGATCCAACTTCTGGAGTTAAAAAAAGTGAGTATTCGTGGGTTCGATTGAAATCTCTGGTAATTGATCCTTTGGGATTATGAACAACCGAAATTTTTGACTGCTTATAATTAAAGAAAATTTCGTCTAATAATTGACTAA
>JACCDQ010129731.1_pt1 | contig 51332 bp, 32 predicted proteins | sample 7446031 | NCBI WGS metagenome assembly JACCDQ01 (sample SAMN15323442, study PRJNA562643) | freshwater metagenome | isolation source: river surface water | place: USA:Blue River Watershed | collected 2017-08-17
GTGGGTCTAGTTTTTAGCTGGACAAGTATATCACGTAGTGCGCCTTTATCAATGACGTGCAAGATTTCGTCTACCCAAGGATCTAATAGTTCTCTAGGTAGTGCTAGCGGTGACATAACTATGTCCGGGCTAAAACTAAAAATTACTTTAGCGAGGATGTCGACACCGAACTCGTCACCGAGTCGGTTGATATTGCTGACCTCGAAGAGGCCTGGCAGCGTGAGAGTAAAATCAATTCGCATCTGGCGTCTGTTAGTTGCGATCTCAACTCCTTCACGGAAGTTTCTAAGCCATTGATCGTAATCAAGGCCTGTGCGGATATACTCTCCGATTGGGCCTGTGCCATCGAGGCTCGCACAGATTTGCCAATCTCGTATCCTGCCCAGAATATCCCTATACAGATTAATCCCTTTGTAATCCACTCTACTAAGGTTTGTATTGTAACGTGCGTAAACATTTGGTCCGTCTCCTAGTTCTACTATGCGTTTCATGTAACGCCAGTGTTGTTCATACATGAGCGGCTCGCCGCCAACCCAGTACACTTCTTCAACTCTGTGCTCTTCAACCGCCTTTGAGAACTCGGCTTCAATTTGACTCTCTTGAAAGCTTTCAATTTGTTTCTTGACTTCGGGAACCATCCATGTATTCTTAGGATTGCTCCATTCGATCATGTTATGTTGGCGTTGCTCGCTTTCCCAAGCACTGCTTAACATGTCCCCACACATACGGCATTTGAAATTGCACAAGTTGCTAAACCTGTAATCCCACGACACCGGCTGCATTGTTGTACTACCGTCCAAGTCAGTAGACTCCATTGCTTCATTGTACTTATGCCCAAACAGTTGATTAAAATAACTGCGGTAAACGGAAGTATTCAACAGTTTATCGTTACACACTTCGCACTCTGGTAGGGTTTCCCCCGCAATCATGCGTCTACGGACACTACGCATGTGCTCGCTATTCCAGTGTTCTTCCAGTGTTAAAGGTATGTACCGGCCTGTGCCTCCTGCCGTGTCGATATACTGTTGAAAGTTTTGTGCCGGCTCCCTGCTAGCGCAACACATCCTACGTTCAGTTTGCGGACTTAGGTATGTGTGCGTCCAGGGCGCCATGCATAATGTATCAGGTTTTGTCATAGCCCATTGCAATAGCAATTTCATTGTGTGACTTAGCAAAGTCTTCGCCACGGAAACGATCTGTGCGTTGCATTTCTTTTAAGAACTGTGCATTGTCCCGTGTTTCACCGTTCTTGATGAACTGGATAATCTTGTCAATTTCCTTGCGGTGACGTGGGATAAAGTCGCCATTTGTTAAACGTTCAATTACTAGTGCTTTAGCTTCCTCAGTCATTGCACCAATGTACATGTGACGTGGTTCGTGCATCATGTTAAAGTAATCGTAATCAAAATTCTGCATGATAACCCATTTGCACAAGTCTTCTAAGTATAGAACGTTCTGCACGTTAATGGTCATGCAAACTTGTGTTAATAGCTGTGGCCAATCTTTCTTTAGTTCATGGAAGCGTTGAATGTTAGCTTCTACTTCTGCCCACTTAGCGCCACTACGCTCAAACTCAAAGCGTTCGCCTGTGTTGTCAATACTAAATGCAATTTCAACTTTGCGAAACTTCTTCCAAGTTTCGATAAACTCTTCAGGGAACTGTGTGCCATTGGTATTGTAATGGATTTCAATGTTTTCAGCAAAGCCATTATCTGCGGCAAACTTTAACAAGTCAAAGTGTTCTTGAATCATAAACGGTTCCCCGCCCGTAAATTCAAAGTACTTGACTTGCGGTAGGATCTCTTTTAAGTCTGCCCAGAACTTATCTGAGTTTTCGTTACGTGGCCAGTTACCTTGCTTGAGCCATTGATATGCAATATGCTTCTTAGGATCGCCGCCCCACTCTTTAACATACTCCATCTCTTCCGGAACCCACTTGCTGCTACTCCAGCTACCGCAGATACGGCATTTTAAGTTACAGATATTACCTAGCTTCAGATCCAAGAACCACAATTGATTAGGTTTGTCATTTTCCCAGTCAACTTCTGCGTAACGTTCTTTGAAACGTGTAATAGTGTTGATGCGTTTGCTGTTACGGCCAGCATCTTCTTCCTCCCAGCAACGTGAGCAAGTAGCAGGCTTCTTGCCTTCGCGGAAGCTCTTACGCAAGTCCTGCATGTATTTGCTGTTGTAGATTTCTGTTACTGTATGTGTGTTTAGGTCATACTTGTTGCCGTTCTCATCTACAATTTCATCCTTTGCTAGACAGCATGGACGAGCAGATCCAATTGGACTTGTTTCCATACTTACCCAAGGAAGCATACACATTGTTTGTGGCAGCTTGTAGTTCTTCATCTCTGTTAGTTCCGGGAACGTTTCGAAGAAGTTTTCGCTACGCACTTTGTCAATTAAATCATTGGTCTTAAAGAAGTCTGGCAAGTATGCAGTACTGTCGTTATGCTCCATAAAGTTTAGAACACCTTTGTACCCAGATGTTGCACGAGTTAACGTGTCTAGCGGCTCTAACCACTCTAAGTGTTCTTCAATGCGTTCGCGGGCACGGCGCTTTAAGTTTGGTGGTAGTGCATCTACACGATAACGCAACGGATGTTGCAACATGTTAATGTTCCAGTCCATTGGACGCAACAAGCCCATGTCAACCCACTCTTTATGGAAGTCTGGCAAGTGGATAACGTTCATTAAGCTAACAGTTGAGCTTACATAGAAGTCTACATTAGGACATACCTTTAGCATACGCTCTCGGTTAGCAACTGTTTGTTTCCAGTCTTGTCCCTTACGCATATACTCGCCACGTGAATAGCTAGCGTCTAAACTTGCGCCTACGCTAACGCAATCAAACAGTTTCCATAACTCCATAACGTCTTGTCCTTTGTAAGCCATTTCGGAGAAGTTTGTGTTATAGATTAGTCGCACATGGAACATTTCGCGATCCACTAGTTCGCGCAACACACGATAGTGTTCGTCCATGATAAGCGGCTCGCCACCTGCCCAATAGATCTGTTCTAGATGCGGAATGTGCTCTTGCATCTGTTCCCACATGTCATTCTTGTGCTTGCCAGCATACATGATAACCGGATGCTGTGGGTTCCAACCTGCACGTTTTTCATCAGCATGCCATGCGCTACTAAACAAGCTACCGCAACTACGGCAACTGAAGTTACAGATGTTAGAGAAGCGCACATCATAGTAGCGCAACTTAAAGTCGTTTAAGCTACCATCGGGATTGGTTTCATCTACTAGATTGATCAGGTGCCCAAAGTTCTTGTTAGAACTATTGCGCATACTAAACAACTCACTACGCTCTTGTTCAATACACTTGGTACACTCTTTACAAGGCTTGTCTTCTAGCATGTTAAGGCGCATTTGCTTTAACGGTGCTTGATTCCAAATTTCCTTCATTGTGTGAGTTTTTAAGTTACCTACGCTATGATCCGGGTCACCCAGGCAGCAAGGATATGCACGACCGTCTGGGAAGGCGTGCATGTGGATCCACGGAATCATACAGAAGTTGTCGCTTTTAACAACTCTGTCCCATTGGTCGGGACGCATTTCTTCTTCTTTCATGTATACGGGCATACGTGCGCCGTAGTTGTAGTTCTTGTAATAGTCGTTAATATCGTCTGCCATATATAGTGAATTATAGTGAATTATAGTTGATTATACCAGGGCGCTAGCTCTGGGAAAGTTTCAACAAAGTTTTTGCCTCTGCGTTGATCGTATTGTGTATAGAACTGTTTAAAGTCTTGTTGCAATACTGCCAATTCTGCGGCGCCTGTGTGCGGAGTCTTAACTACGTCCAAGTAATCAATTAAGCGTGTCAATTGATTGAGTTCGTATTGGTGTAGGAATTCGCTGTCGTAGTTGTGAGTTTTCCATTCTTGCAGACGTTCTCTGTAGAATGTTCGTGTAGAATCGGGGAGTACTAACGGTGATTGAAAACTTGGGAATCGCAATATATTTAGCGAGAAGTTAATTGAGTCTTTGCCGTATTCACGTTTCCAGTTATGCACCATTTCTAAAAAGCTGTCAATGCTATCTAAGCATAGTGCGTTGATCGTACACATAACGTGGAGCCCACGGAACTTGCCTGAGTCTAGTAAACGCTCTACATTGTTTGCCCAGTCATCAAATACTAGGCCGTCACGGATATATTCTGCTTGTAAACTCATTGCTTCATTGCTAGTGTACAAGTCTACTTCAACCCCATCAATGCTATCAAGCAAGCGATCAATGTCTACGTCTGTGCCTAAGTTACTGTTAATAGCCAGGCGTGTGGAGCTCTTGCCTTTATTGGTCTTAAACCATTCAATCAGCTTCCAAGTCTCGCCTGACATTAGCGGCTCGCCGCCAGTAATGCGTAGTTCCTTTAGAGTTCTGTGGAGGTCGCTTTCCCACCACTTGTGAAAGGCTTCCACATACGGATTACTATCGCCGAACTTATACAGTTGACTACTATCATGAGCGTGAGTAAAGTGGTTTCGCCCGTCGCTAACCAGTCCAACATAGGGCCCGTTATTTCGAATGTCCTTAACCCAAGTAGAACTAAAAGCGGGATTGCAGTAAGAGCAAGCAAACTGACATGTGCGATCAAAAGCAATTTCCAAAGTTTGAAGGTCAATGTCGGTACTTGCAGGGGTACGATGTGCATAAGCTAGATCCTCATCTGAATATATAACTGTTTTGTAAACCCTGTCGCTGATGTTATCGCGACCAATGTCTTCGATTTTCCAGCAGTACTCACAACCTGCAGGACGTTCGCCTCGTTGCATCTGCTCACGTTCCATTTTCTTTTTAGAAGTGTTGTGCAATGCTTTAGGATTAGTGGCCAATTCTGTTACATCGATTGCATGTGGCAACGGATGGTGACAACTTGTTGTCTGTCCCGACCCTAGCCAGATAGTGGCGTTATACCATTTAGCTCCGCAGAATGACTCTGACTTAATGTCAATGACTCTGCGTTTGTATTCTAAGTCTGTTTCGTTGTTTAATCTAGGCATAGGGGTAATTCAATATTCTTTCTTGAACTAAACTCGTTTACAAAATGTTTTAGTTCTTGGTGCAGTATTCTATTAAAGGTGGAATTAGCAACAACTGATTTTAGCATAGCTAGGCCACGAATGTCAAACTTTTCCAATGCAGTAATGCTGTCAATGACTGCGGGCTTGTAGTGATCTGGTAATGTTGCCATGCTTTGTATTTTTGGATCATGGCAGTAATCCACTTGCCAACTTACTCTGCCCAATAACGGTGTTACAAACTTACCAAAGTTGTCCAGGTCTCGCACTGTAATACTAGTCATAACACTACCAATTGATATGTTAACATGTGGCGGTGCATGTTTAATTAGGTAATGCAGGTTCTTGCAAAACTCAGTGTAGTTCAACCCATAACGTGTAAACTCAGCAATGGCTCCTGTTGCATCTATGCTAACACGCATATCCACTGATTCGAATTTATTGCAGTAGCTGATAAACTTATCTAGTGTCTCCTGCTTTACTGCTAAGTTTGTGGAAATGCTCAGTGACTTGGCTGTGGTGTCGTTAATTAGTTGAAAGAACTTTTTATTAAACAGTGGTTCCCCACCTATCACACTTAATTGTTCTATGTTATCAAACGTATTCAAAAACTGAATGTTACGATCCATTACATCAGGTTGCTTTGGATCAATTGCATAAAAGAATCTGTCACTGAAAACTCGATATGACTGTGTGCGTACATCCTGTTCCCAGAGGCTACTAAACTTAGGATTACAGTATGTACACTGTAAATTGCATTCATTGCCTACGCTAACTTGTACTAACTTAGGTTGTGCTGTATTGTCCGCGTAGTCTGCGTAGTTGCCCTTAAAGTTTTCCAAATGATGATGGCGCAAACTTCTGCCACCTTCGCGTTCCACTGTCCAGCAATAGTCGCAGCTCGGATCCTGCCGACCTTGTAGCATTGCATAACGTTCACGACTTACAAACTCTAGCACGTTGTTTTCAAATCGTGTAGTCTTGCTTTTGCAACAACTGTATGCATAGTTCATTTCGAAACTCACATACAGTTCGTCCCATTTAGCAGGGCAAAACGTATCAGGCGCTGTGTGCATGGTATCGGCACTCGTCCCAGAACTCTCGCATCTGTGGGAATGTTTTTAAGAAATCCGTTCCCCTGCGTTTATCGTGTTCATTAAAGAAACGATAAAAGTCTGCACGTTGTTTAACAACATAATCGTGATCCAGTTTTTGTCCTTCACGCATCCAATCAATGTCACGGCGCATACGTTGGATTTCGTAGTCCTTAAAACCTTGAAATGGCTTGTCTGCTGTTTCCTTATGCAGTTCCATCCAGTTAGCAACTTGCTCTAGTCTATCTGCGTACACAGGGGGTAGGATCTGTAAGCTCTGCCAACTTGGGCTACGGAGCAATGGGGTATCAAACCAAACACGCTGATATGTTTCGCTATACACTTTCCTTAGTTCTAATATCCATTCTAACTGTCGCTGAATGCCTAGAACACTAAGGTTATTCATTGTGATAATGAATGTGAGACTGTTGCGATATGGTGCTTCTTGTAAGTAACGCAGAACGTTGGTGGTAACTCGTCTGTTGTTCATACCATAGCGAATATACTCAGCATGTTCGGGAATACCTGTGTCTAAGCTAACATACTGCATGAAGTGTTCGATTTGTGTATTGCACAATCGCTTAACATAATCTAAATACTGGTCAAACAACTTTTCTTCCACGCTAAAATTACTAGTCACATTTAAATGTAAGTCGGGCTTGGGCATAGCCAACACATAGTCAAATACCTTATAGGTATTCTTATCCATTAGCGGCTCGCCGCCTGTCATTCTAAAGTGTTTAAGCTTAGGGTAGAGCTCAGGCCACCACTCCCAAAACGCATCCACGTATGGATTGTATTCACGAGCAGGGATTGGTCGTCTAGAAGATGTGAAATGCTCGGGAGCATTATGAGGAGTGGAAGTGGGAAAAGCTCCATACCGAGCAACATCGTCAGCCCAACTACTGCTAAACTGTGGGCTACAATAACTACACTTAAGGTTACAAGCGTGATTAAAATTGACCTCCACATAACTTGGAATCGTATCTTCGGATCCTGTAGAATTTCTGATCTCTTCATAGTGTTCTGCCGCCCATGGCTCTCCGCTTCTATAATGTCTGTCGCTTAGTTGTCCGTGTTTCTCAATGTTCCAGCAGTAGCTACATTCTGCAGGCTGTTCATTCTTGAGCATAATAACACGCTGTTCTTTTTTGTATGCGGTGTTATGTAGTGCGCCAGGATTGTCTTGCAGTGGTGCCACATCAATCTTGTGCAGTGGCGGGTGATAGCAACTGTTGGTAAGTCCTGTGGGCAAGTGTAGACTAACCTGTTGCCATTTAGCCAAGCAGAGTGCAGGACCTAAGTTGTCCTTCATAAACTCTGCACTTGCCATAAAATCACTCTTGCTCATATATCTCTTTAATAATGTATTCTGTTTGTGCAGGTGCTAACTTACACTCACGTATTTGTTGTTCAGCTCGTTGCTTATCGTCTACGTGCCGTAATCTCAAATGATCTGGGCCATACAATAGCTCAACTGAAAAATTATAACGCTTACTTCTGAAATAGTCTAGCGTTTCCTTAACAGTCCAAATATTAAGGGTCGACAACACTAACAACAGTTGAACCGGTATGCGATTGTCAATTAGCCGGTTTAAGTTAGTTTCGAATGTGTTCCAATCTAATCCAACGCGAATATCTTCGTATACTTTGCCAATCCCATCAGCACTGGGCATAATCAAAACTCTTTTAAACTTTTTCCACATGCTGATAAAGTCAGCATCCTTGTATTTTAATGTACTTAAATTGCTACTGTATCTTAATGTTATGCTTCTGGTATCGCAATTGTTTATTAAGTACTCCAATGCCGCAAAGTGGTCACGGCTAATCAGTGGCTCGCCACCTGCAAAATAGACTTCTAGTAGATCATCGTTAAACAACACATCCATGTACTCAGAGATGTCTTGGTGCCTCAATACTGCACCAGGCCATTGGTTGGTATGATGTGGGCCACAGAACTGGCATCGGGCGTTACAGAGGTTTGTATTGCGGATATCCACATACTGTATCGCTGTAGAATTGGGTTTTGATTTTTCAAGTTGTAGATGGTACTGCCGTCTACTAGAAACACCATTAAGCTCTTGTTCTGTACATTTGCGGCATACCGCAGGAACACCATCTGCGTAAAGATCTTGAAATCTATCTGTTTTGTGTATGTCTGCAATTGGCTTGCTATATGCCCAGTCAATGACACAACAAGGACGGATTTGCCCATCGTCGTATACTGTGACTCCGTTGTCAATTGCCGGGCAACGCCAATTACTCATCTGTGTGTACTAGGATGTAATCTTTATGCGGGACAAAGACTGTGTAGTTGTTGCTGGCATGTAACTTTTCTCTGTTGAATTCAATTACTACTCCTGGCTCCCAAGTTGCAATACCTTCAACTTCAATGTAGTCTGTAATACTAGGGGTACCGAACCAACAATTATTCAATAGCAGTTCCTGCGAAATATCATTTACTTTTTCGAACACTGTTGAATCGGCAGCAAATGCTTGTGTGAGTCTATTAAACTCGCTCATAGTAGAAATCCGATTCCACACTACTGTTTTAATACGATCATCAAACGTTAACGGGATAATAAAAGTTCTGCCATGTTGATTTTTAATTTCATCTGAGTCAACATGCATTCCAATTGGATTATGAGATCTAACTAGCCAAACGTTTGTGTTTGTGGGAATTGTTACAAGAGGGGCTAGTAGTTCTCTGACTCGTTGCCCAATATCTTCTGCCCTAACATCTGTGCGCTCTTGCTGGACTATTCGCTTTGCATCGCTATTAAACACTTCCCGGATCGTTTCTTCGTGGTCAATCCAATACTTAAACGACAAACGATGTTTGCTAACATATTGATCGAATGTGTTGCGCAAGAATAGAACTTGCTCATCTGTTAAAAAGTTGTTGTGTTTTATCATTCCCTAGACATAATGCCTTTGTTCTTAAACTGACTCATGTAATGATGCTTAAAGAAACGACTTTGCTCTGCATCCATATCCACGATGGGTAACCCTAATCTTTTTGTTAGGATTTCAAGGTATGGTCCTAATTGCGATTCAACATTATCATCTTTATGCTTATCCCACAGTTCTGCAAGTTTTGCAAAATCCTGGACCTCAGTATAGTCCCAATCTGTGAGCATTGTCATGTACGTGCCGAGTCTCGCGCCGTATATGGCCCACTCACCATTAGCCACATCTCGGCCCACGCTCTGCCAGATGCATAAGTTGTCGTAGTTCCGTGATACCACCCTCGAGGTGAATTCAGAGATATTTGGGCGGGCTCCCCTGTCCAAACACATTTTAACACCTTCACGAAACCCCGCACGCCAGGCTTGGAAGGGGCTTCCGTTAGGGTACGTTGTGGAAAAACAGTCGGCCATGGCCCAGTACTGTGGGTGAAAGCAAAACTCCACAAGCGTCTCCGCAGTCCCATCGGTGGCCTCGTGGGTCCGCATATTGTAAACAAAATCCTTAGTCCACGAGCTAAGTCCGCCATTACCATACATTAGTCCATTTATATTGTTACGTGCTCGCCATCTAAAAACACAATCACGATTGCTATCATCCAATGACATCTGCTGATTAAAAAACGACGGATCGGGGAGATTGTCCCCATCGATAAGTATAAATCTTTCTGTATCCGAGGCATCAGCGGCTGCTTTGTGCGCCGCATCCGATCCTTTAACGCCATCAACTCGTTTGGCCCAGGGTACCATATTTTGAATCTGTACCCAAAATTCTTCTTTCTTTGGTTCGTCATAGGTTAAGTAGATACAATCTAAATCTGCTACGTCAACTAACTCTGTCATAGTATTCTATTTCCGGATATTCTGTTTCTGCAACTAATGCGGCGTAACCTTTTACAACAGCTACTCCTCGTGTGCTCTTTTTTAATTGTACATGAAAGTGATCGCTTGTGTCAAACTGCAACTTGCTGTTGACTACACGGCAATTGTAATTTGGGTTATTGTACTGCTCTTGTGTTATTACAATGTACGACCCGTCTGGGTGTTCATGGCTACTCATCGAAATGGGTTTCCCTTTTGCATCGTAGTATAAACGATACTCTAGTTCTAATTTAGGAAACGTCTTGTATAACTCGTCGCTCATAGTATTCAATTAGTTCGTCTGTTGCGTAATCTTTTGCATGGTAATGTACAGGATGCAATTGGTTAATATTGTTAATTCTAATCATATCCGCATTGCGCTCAGTAACACAATAGTCTGTCCATGCTTGCTCGTCGCTCCACCCTTGCATACCCGACTTCATATGCACAAAGTTGATAAAGTCCAAGCTAGGGTTGTAGCAAGGAGTGTCCATAATCTTTGCTGCCAATGCATACACTACATCAGTAGTTGGATACTCGTCTGCACAATTTTTAAGCTCTGCACGTACTGCGGGCCAGTTTTCAAATATCTGTCTAGCAAGTTCAAAGAACTGTTTGCCTGTTTCGCTATAACGGAAATACATTAATCCGTTATAGGTATCCGGTAAGTTATTGTCATCAAATAGTTGACGGTACTTGCGACTTGTGCCAGGCGTTTGCTGATATGTCTTGCACCCATGACTTAGACATACTTCATGCAGCCTAAATGCGTCCCACCAATGATCGATACTGCGAGTAAAAAGCAAATCGCTTTCTAGCTTAATGGTTTCTTTATAGGGAGTAAGCCACCACACATGCCATTCGTTGGCATAGGGGCCATTACCTTCTACTAGATTAGTAGGAATAACGTGGTCAAATACTTTACGGTGTTTTTCAGTAACTTGCTCAAGAGTTGCTTGATCTACAATGACTGCGCATTGTTTAACTGATTGTGTTGCTTTAATATTTAGTGCCTGCAGGTAAGCAAGACGTAGGTAGTCTGTGCTGTCTGTGTTAATTGCTAGGGTTACAAACCCTTGCTGGGCAACGTGTCTAGACATTGGTCTACTAGTTCCTTTAGTGCCGGGCTTGTTAGCCAAGCTTTTGAGATGATATGTAAGTTTTGACGCGGTAGGACAAAGCCTTTATCGGGTGTCTTGACAACCAAGAACTCGGATACTTGTATGTCTGATATGGCGCCAGTGACTGTGTGAATATAAAAAGGAGCAAAACTCTCTGGTGCCAATGAATTTCCGTTGAGTATGTAATGCGCGATCGCAAAGGCATAATCATTGCGAAAATTACCTTCTCGTATGTTGTAAAGTAGCCGGTAGTAATCGTAGTTCCTTTTAACCATCCCCACCAGCTCAAAAAATAATCTTGCACGTTCGTTTTTCCTAAATGCGAATGCAGTAGCCCACACGTAGGGCAAACTGTGTGGGCCCATTACGCTAGGCTGCTGTGGTATGTTCACATACCTGTTTTTGTCAAAAAGCAAGTAATCGAACTGGCACTCAAATAGCTTGCTGAGACTATCATCAAGTATAAGATAATCGGCATCGAGGACGATAGTTTCATCATAAGGGCTTGCTTCATATGCTTCATGTCTTCCAAAGTTTTTCCATTCTACAAATGTACCAGAGTCGGTACTAAATCGTCGATTACTGCCTGTGTCTTTTGCACTTACAATGGTAGTAGGCAATCCCATGTGGTGCTTGATTAGTCTAGCGTTTTGTTCTGCAATGCCCACATAGTCTGTTTCTGCTGTGTTGGTTGCAAAGATTACAACGCCTTTAGACTTTGCGGATTTTACGGAGCTCTGCATACTGTTCATGCCAATCGTTCATTACACGATAGTAATGCTGTTGTGCTGTTACCAGGAATACCTGCTTGTCCACTTCAATGGGATTTTGGTATACATCTTCAATGTACAATAGATCCAATGGCCAACTTTGAACAAATGCTAGCAGTTCGGGCGTTACTTTAAACATGCCACCATTGTGTGTCATGTGTAGCTGTGTTTGGATACGCTCACGCAGGATTTGCTTGTTCGTTTGAAAATCTGTAGCCAAACGAACTTGTTCAACTATTTTAGGTAAGTCACTCATGAGTATATTGTAACAGGTTTGCTACAAAAGGTAAAGCGGCCGAAGCCGCTTTGTTTTACCGTTTCAACTATTAAGCAATAGTTACAGTACCCCAACTGTTTGTCAAATTGGTTGTTGACGGTGGACGTACTGTGATGTTTGTGGTAATTGCCAAGTTCAATTGGTCGTTAAAGTTACCCTGACTTGGCGGTGTACCTGCTGGGCTGTATGCAGGGATACCAGGAGGCGCTGTGTTTGTATCAGCAGCCGCATCGGTTAAGTCGATTGTGAATGTAAACACTGTACCTTTGTCTGCGTTAGAGCCTTGTACGCCGTTTGCTTTGATACCGACTGCAACCGAGTTAGAACTGTAGTCAGCTGTACCAGATGCACTTGTTAGTGTAATGATGCTTTGGTTAGAAGTTGTAGTGCCCCAGTAACCTAAGTTAGCGTTACTAGCAGAAACAGTGCCGCCTGTGCCTGTGCGGCCGCCGTTTGTCCAGCCACCAACAACAATACTAGCAAACTTGGTGTTAAGCAAGCTTAACCAGTCTGCACCTTTTGCGTTACCTAATGTGTTAACGCAAGAGAATGTTAATACTAGTTTGCCACCAGCGTTAAAGAAGTAACGTGCTTGGTCTGCGCTAGCGAATGTTGCTGTACGAGTAATTTGGAATGTAGTTGGTGAGCTAGTGTTCCAAGTTGCGGCAGATGGCGCAGTGCCTGTAATGTCTGTACCGTTTGCGTTAGCAGATGTTCTACTAGAGTATGCTGTGTTTACGCTTGAGCTAAACGTGCTTAGATAACTAATCAAAGAACCAGCTGTTGGTGCGCCAATACCTGTACCAGAACCACTTTGGTGTGTGCGAATCGAGTTCAGTGTGTTAACCGCAGTTGCCCACTGAGTAGCAGTTACTACGCCGCCTGCACTTACTTGACTCAATGCTGATTGTCCGTAACCTGCATCGCCGTTACCCACGGCCCAGATAGTGTTCAACGTGTTTGCTGTTGAGCTAGGGCTTGTTCCAACAAAACCATTATAGTCGCTTGCTTGAATTAAGCCACCAGATGAATATGACATATTTTTTTCCTATTACGAATTTAGTTTTACAGTAGCTTCGATTATACCTTCACCTGGGGTGGATTTGCTAGTCAATGCTCGTCCAATTACGTTCCATGGGGAAATTTCGTTTCTAGCACCAGCTCTGGCTAAGCCATTACCTGCACTAACTAATCGATCGCCTTTGCGTATTGTACCAATTACTCGAACCGGAACACGACCGCTAACTGCAACTGGTGGGTGGGTCACATCAGTACCTGCACCAGAATTCATTAAATACGCTGCATTTGTACTTATGACGCCCAGAATGTTTTCACTTAATTCTTGGGCCACTGTTGTAATTTCTTTTGCCCCGCCTAGCTCAACTACTGTACCTGCAGGGATAAAACGGTCTGCTTCAAAACGTTCCGCAACGTCAGCGTAACGTGCGTGGATAGCAGTACCATAAATGTTATTCCACCAACCAGTTGTACTACCTAAATCATATGTAACGTTTGCACTAGGAACTACGCTAGCACTAAATGTAGTAACACCGCCTGAGCCACCAAGACCTAAGTTAACAATACTGTCATCAACATATTTTTTGGTTGCAATGCTTGTGGTTGTGCCTAATGCTGTGTTAGCAAATACTTTAACGTTGCCGTCACCACCAACTGTTAGAAGTTTGGTTTGTACACCGCCTACGTTAGAGTACAAGTTTAGATCGTTGGCGTTAATTACGCTAGACAGTCTAACCATACCAGTTGCGGCTGTTAGTGTCAAATCATTGGCAGCGCCCACGGTTAAACCGTTATTGTTGCTAATTGTTTGTGCCGCTGTAAATGGGCTTGTGCCTGTGTATGTAGCAAACGCATCAGCTGCTGTGCCACCTAAGTTTTCAGCATTGTCTGCCTTGCCCCAATAACGTAGACCAATAAGTGTGCCACCAATGCTGTCATCGGCTAGGTTCATACCAGGGTTGATAGTAGCAAAACCACTGGTTGTTAATGCAGGAACCGGGGTAAACGCTGCATCCTTACTAAGGATAGCGGCTAGTTTGTTATCGATAAGGAATTTAACAACAACGTGTGTTGCAGTACCGTCGCTTAGGATATCAGCAATAGCACCAGACTGACCTGTTGTAGCAGTAAACGCAGGACCAATAACTGTCCATGATGTACCGTTGTATACTTTCAATTGTGCGTTTGCACTGTCCCACCATAAGTCACCGATTGCAGTATATGCGCTGTCCGGTGCGGATGTGCCGCTGGTAGCACCACTAATGCGTTTCCACGTTGCAGCGCCCATGTATGTTTTTAGAACTTTGTTTGCGCTATCGCTCTTGTCCCACCATAACTGACCTTCTTGCGGGTGAGCTGGTGCAGTACTACTAGCAAAGTTTTCTAGTAGTTGTACAAAGTTTTCGTTTAGGAATTGGCCGTAGCCTGGGAAATTTTTACCTACAAGTGTTAAACTTGTAGTTGTGGAATCACTAGTACCCGGGGCAATTGATACTAGGGTTGTTCCATCTGAATTTGTAATTGTATATGCCATTTAGACTGTGCTCCAATATTACTTTATTTATCTGCTTTTTTATTGATACTGGAACCAGAAATCCCCGTCAACACCTTGGTTTGCGTTTGGCGCACTAGTGCTAACAAAACGATGGCTACCTTGCCATAACGCACCGCTAGCGATTTCGCCTTGTACAAACGCCGTAGTGGCAATTTTTGTACTGTTATCCCCAGTTGTTGGTGTAACAGACCTTGCAGTGCCTGTAAATGTAGGAGACGCAATTGGTGCTTTTAATGCCAAGTTATTGTTAACCGCTGTGTTTAGGGTAGCAATATTACTAGCAATTTGGACGTCAACGTACAGTCTGCGAACATCGTCTTGTGCCATTACGTATTCTGTGTTGGCAATTTGCGAAGTGCGGTTTCCTGCTGAGGCTGTAGGAGTTAGAGGGGTACCAGTTAATTCTTGGCTATGGATGTTTGCTTTTAGCGCAAGACCTGAAGTAGCGGTATCAGTTAATGCTGCAATGTTTGCTAATAGATTAGTGTCAACATAAGTTCTACGAATATCGTCTTGTGCCATTACATAGGCTGTAGTCGCGATAGTTGTAGAACGATCGCCAGCACTGGCTGTTGTAGAACGTGGGTTACCTGTTAATGTTGGGCTAGCAATGTTTGCTCTTAAGTCAATTGCTACGCTTTGAACAGCGGCATTTGCAAATAGTGTGCCAATATTATCGCTTTGTGTTGCTGCATTGGCCCACAAGTTTGTGATGTTAGTTGATTGGCTAGCTGCATTGGCCCACAAGTTTGTGATTTGAGTGTCTTGAGCTGCCGCATTTGCATTTAAAGCCGCGACGTTATCATCAATAGAACTGTTAATTGTTCCTACGTTGGCAGCAATCTTTGCTTCTAGTGCAGAAACGTTTGCACTTAACATTGCTGCATTAGCTAATACAGAATATGTAGAACCATTATAAACACTAATGTGGTCACGTGTGTTATTGTACCACAATTGTCCCGGGATAGAACCAGCCGGTTGTGCATTGCCTGCAAAATTTTCTAATAGGTAAACTTGGTTTTCGTTTAGGTAAGGACCGTAGCCTGCAAAGTTTCTGCCAGCTAAACTTAAAGAAGTGCTAGTGTCCAAGGTTCCATCGGCAATATTGGCTAGAGTATTTCCGTTATAATGATTTATTGTATACATCTGTCTTATCCGAAGTTTGTCGTGTTAGTTGTAGTGGTTATAGAAGTAGTCCCGCCTAGGCTTGACAACTGTTTCCATACTCCTCCGATTTTTACCCAAGCAGAATTAACTTCACGCCAATTACCATCAACTTTAACTGATACTGTATTTACCGGTTTCCACTCGCTGCCCACCTTGACACTGCCTGCGCCTGCAGGGGTCATTACTAGAACTACTTGTCCGGGGGAACCCGTGGCCCCAGGACCGATACCGCCTTGGCCCGCACCGGCACGGTAATACGCAAATGATGCTCCGCCTGCCCCTGCACTATCTGCACCAACAGAACCGGAACTAGAGCTACCGGCGCTGCCTGCTCGTCCGCCAGAGGAGTTATCCCCGCCTGCGCCACCGCCTGCTCCGCTAGGGCCACCACCACCGCCACCGCCGCCACCATCGCCGCCACAATCGCCCCCGGCGCCGCTGCCTGTGTTAATAGAAGATGGATTGCTAGCAGAATAACCGCCTCTGTTATGGGAGCCACCACCGCCACCACCGCCACCGGCAGCAACATAAGGAGTACCGTTTACTAATAGTACTGTAGCTCCGCCCCCACCGCCGCCACCGCCTGACCAGCCATGCGGGCCAGCAGCTCCACCACGACTGCCACGGAAAGATCCAGTAATAGTCACGCCTATAGAGGCTGGGCCACCAGTATTAACACCGTATAATCGCACACTGTGATTACCAGCAGTAACATAAAATGAATTAGAATATGTGGTTTGGAATCCAGGAATGCTCAGAACTGGAGTGCCATCAACATAAATTGTTGCGTAATTGTCACAAGCACCAACAATAGTATAATAGCCACTGTACACAAAATTAACTGTAACAGTTTGGTCAAACGTTGGATAACTAGAGTTATAGTTCCATATTCCGTATTGGTTTAAGAATCCTGCGTAAGCACCGTTAGTAACTCGCAAATTGTTACCGTTGCTCATCATGTCTAGTGTGGACCATGAAGTAGTTGCTAGATAACTTGCGCCGCCAGCGCCGTAGCCGCCACCTGAACTACTACCGCCACCCTTGCCGCCACCGCCTACTGCAACGGTTACAGAATCCCCAGAGTTGATAGATACTGTGTTACGGTAGCACCAGCCACCTCCGCCATTGCCGCCGGGCCCGTTACCATCTGACCCACCTGCGCCACCGCCTGCTCCCCAAAGGTAAACGTCAACTTCTGGCTTAAACCCAGAAGGCATAGTAAAGGATTCTGTGGCTCCTGAATATGTAAATGTTTTAATTATTTTATTTGCCATAGTGTATTATTGGTACTGGAACCAAAAGTCTCCGTCTGACCCATCACTACTCGATGGCGAGCTTGTGCTAACAAACTTGCGGCTTCCGTCCCAAAACTGTGTAGCGGCTTTTACATAAGCAGTGGTTGCAACCTTTGTACTTGTATCACTAACTGATACTGTAGGTGCAGTAGGTGTGCCTGTAAACGCAGGACTATTAATTGGTGCTCTTAAGTTGATCGCTGCATTTAATACGTTATTAGTGTTGGTAATATTTGTAGAAACTGTGGTATCAACATACGCTCTAGTTAGCGTTTCTCTAGCACGAACAAAACCTGTAGTAGCAATTTGTGTTCCGTCATTGTCGATTGCCGGTGTAGGCGCACTAGGATATCCAGTTAAGTTTGCGCTATCAATTGGTGCATAAGGGGTTAATGAACTAGCTGTAATATACCCGGTGCCAGAGATAGCAGCAATCTGTTGTGCTTGTACTGCGGCATTAGACCACAAACTGTCTTTTTCAACTTCTAGGTTATATAATCTTACATTAGCAAGAGTGTCTGCACCGTCAAGCCCAGCAATTTGTGCAGTGTGTACACTTGAAGTTGTTTCTAGTGTGGAGATTCTAACGTTAGAACCTGTTAGTCCATCTGTTAGCCCAACAATGCTTGTGTCTTGTACTGCGGCATTTGCTACCAGGCTAGAAATTTGTCCAGCTTGCACCGCGGCATTTGCTGATGCAATAGCTGCATTTGCTGTAATGGCTGCGTTTAATGCCGCAACGTTTGCAACTAGCTTGGCTTCCAGTGCGGCTGTGCCAGTACCTAGTGAAGCAACTGATGCTAATGCATTGTACGAAGTACCATCAAAATAACTTAGGGTGTTTGCGCTAGTGTTATACCACAGTTGACCTGTTAACGGATACAACGGTGCTGTATCGTTAGCAAAGTTCTCCATCAAATAAACGAAGTTTTCGTTTTGCGCTGTACCGTAGTTGATATAATTCTTACCAACTAGCTTAACGGCATACTTGTCGTCAATGGTTCCGTCAAGCAGAGTCATTAACTGCATGCCGTTGGTCTTATAAATGGTATAACTCATGTCTTATTATCCGATCGAGCTCAAGTTAGTTAGAGTTTGAATTCGCACTGTGTAGTCGATTTGAATAAGTCTGTTTAATGATTTCTGTACAGGGTGGAAAACAACGTGAGTTAACAACAGTCCTGTAGTAGTTAGACCTTCGCTGCCATCAAGGCTGCGAGCTTTTAATCCTAGTTCGTCAAAAACATAGTCACCGTTTAAGCTTTGACTGTTGTCAAACGCTGCTTGGTCAGCAGGCTCGCCGTAGTCTAGCAAACAAGTAACTAAAATGTCTGTATAAATGTTGCCTGGTGTGTGCAATACTGTAATCTTATTACGGGCAGGGTCTGTATTTTTAACACTTGTATCGTCAACAATCTTAGAATACGTTGGGTTGTACAAGTTACTGTTCTGTGCGTTAGTGTTTGCAGGCAAATAGCTGATAACACCTGTTGGGTCAACGGCAGTGCCACCGTTACCAAAGTGCATTTCGTAGATAAAGCTCTGTGCTTTATTACTCAAGTTCTGTGCTAGTGCTACAGAAATGTTTTCGTAGTGAATAGCGTTGCGCTTGTCAATGAAAACCTCCCCGGATTCTGGGTCGTGGATCTTAATGTGCCCTTGCACATGAATACCACCTGTTTCATCTGGTTTACGTTCTGGCTTTTGATTTTCCATTTTTGGTGTGTCCTGCTCTATATTCTGTTCCATATGTTATTTATCGCTATTTTTGGCTTAGAGAATTAGTGCTTCAACTAGTTTTTCACCTATGTCGTCACTGGATGCTAGGGCAATGCCAAATACTTCGCTGGAATGATAAACTGCTGCGGTAGCGCAACCGTTTTGTCCAGCAATTAAGTTTTGTCCTTTTTTAACTGCACCTAGAATACGCACAGGTACACGGCCCTTTAGAGCAACTTTAGTTCCACCCTCTAGTCCCGAGTTCATTAGATAACTTGGATTAGCAGAAACCGCACCAATTGCACGATGGCCAAATTGGCAAGCTGTTACTTCTGCTTCGCCGCCAATCATAACAACAGTACCAATTGGATATTCTGCGTCAGCTAGATATAATTCTGCCAAGTCAGCGTATTGTGCAGAAGTTGCTTTAGCGTGGACTGTGTTGTATTGTAGCGTTGGGCTACCAATGTTACTTGTAGCGTTAGCAGACGGAACAATAGTAGGAGTTGTTACTGTGCCGGTGAAGGTTGGGTTAGCAGTTGGTGCTTTGTTATTAAACGTAGACCAATCTGTGCTGCTTAGATAACCGTTTGCACTAGAAGTTGCAACAGGAATGCTAATATTTGGATATGTAGCGTTACCAGACTTAACAATTGGGCCAGTTACAAGCACAGAGTTTACAACACCTGCTAATGTAGCTGCCTGTACCGCAGTAATTTGTGCATCTTGTGCTGCCGCATTAGACTGCAAACTGGTAATTTGACCTTGGATAATGCTAATACTCGAACCCTGACTTGCTTGTCCCGATACTAACGAACCAATCGACGTTTGTTGCGATGATGCATTGCTTTGTAAGATTGCAATATTGGCATCGATAGCGGCTAAACTCGGCGCCATTGTGCCTGTAATAAACGTTGCCATTGTTGTGCCTGTAGCAACACCCAATACGTTAGAGCTCATACCAAGTGTAACAACCGGCATAAGCGATGTGCTATCAATGCTGGCTGTTTTTGGTAGTTGACTGAATTTAATCGCCATTTTTATTCCTTAATAATTAGTTGTGAGTTTTCTGTCATCAATATTGTATTTACTGACTCTGCATCTTCTGTGCTATAGTAATCTGTTAGATCAAGCGTAGCAGAAGTAGCACCTTCGCCTAAGAACGCACGAGCTGGTAAGCTACCTGAATCCTGGAACTGTAAACCTGCGTCGCGGAAGTCGTAGTCAATCCATGCTAGACTGTCTTGGTAAATGTACACGTTAGCACCAGTTGAGCTAACAACAACATTGCCATCTGGGCGTACTGCACCTAATACTGCAACTGCGTTTGCAGATCGTGTAGTAGTTGTGCCAGCGACAGAAATTACACAGTTTGCATTGCCTGTGATAAACTCTCCGGAGTTGAACATAACCGCAACAGTTCGGCTATTTACTACATTACCACGCACAACTGCGTTAGCTGTGCTGTATGCTTGTGTAATAACATCGCCAACATTGGCTGTAATATTGCCACTTACTGTTAGTTTGTAAGTTGGACGGTCAACTGTAGTGAAGACCGAACTAGATGCGTTGGCTCTCCAGTAGTTAATTGTAGTATTGCTGCTAAACGAACTGTTAGAACTGATAATAGCAGTACGTGGGTTCAATGCCGGGATAGCTTGTTGGCTACTTACGTCATAAACAACCGTGCTAATTGGGTGTACCTGGTTAGCAGTTCCGCCAACACCACGGCGAATGTTACGCAATGTATTGTTGTCTGTGTCGTTTTCCCAGTATGTGATCTTTTCACCGCCAATAAACAATTCACCAGGGATAGCACGTACCAAATCTGGCACAGGCAATTTAGAAGAATCGTTAACAATAATCTCATTGGAGGTAATAGACATCTCTTCTACCAAGTAAGCAGTAGAGAAACCGCTGATACGATAGTAAGCATGGCCTCCGTTGATATCCAGGAACTCGCGATAAGCAAAAGTAACACCGTTAGGAAGAACTGTGGTGTTAGCCTGGCTTTCAACTTCGGCTGTAAACACAGAGATGTCAACACTTTCGTGTACTACACCAGGCAATAGTTCTTCTGGAGCATGACTCGAGTAGTAGTCAATGTAAGCACCACCATCAATAATGATGTCCTCTGGGCGGATACCCAGACCAGTGTCAACATAACGACTTTGGATTACGCTGTCAATTAGTGCTGTGTCGCCAATGTTTGCGTCAAACGGCAAGCCTTGTACATTAACGCCAGGATATTCAATACCATTGATATACTGTGTTAAGTAGAATCTGTTGTTTAGATTACGATCAACTTCCTGTCCCAAAGCTGTTGTTAGGTCTAGGTTAGGGTGCTGGCGGCTTGCTAAGTATGTGATGATACGGTCGTTAGCGTTACCAACTTGGCTACCGGTTAGCAATTCAAACGCATCAAAGTTAAAGTTAGCAGATGCTGGAACACTATCAATAGGAGTGTATGCATCACCGTTATAAGCAACCACGTCGCCTACTGAGTATGCATTTGCGCTAGACCAAATCTTAACATTACTGTCGTAAGCAATACGGTCAAACTTCAATACACTATCAAATTGACGTGCTGTTTTGTTAATTAGTCTTGCAGCCGCTAACGCACCAGTACCTGTACCGTTAATTCTAACAGTAGGTTGGCTTGTGTATCCAGTTCCTGGGTTAGTTACAGTAATGCTCTTAACAACACCGTTACCCCAGATAGCGGATGTAGCAGTAGCGCCTGTGCCGCCGCCACCTGTGATAGTAACAACTGGCTCAATTAAGTACCCAGCACCTGTGCTACTTAGTTCAATACTGTCAATTGTGAAAGTATGATACTTCTTCCAGTATTGATATTCTGGAGTGTTGTTGATTAATGCGGTATCTGTGCTTAGTTCGCCACTTGGTGGGCGGTACTTGCCTAGAGTCTTGTTGTACAAGCTAGGTAAGTCAAAGTCAGTTACATTACTTTCTACAGTGTCATTGCCGGTATAGTCAACAACGTACTCGCGCACAATGGTACGGTACGGTTTAACTTCGTCAATGTACTGCAAATAGTAGTTTTGGTTATCTAGAACAAAGCTAGGCGGCTGGCTTAGCTCACGTAACTTATGGAAGATGTTAATGAAGCTGGTCTTAAAGATCCAGTCAACACTAGTTTGCTCTTGTAAGATGTAATTAACTAGAACAAAGAACAACTTGTTAAACTCGTCACCTAAGTTACCAATGAAGATATCGTCACGAAGTGCTAGCAAGATGTTGCGAACTTCAATACTAGGTGTTTGGTCAAAACGCACAGTATCAAAACGGTCTTCGTCCCAGCCCATTTGTCCTTTAGGCAAGTTATAAAGTGTTTCGCTTAGTTGGATAGTGCCGTTTTGGATGCCAACTTTTTCTAATGTCAAGTCACTCTTAACACGATAGATAGCAAACTGTGCATTGTCATCGTAATTAACACGAATAATGTTACCTGCTGCTAATGTTAGGGCTGCAATATCCTTATAAGCAGACACAGTGTAGTTAATACGTCCAGTTGGATCGTAGTCACTTGCATACCAATCTACTTTGCTCCAGTACAATGCTGTGTTGTAGTACTGAATACGGTAAGTTTGGAATACTTTGTTTGCATCTAGTCTATAAATTGTCCACAAGCCGCTGTTGGTACTATCGCTAGTTACTAGAACTCGATAGCCAGTGCTTAAACCTGTGGTGTCAATGTAGCCAACTTCCTCTACTAGAGGAACAACTTTATCATACTCAGTAGTTGGCGGAATAGGATCTACTTTTTCTAGACCTAGTAAGCTGTACTGATATACAATTGGATTTTTAATTAGTACACCGTTAACGTACTTAACAAAGTTTTCAACTGCTTTTGCGCGGTTGATGACCATTGTTTGACGTGGACGGATATCGATACCAATCTTATTGGCTGCGCCTAGTGTTGGGTCTGGCACAACTTGACCAATTGCGTCGATTCCCGACAAGCTGTCAATTAACTTGTCAATGATACGTGCAGGTACGCGGCTTGACGGATCGTTTTCGTTAATAATTTCATACTCAGCATGGATGTTGTTCTTATTAACAATCTTTTGATAATCAATGTGTAGTACAATATTCTCGTCATCAAGATGCGGTTGCACGTTTACAAGACCAATGGCGTTGTTTTTCATTGCAAAGCCGTATGGGATGCCTTGATTCTGAGGATTAGCAATAATATCTTTTAAAATACTTACGCTGTATCGTTTACCAGGCGCTGCGTTTTGCTTGCCGGTTACCCAGAAATAATATAGAGTGCTGATTGCACCTGCAACAACAGTCGTTGTTGCAACATATACGTTTGTGTATAGAGGATCGCCATCGCCACCATTTTGTACATACTGTGCAGGAGGGTATTTGCTCTCAACCCATTCGCACACTGTAACTTCACTACCTGGGAACAATTTGCCCCAGTTGTTGCTACGATAGATTAAATCATCTTGCTCATAGTCTAGGTAGCGTAGGTTGTCCAACTTCCACCAAACTTTGCCAACTTGGCGCTCATTCCAGTGATAGCTCGGGTTGAATACTGACCCAACTCGAGTTCCTACGTTGTAAATTGCAGGATCTAGTGCGGTCTTAAAGTCCAAGTCCTGATCGGCGATGCCTAAGATCTTGCCTTTAGCTGGATCAATGTAATCTAGCGGTGTTGTAATGATTTGTGTATTCTTATTATACAAGAACAACTTATTAATGTTATCTAAGTCAACTTTATCACTTTGTGTTCTGATAATGTTCCAAGACGCTGTGTACTCAGGATTGTCGTATGCGTATACTGAGCCACCGTTATTAACAATGCTGTCGTCACCTGGGGCACCAACTAAGATCAAATCTTTGTTGATGTCTGCGGCTGCACCAAATTGGTCATTGCTCTTTAAGCTGTCAGACTTGATGTGCTGCACGTAGCTCATTGTGCCAGTATTTGTTGTGCCGGTGTTTACGTTCTTTAGTAATTCGTACAAGTACACAGAACCTGTGCGCTTAACTACGTCAATTAAACGTGTAGACGACTTGTCAAATGTTGTTGTACCTGTGTCAATTTCTGTTAGGTAGTAAACATCGTCAGCTTTACTTGTTACTAACAATGTATCTGTTTCAACGTTAAACTTAACGGTACTAGCAAAGCCAGACCCAATTGAGCCAGCAGGGTGTACAATAACTTGATCCAAGTTATAAACAGAAATACCAGTCTGGTCGAAGAAGTTAGAACCGTTAGTTCTAATCTTTAGTTTGTTATTGCTGTTTAGGCTAGTACTAGAGATTTGGATGAAACCGTTATCTGTTGTGCTAGCAGTAACCATTGGAATACGTGCAGAGTTAATCAAGTTAACACAGGTTGCCGGACTTGCGTAACCTGATACTGGCAAGCCTGTACTGTCATTAACAAATGTTGTGATTGCACTACTTAAATCAACGTAATAGTTGTTAATATAGATACCAATGTTACTGTTAAATGTAGAACCATTGATGACTAGTGTCTTAACATATTCAGGAACGTTAGTTGCAACTACTGTACCTAGTACTTTGCCAGCATCTGTGTAGCGGTACACAGCACCAACTTGTCCGTTGTCAAATGCTTTGCCTGGAGCAGAAATATACAATGACGATGAGTTAACATAGTCAATTGAGATTTGCTTACCAAATTGGTTATTGGCTTCGCCGCCGGCTTCTGTAATCTTCTGTACCAACACATACTGATCGCTAACAATAGTAACAACACGACCTAATACTAGCGGTGTAACAAAACTTAGCTTTGTGTTAGAGGTTACTGTATATGCAGACGACAACTGTAAGACTCCATCAACATAAACTTTTGTTAGATCGCCAAAGTTATATGTTGCAGTATACAAGTTGTCCATGTTACTAGTGAACGCTTCTTCAAATAACTTGTAAGCATAAACTGCGCCTGCCGAACTAGATTGCCCAGGAGCTCCAACAAATAGGTCACGGCCATTGTCGTTGGTTATTACTGAATCGCCAAACTTATCACCAGCAGTAATATCTGCAGGAATAATAACTGTACCAGTGTTCTTGTAATAAGGACGTTGGTTAATTGTTACTTTAGTGTATGGTGCAGGTGGATGCAAGAAAGTAAGAGTGCTTCCACTTAGAGAATAGTCAATGTCAACCACATAGTTGTTAAACATATCGCTAATTTGCAATGCATACTTGCTTGCTGGCGTATAGTTTAATGTATAAGTATCACTGGTTGTATCTGTAGTGTAAGTGATAGTGTTACTCTTAGACTCAGGTGTGCCATCGTAGTGGTATACAAATACTTTGTTTACGCCAGGTGCGCCAACATACAACCAATCGTTATCGCCACTAATAGCAACAGCATTACCAAAATAGTTACCAGATGCGGCAACATTAGAACGCATGATCTGCAACGATGCTGTTGCTAGGTTGTGTACATAAACATAACCCTCATTACTGTTACTTGTAGATGCGCCAACAGCAAGTGTATAGTCACTTGCACTCAATGCGGCACCGTAGTTAGATACAGTATTGGCACGTGGGTCAAACTTACTTGTTTGTGTAATTTCACCGCCACTTACTCTAGAGAAGGTTTTAATAACCCCTGTAGATCCATCGGTGTTAGCAAATGCAGGAGAGCCAACAAAGAAGTTGTTTGCTAATTTGTTGCTAGTAATTGTAGATCCAAATGCTGCATTCTTGCTTACCGCTTCATCGTTGATTTTCTTGTTTGGATTCCATGCTGTAACTTTATTGTAAACACCCCAGTTACCGGCATTGTCTGTAGAATCAATCCAAAGCTTGTCGCCCTCTTCCCAACCATTCAATGGGATAATGCCATTGGCGTTTGTAATGTCCTCAAGGCGTGCGGATTGTAGTTTATAGAAAACTCCGTAACCGCTTAGTGACTTGAGATCTTTAATGTCTGTAAGACGATTTGCTGTTTCTGTTGTGATGCTAGCAGGAATTTGTACCTGTACACTAGTACGGCCGTTTAGGGCATACACCTGGTAGAAACCGTTGAAACGTGAATCAAACCCTTTGATTGCAAAGATGTCCCCAATTGCCAAGTTCGGCGGGAACGAGAAGTCTACAGTCATTAGGTTATCAATGTTGTATGTTAACGCTGTTACGTTAATTTGTGTTTCTGTAATACGATAAACGTTCCACTCACTGGTGTAGTCTTTTGCAACCCAGATATAATAACCTGGGCCAACTTTTGATAGCAAGTTGTCTAGTTCTGCATATGATTCAAAACTAAACAGGGTTTCGTCTACGTCAGTTAAGTTTACATAACCAGCAGTTAAGATGTCATTAATAGTTGACGATGTTGCGGTACGATTGAAGAACAGGTTCTTGTTATACCCTGCAGGAGCACGGTATAAATCAACTGGACGATATCCAACAACGCCAGCGGCTGCATCGGCATCTCCGCTGTTCAAGAATTCAATTGGACTAGGGTTAGATACAATAGTTGACTCGCTTAACACCATTTCAACAACCTGGTCGCTAGTCATCGATCCGTATTCGCCAACACGTAAAGCCCATTCTTCGTAAATGTCAATTTCACTAGTTAGGTCATTTACCTTAGCATTAGTTAAACCAGTGATTGCATTAAGAGTTCCTTTTTCCTTAATGTAACCCTGATAGAATTTAACTTGGCTAGTTTCGTCTAGACCAAACTCGCTTAGGTAAGGACGCTTACGGAAACCAATTAAGCTTGTGCCATAACCTTCAAATGTTGTATCAGCTGGCAAGTTATCAACGTCATATGCTTGTTGCAAACGAGTTGCATTGTAAGCAAAGTTAGGCAATAGGCCAGTCTTAATATCTGACCCGTTGATTAGTCGCCAATTCTTATCTTGCACAAATGTGGCTGTTCCGGCAATATTATCCAATGCAGTAAAGTACTGATTTTTGTACTCGACGATGCTGCCAAGCAAGTAATCAACGCCGGGTTGCCATGCATCAACTTGTGAGTTATTAAACACAAAGCCCGGAGGATTGAACGCACCAGTCCAACCGCCGGTCTTGCTACCAATTAATTTTAATCGGAATTGTCTGTTACCTAGTTCAGGCACATACAAAATGTCATTGAAAACTGTAACGTTATCAAACAAGATTGCATGTTCGTATTGAACAACCGTCATATCGGCAAAACAAATTGTTTCGTTGTTGATAGATTTAAGTGTAAACTTGTTACCGTCACGAATTTCAGTAAACTGCGTATTCTTGATATAGTTACTGTTTTGATCCAGCACTTTAGTGCCAGACGGAGTATTTTCTATTTTACTAATAACGCCGTCGGGCTGTACGTTTATTAGAGAATTGAATACTGGACTCAATACAATGATGCTACCAGGTTGCCATCCTTGCTGACTCCAGTTTAAGAACTCCTTAGAACTTAATGCCCAGTTGCGAGTTTCGCCAAGTTGGTCATCTTGCTCTGTAAACACAAAGCCTTGCGAAACCAAATAGCGCCCGTAGCTAATCAAGAAGTCTACGATTTCTTGCGTTGTGTTAAATTCGTATCCGTATGGGATAGTGACTTTAGTACGTTGGTAATCCTTGTACACAATTGCTCTACGCTTCAGTGAAGAAATAGTGTAGTAGTTGTTGTTTACCTGGCTAGGGATAATTGTAAAGTAAGGGTTATTTTGATTGTAACCGTTTACAGTATATCCGTTTTCTGTGCGTTGAATTGTAACAGCACTGTACACAGCCTTACGAATCGGAGTAGACTGATTTAATTGGATGCTGTAGTTTTCTGTAGGAATAACAATACTGTTCGTAGTATTTGTTGGGCTACCTTGTTCAGCAAGAACTTCAATAAACTTCTTGTCTGTGTAGCCACCGACTTTATATCCAAGTTGGATGTCTACGCTATTCAAGTAAGTTTGAATCTTAGCAACAGGGTCAATGCCCAAGTTCAATACATAGTCACGGATCCAGTTTAAGTAACCCGCAGAACGAACGGTTGTGCCGCTAGTAGTATCACCGTTGATAACAATAGTTGTAGGAGTAATACGTTGATGAGTGTCGTTGTTAACTAACTGATCAATTGTTGTGTCGCGGTAGTAACGGTCAATGTTTACTAGGCTACCAAAGTAGTAACCCGGCTTACTTAACGCTAGCGCATACTGAATTGCAAACGGATAGCTACTGCTACTGCGCCATGCAAATTCTGTAGGACCTTGGTCGCCTACAGAGTAACTTGCATTTGCTTTTAAGCTGTCAAAAGAGGCAGTAGCCCATTGTTCTGGACTTAGCAAGTCGCCGTATGCATCAACTGGAATAACTTTGTTTAGACCAGGACGTGCAAAACGTATGTCAATGCCTGCACGAGTACCTGCATGGATATAACCTGCTTCTAAGTCGTCCCATAGCAAAGTGTTGCTACCAGTGTACGGTGCAGGACCGTAACGGTCTTCCCACCATGTAGGCTTCTTACCAAAGCCCAACATTTCCCATGGGTGAGTGTTAGGACGATATGTGTCAAAGAAGTAGTTAAAGATAGCACGCCATGTACCTGGTAGCATTTCGCCGGTTAGACGATCTTTAAACTTCTTGTAATTCCATGTCCATGGATTATTTGCGCTGAAGTATGTGTTTGTACTGTAGTCAACTTTGTTGTCACCAACCCAACGTAGGAATCTGTTGCCAAGGATTTGGTTAAACTCAGATAAACTGTAGTCTGTGTCACGGAACTTACCGGGCAAGTGATCATACAAGTCAAAGATATGAGTTTCGTAATCAATCTTAATGTTGTTGTAGATACGCTTTTCAAGTTCTAGTAACAAGTCATCACGGATATCGTTAAAGATTGGAGTAACACTACCATCGTGACCTTGGATAACTTCCACAGGTGTTAAGTAGCTGTCGTCAAGGAAACGTTGAGGAATAAACTTAGGATACAGTCCTAGTTTACTTGGTGTTTCTGGCACAAAGCTACCATCGGTGTCGTGGTATTCGTGGATAACAATTTTATCGCCGGCAGTTAGTGTAATGCTACTGTCGAAAATAATAGCAGAACGATCCTGCGGGAAGGTAAACCCAACGCCGTTGACAAGTTGTACACCATTTAGGTAAACCAATACACTCTTGTTGCTTAGTGCTGTGTCATTGAATACTTCTGTGATTTCGTACTGCTTCTGGAATGGGTTAATGACGCTGTAGCTGATAATGTTACGGTTATCACCGTAAGGCACCATGTCACTATAATACCAAGGGAATGTCTTGTTCTTAATAGTGTTGATGCTCTTTAGAATCTGGTCAACCATCCCAGCAATATTGCTGTTATCGATATCGTTTAGTTTTGTTGCTAGCTCTAAGAACTTGTTCTTAAAACGTGCATACTCACGGCCTGCTAAATCTAAGCTGTGTGCAAAGTTTAGAGTTTTATCTGTTAAGAAGATATTGCTGTACATTGCCGGAGCAGCTTGTTGAACAATGCTACCGCCGTTGCTCTTATACACAATGTCTCGTAGACCGCTAAAGTTAGCGCCAGCATCAACTGCTAGCGTTGTATTTTGCTCAATGGTCTTAATGTGGTTACGAATTTGACCAAGCGTCAACGATGTGAAGTTTGCGTTCTTGCTATTAAAGTCAAGACTGTTTGGAATTTCGTAGTAACCAATTTTACTTGTGGCGCTGGCATTATAAATTAAAATGTCAACTTTGTCTCCCACTGTTAACAATGCGTAGTTAACGCGAATTACCATTCGCACGCCAACTTGAGTGTACTCGTAGTCTGTGCTCTTTAGTAAAACGTTATTAACAAATACTTTAGTGTATGGTACTTTGTTAGTTAGTGACTCAGCAATGTCGATTGGGAAGTAATTAGACTCCCCAGTATACGAATATGAAAATACTTGGTACTGTTTAGTTTGTTCTGTGTTCTTAACCCAGATATTTCTATTCTTGTAACTAGACAAGCTTTCGTTCTGGCGTAAGAAGTTATAATTAACAGGCACAGTTACAGTACTTGGACCACTGGCGTAAGTAATAGACTCAGTGTCGTAGTTATTAACAAACTGAATATCGCCGATACTGTTAAAGTTTCTGTAGCTCAATGGGAATCCTAGCACTTTATCATTTGCGCCAGATCCAATTCCGTATGAGAAAATAGGTGTACCTTCGAAACTGCTAACCGGATAGTATGCAGTGTTTCCTAGGCTGCGGCCACTTTCGTCAATTACGTCAAATAATGGATTTTGATTAACACCAGTCTTTAATTGTCCTTGTTTCCAAGTTGTGCCGTTGTACCAGAAGTTTAGTCCTGCATTTGCGCCACGAGTAACGTTAATGCCGTGTCCTTCTTCAACTGTAGCATCTTCTGCTAGCTCAAGGTGTAGTACACGGTCGGTTGTACCAGCAGAGCCGTAGTTACCAGTAACGTCAATTACACGCACAACATAAATTGAGTTGCGGACAGAAGGGTCGAAGTCATCGGCAAATACAACACGGTATCCGCTTGCAAAATCAACTCCATTGATTGTAACAAAATCGTTATTGCCAATTAATTCGCCTTCGACTTCATTCATTGCGTCAGTAATTACACTTCCGTTAATTAGCAAGTCAACTGGAGCTTTAGCAACACGACAAGTATTGAATAGCTGAATGTGTCCTTCAAACTCGATGATAGGACGTTGAGCACGTAGATTTTGATCTGGTAGTGCTACTGTTTTATTGTAAGCCGCGGCTGCATTAATTACGTCAACGTGGAACCAACGGTTGCTGCGAGACCATGCGTTAGCATCAATACTATCGCGGTTGATAGTCACGTAGTCTGGCGTTGTGATTCCATTAACTGCATAGGCTTCGGTAGTTACTAGATCTGACGCCTTAATTAAACGGATAGCTTTACCTACACCTTCAACGTAGTATTCGTTGTTTTTATAAGCTTCGGGGACTACAGTAGAATCAAAGCGAATTTTTAGTCCGTTAGTAAAGGTTACACCGTTAGGGCTAGGGTATGCTGTTTTACCAATAATGTCATTTTCAACGTCAATGGTGTAACCTTCAGCATCAACAATCTGAATAACGCCGAATAAGTTTTCATCTGAGCCGTCTTGGTAGTACAAGCGATCTAGTGTACTAGTAATAATAGGGACTTGCTTATAAAAGCCGTCGCTAGCTAGATAAAATTCTGTTGTTGCATAATCAGCACCGCTTTTGATATAAACACGTTCGTTGGTGCCAATTAGTTGCTCAGGTACTAGTACAACTAAGAAGTCGCCGTCTTCTACTGGGTGCAGTTCGATTGTCCAAGTACTACGACGATCCTCAGGTGTTACAATTTCACCAGCATCGTAATACTTTACATCAAACCCTTCGTCAAACTTGTCAAACACGCCCGGTGTTTCCCAGAATGTGTCATCCTGATCGTTGTTAATGAAGACTACAGTTTTTTTGTTTAGGTCTGTAATAACACTATCAAATGCACCTGGGTGATTTCCTAACAGTCTGCTTAACATTTGATTTTGAATAGTGTTATAGCTCATTGATGTGGCAATATCAACTGACGCAACCTGCGGCATCTTGCTAAAAGCATCCTGCGCATCCTTCTTAGGGATAGTGAATGTAATCTGGCCAATACTTGCGCCGTTGTTTTGCACACCGTATACATTACGTGTGCTAACCTTAGACTGTGTAGCTTTTGTTCCGCTTAGGCCCGGTTCGCTTTGAATCCAGAACTTTTGTCCAAGTTGATTCAAATTAAATTTGTATGTGCCGCCACGAGCAAGAGTTAACACTGGGTTTGCGCCTGAGCCTTTACCAGAAAAATTGTAGCCTGCTGCGGCCAAGTTGCGAGCAACTGTAAAAGTTTCTTCTGGGTCCACTGTTCCAGCAAATACATCAACTGCCATTGGGCCATCGGGCAACCAGTAGTAGTCGTTGTAATTACCAAACTTGTCAAAGTCAAACAAGCCGTCGAACGTGTAGCTTTCATTAGCAAACAGTCGACTATGGTTAGTAGTGTTACCGCCAAGTACTTTAACTTGGTGAATCAAGTCAAGATATGTACTAAACAAGTCAACTGTACCAGCTTGTTTATTTTGTACAACAACAGTCGGCTCAAGTTGATAATCTTGACGGTCTGCGGTTGACTCAGTTACATAGTTGTCAGAAGTCTTGTATGTTGGCGCAAATTTACGGCCGATATAGCCGTTAACTCGTTCCAGATTAGCTTCTGTTACCAGTTGATCTAGTGTTGCACCCAAGAACTTCTTGTTTGCATCTGTTTGAAAGATCGAAGGTAAAAACTTAATTGTGTTTGTTGCGGCCATTTATTAGATTCCGATTTGTGCGCTGGTTACTGTTTGGTTTAAGTGATTTGCAGTGATAGATGTAATCACTTGTACATTATTTACTGTCGCAGCAGAAGTGATGATTTCATTAGGATCACAGTTAACTTGATACATCGCACCAAATTGGATACGTGGATCAGCTGGAACAATAATAATACTTGCTACCATTGGTGTTAGGGCTTGGTGTAGATAAGCACTCAACTCTGAGAAGAAGAATGTTTCGCCAAAGTCCCAATTGTTAATATCAAAGTAGGTGTTGATTGCCGCAACAACTGCACTCTTGATTTCGCTTTCGCTGGTAACAATGTTTGGATTAGGAACTACTTTAAACTGTGCTCGCAGACTTGCATCTGCCTTGTCACCAAATAGAGGTTTGAACTTAGCAGGGTTGTAAACGATTGTGTCGCTTAAAGCTTTGTAGTTGCTTAGTGTGCTATATGCACTAGACAATTCCTCGTTAGTAGGTGCAGACGGCTCAGCGACTTTACCGCTAGTGTCCTGTACCCATTTAGCATAACTTGCAGAATAGTCTTTGGTAAGAATATACAAGTCCATGATGTTGTTAGGACTTGGGTCAATGCGACGGTTGTTAGGGCTTACGTGCTGGTACTGGAAGCTTAATTTCTGGCGACCGGTATACGCAAAATAGTTAGTTAATGCGCTACTAATAACAGTAGGGTTAGTACTTGTTAAACTGTAGAATTTGTTTTCAGCACTAGCATAGAACAACTGCCCCGGAACATACGCATCACCGTGCAGTTTAATGTCGCCCAGGGTAACAAAGTCTGTAACAACGGTTGTTAAATCCACTGGCTCTAGTGTAGTAAATGAATTGTTATTGTTGTCTGTAACTTGTTTAAAGAACACCAATTTCTTGTTGGCATTTACTGTAGGGTTAACTACTGTGTCAAACAAATCTGGATCGTCTGGCACGCCATCATTGTTGCTGTCAGGGAATGTGATCAGTACTCGTGTAGGATCACGATAGCCATCACTGCTTACAATGTTTTCGTAGATTTGCCAATCAATGTCTTGGCCAATTGGTGCTAGAGAGTCAGGGCCTTGGTTGATCTTTAGAACTGTAATTTTATCGTTTAGTGTACGTGCTAACTTGCTGTCGTATACTTTAACGTTGGTGTCGTAATAGAAAGTTGTTTCAGCAACTGATTCAAATACATAATTCAACCCGCGATGTGTAACTGTGTAAACATCATTGTTGTATGTTACTTTAATTAACCAGCTTGCATCTAGCGCACGACCTGTTGCGTCACCTGCATAGTCGAGGCTAAAATCGTTGCTGTTGCTAATGTTTGTAGCAGTAACGAATCGCCAAGTTTGAGTTAGCAAATCGTATCGCATTGCAAATGTCGAATACGAACGGATCAGTGACGACAAACGAACCGGTGTAACTTCATCTGCTAGCAAAGTGCTCTTTGCGTCAGAGGCAAAGTCTGTTGCTTGCATAGGAATAACTTTGCTTACAATGGATCCAGTTGGTACATGTTGGTTAATTGTAACTGTACGGTTGGTTGTATTAATGGCCATTACCGCGGCGTAGATATAATTCTTTTCGCCTTGGTACTGTGCAGTTCCTGCCTTTAGTGTGTTCTGTGCAGAGAAGAAATAACCAGTTGGGGCAGTAAACTTAATCATTGCACCAACGTCAATTAGATTACGATGTGTGCCAGCACTGGCCAATCCTTTACCAATGCTTAGGTTAATACCAGCAGAGTCTACTAGGTTACCTGTTCCAGCATTTGTAATGTTTGTTAAACTTTTCCAAGTTGCTGTTCCAGAACTATTGTCAGTAACATCATAACGAGGTGTTGTGTTGTAACGGAAGTGAGTTAGCTTCTGTAAGCTTAGGATAGGACGCAGTTGGTCATATACAACTTCGTTTACATCGCCAACTGTTTCGAATGTAAATGTAAACTGGTCGCCGGCGTTTGTGTCGCGGTATAGGTATCCGTCGTCGCAGAAAATATTAGTGCTAGAGTACTTGCCTGTTACGTCTAGTACGTCTAAGAAACGGCTAACACCAGAGCTAGTACGGTTTACTGCCTTGACTTTAACAACTGTATTAAACAAGCTGAATGGCAGGATGTTGTAGTCTTCACCAGTGATCATACGATTCTGTGTGTAGTACTGCTGTGGTGCATTAGAACGGATATCAGCTAGCGATTCGGCTGCACTACTGTTTGTAACTGTGTAGTGCAGGCTAGCTGTCAAGGTCATAGTTTCAACACGACCTGTGCGACTAACATACGCAATAGGAATATTAATTTTGCTAAGTTCGTTTGGTGTAATCTTGTAGTTCAACCCGTTACTTTGACGGAAATAGAATGTGAAGTTACCTTGTGGAATATTCGCAAATACTCCGTCCCCGAATACCAAATCAACTTGATCGTTGGCGCGAGTATTAACTTGGTAAACATAACGGTCTGCGGTTTGTGTGTACGCAACGTTTGTGCCTGCAACAGCCGCAACCTTATTCCAAGATTGGTTAGCTACGCCAGCACTGCTTACACCATACAACCAAGTGTCTGTGTTATTGATGTTGTTGAAGTTAACTGGGACTGTACGGTTAGGTACAGAATCGGGTACAGTAAATTCATACTTGTTTAATGTACCTTGCTTAAAGAACACAAAGAAACCAGTGTTGTTGCTGCTGTTGCCCAAGTTATCGTTACGGTACAGAATATTAAAAATACTACGAGGAGTTGGGCCTGGCTCGTAAATGTAGTCTTCGCCTGTGGTACTAGCACTAACCGCTTCAAATGACATTGTACGATTTTCAACTGTTGCGCTAAAGCCGTAAGTAGGAACTTGCTTAGGAATAATGCTAAGGCTATATGTATCTGTTTGAATGTTGTTAATTGAAGAGGTGCTACCAGGCTTGCCTACTATTTGGCTGTTTACTAAACCTGCGTTTAAAATAGCAGTCATTTGCTCGTACCAGTTTTCATTACCAACATCATTCCAGTTAATAATCAAATTGGTTAAGTCTGTCCCGTCACTGTCAAATACTTGCTCAGTAGTAGACACGCTGTCAATTTTTAGCAGACCTTGAGCTGCCACGTTGCGCTTTGGGCTATAGCCAACTAAACGGCTTAGTTTGAATACGCTATCTTGACGTTGTGCTGTGTCAATGAAGTTTTCACGAGCATTTAAGTCTGCACGGAAAGCAAGACTTTGCCCCATAAAAGCAATAAGGTCAATTAGCGCAATGTATTCGCTACTGTCAGTGAAGTCGTTAAAATCTTCAGGGTAGGTTGTACGCAAGTAATCGATCATTGTCTTGCGTAGAGTTTCGAAATCGTAGCTAGTGAAGTCTGCCGATTGGAATGTCTGATAGATCTTAGTCCAATCCTGTTGGACTAATAGATTGGTTTGACGAGTAGTTAGAGCCATAGATATACCTTGTTTTAGTATTTATGCAATACAAAAACGGCTATTATTAAGCGTAGGTAAGTTTTTGGCTTTCTTTATTGAAGTTCATTAGCAGGAAGTCGCTTTGATTATTGTTGATATATGTTAAGTCAACAATAATCTGTAGCCCGTGTTCTTGCTCGTTTACTGTAACGTTGCTAACTGCAACACGCGGATCGTAGCTTAAAATAGTGTTAACGTCTGCTACCAGAGCTTGCTTAACATCGTTTGTTAAAGGCTCGAACATTAGACCCCAGATAACAGTACCGAAATCTGGGTTCATTAGCTTTTCGCCCTTGCGAATGTTAAAGTGGTTAATTATGTCTTGCTTGATTAGAGCCGCGTCTGTAGCTCTAAACTTCTTAGATTGTCCAATTGTACTGAATCCGCGATACATTGCCATATATGTATTTATTACGCCTTTCCGCCGGGAACGAATCCTGCAAGCTGAATGTGTACTTTATCTGGGGTGCCAAAGGTGCCGCCCCAACGTAGTCCATACTTAGCTAAGTCAACAACGCTGGCCATCTCCGCTGCTTGTGAACCCATGTCAACTGCAACGCCCGAACCGTGGGAGTTAAGTTTGCCGCCCTTGCTTATCGGCAATGCTGGAGTAGTAATGCCGCCTGCGGTTGGAACACCTGGGCCGCCACCTGCTGCTACCCAAGTTGCGTAGATACGCTCTTGTTCTTCTGGCGCACGATAAGCACTGGCCAAGTTGATTTTCTTACCAGTTTTCTGCTTGTATTCTTGTCCTGCACGTAAGATTGCACTCTTAAATGCTGTAGACAATTTGTCAAAGTCGGCGCGGCGTCCAGTAGGTGGGCTATAGTTAAAGATATCGTCTGGGTTAATACCTGTATCCGAATCGGCTGTAGCAGATTGCTCACCACTACCCCCGCCTGCTGCGTTACCTGCAACACTTAGTACGTCAATTGCATAACGTCCTCTGTTGTAGGAATCAATTGGTGTTTGTTTAGCGGCATTAGTGCCGGTGTTTTCTGTGCGCCAAGTTTTAGCAGCCAGTACCATTGCGTTTACGTCACTACCGAATAGCTGTGTTTCTTCTTTAAAGAAGTATGCAACGTAAATCATACCTGCGGCTGCACAGATACTGTCTTTAAAGTCAATTCCGCGACTATTGATTAATCGCTTATACGAATCTTGAATAAACTCAGCCATACAAGCATCTTGTACCCCGGCAGACTTTAAGAAGTCTGCAGACGATCGTATACCTTCTTTGCCTGTCCATGCATTGGCTTGGTTGATTGTATCTAGTTTGTACTTCTTCAAGTAGTCGGGCTTGATATATCCGTATTCGGCTAACAGGATAGCGTTTATACCATATCGACCTAGTGTTGATGCAGTCTTAAACTCTTGGTTAAAGTCGCTTTCAGCGTAGCCTATTTCAACCATCAATGCTTTAACTTGTGGTGTAGTTAGTCCAGGCTGGTAATTGCCATCATCTGGATTACCTCTGCCCACTAACTCAAAATCTGGTGTAGGAGCATCAGCTCTCTTCATAAACTCTGCAGGAGCTTGTTTAGTTACACTTTGTCCTGCGGCTGCTTTAATGCCTTTATCGGTATTAGCATCGCCAGTTTGCACAGGGTTACCGGATCCATCGGTTAAGTTAGAGCCGCCAGCTTGCACTGCACCCTTGCGGATAAACGCATACTGTGCTTTGAACGCTGCCTTAGTACCTGCTGTTTTTCCGTGTGCATTGTTAGTGCCCACGCCATCGTAACGCCCACGGCCTAACTTAGGGTCTTCGATACTTGCCCAAACACCAGCACAAGCAGAACATGCGTTAATTAGCGCGGCTTCATCGTCTGCGCTAGAGCCTCTTAGGTAAGCACCCATTGAGCCATATACTGATAAGAATTCTACAAATATGCGGTCTTGTGTTGCAGTATCAAATTTACTAGAAGTAGGAATACCTAGCTTCTTACAAGCAGCTTGTAGTGTATCAGGAATACATTGATAACGTCCCACCGCAAATAATCGCTTAGTTGGGTCAGGCTGATTGCTTGCACGTTGAGATAAGATTTCGTCAATTGTCATGTTAACTAGATCAATCTTTTCCCCACCAACTGATCCAGTGCCCTTAGGAGGACTTGAGCCGCGGTTGAACGCATTGTAGCCTGCGCTACCAGATTCAAATCCAGCAATGTAGTCGCCTAGTGGACCAGCACCGCCGGCGCCACCTGTTGGTAGTTGAGGTGCTGGTGCTAAGTCTGTACATACGTTTTGTACCGCAGAGTTAAACACTGCAACCCCCGGAACCGGTGTAGTATTACGTGGCCAAGGTTCGTGTGATGGTGCTGATGTAACGATAGAATCTAATGTACCAGGAACACTACTCCAAAGTCCTGCACCATTTTTGTTTGCGTCAGCATGACTGTTAACTGCTAGCTCGCCGGGATCTGCAACTGCTGCCACAGCGCCGTCGTTTAGACGAATATAGCTACCAACTAGTTTTAGTTCTCCGCCTGCGCTAACACCAAGTTCTCCACCTGCTGTTACAGACATTTTACCAGATGATCCAAGACCAACACTTGCACTGTACATTGTTAAATCGCCGCTAGCACGTAACTTCATTGTGGCGCTTTGTAACTGCATACTGCCCAGTGCTTTGATGTTTACACTACTGCCTTGGATATTAACACTAGCATCACTGTGCAAGTTTAGCGTACCTTGTGTACGGAAATTCATGCCCTGATTACTGTATACCTGCAATGCACCGTTGTTGCCAAATTCCATCCAAACAGATCCTGCACTATTTGAAATGTACAGAACTTGCTCGCTGTCATTCATTAAGATTTGGTGACCACCTGCTGTACGCAAACGAATTAGTTTGTCTGTGCCTGTGCTATCTCCGTCATCCATAACAAATGTGTGTCCACCTTTGCGAACTTTTGGTGTTACGTCCGATCCGTTATCCCCAGGAAGTCCAGGAGTACTAATACCAAATACTCTGCCCGGTGCATCGCGCATACTACTAGAGCTAATTGCACCGCGGACACGATCCGTATCTAGACCTTGGTTAATTAAAATTTCTGCCTGTGGCTCATGCACCGGATACTTGTTGGTTAAGAAGCCACCTGTCATGTTAGCAGGCACGTTCTCGTTAAATTCTGCTAGAGGCAAGTAGGATGTTTCTGGTCGTCCTAGCGATGCACGTACTAGTTCGCTTTTTACAGTATCTTTGTCAACGTTCTCGCTAAAGCGACCAATAGCCGGAACCATACCGTGACTCAAGTTGGTAGAAGTTACTACTGCAAACCAGAAGCCTCTGCCAGCGTCTCCGTTAACAAACACGCACAATACTGTTGCACCAACATCAGGTGGCACCATCCACATGCCATATGTGCTTTCGGTTTGCTCGTAGGAGTTTTTAGTGTTAGTTTCTTTTTGTAGTGTAGATCCGTAAAAAGGACTAGCGTAGTTTACCCAGCGCCAATTGTTTACATCGTCCTCGTCGCCACCCTTATCTGGGAACCACACACGTAATCTTCCTAGGCGCAATGGGTCGACGTTTTGTTTAACAATACCAGAGTAAACACCTTTGTCAAAGGTCATTCCGCCTACGCTATTTTCGTTGGCCCAATCTGGTAATTTCCGTGCTGTTTGTCTATCTGCCATGTGCTATACCTTGTTTATTAAGCTGTTTCACCAAAGGCGCCGGGTAGTTGGCCAACTTCTTCTTTAGTTTCGCCATCGTCGATTGATGTTTCAGTTGCTTCCTCATCAATGCTACGTAAATCTTCCGAGTCTGGTTCATCGTTAACGGGTTCATCAACTATCTCAGAATCATCGTAGTTATCTTCGTTGTCGTCATCAGTTGGTCCACCTAACTGCTCTAGCTCTTCGCTGTCAGATACTTCGTCTGGATTGTAATCTCCATCGGTATCCTCATCGCTGTCCGGCTTGCGAGCGTCATCGCTTGCACCTGTATCTTTACTACCAAGAGATTCACTACCCTTCTTGTCTTTGCCTGCGTCGGCGTTCTTAGAAGATTCGTTTAGTGCATCAGCAACACGAACTAAGTTAACTGTTTGTTCAAACTTACCGCCAGCAAACACGTTCTCAACTTCTAACATTCTGTACAGTCCACTGAATACGCTGCTCTCAGGATTAACTTGTTGACGAGGCAATCCAGTTTGCTCATCCATGTCCACGATTGTTTTAAACTCTACTAGTGCTAGAATTTCGCCGGTGTCCATATCAACGCTACCGTTTTGATTTGCGCCGTTGATGTTACGAGCTCCTGCGTATCCGCCTTGGCCGGGGTTTGTATAAATGTCATCCTGCTTAATTAGCTCAGGGTCGCCGGTAATCTTTAACTTTAAGTTAAGCATGTCTCCGCGAGGCGTGCTATATAGACCTTTTTGTATGTCGGCTGCAAGAACTGGCTTAACACCGTTTTGTGTACCACCGGCACCAGTTGACTGTGGCTGGGTTGATACTAATTTCAATTGCCTATTAACTAGCTCTCTAGCGGCAGCTGGGTTTTCCTTTGCTGCTTTTGCGGCTGCATCTTCTTGTTGCTGTGCCGCAGCTATTGCTTGGTCTGCTTGCCACTTGGCTGCGCCAGCTGTTACTGCGGTATAGAATAATGTGTCAAAGTCAATTTGTAAGTCTAACACATCGACGTTTTTACCTGTATAACTATATTGGTATTCTTTGATAGCGCCCCTTGGTGCGGCTGCTGGCCCGTTAGGGTGCTTACTATCAAATACCTTATAAGGCATAATATGGTAAGTTGTAGTATTGCTAAACTTGTTTAATGCGTAATCGTATTCCCCAACTTCTACTGTAGGGATAACTTTATACCACCATAGAGGCTTGCCTTCTTTTTCAGCAAGCTCCTGCGGTTGCATATTCTTAGGATCTTTAATTTGATCTGTAATGTATGTGCTGTTACGCATTACCATGTCGATTACCTGCGGAATACTTGTACCAGCAGTAATAGCAAAAGCTGTGGCATCAGTAAACACACGGTTAGCATCTTTTGCCGCAGCTTTAGCAGCATCTTCTGGTTTGTCTTCTTTAACCGCAGAACGAGAAATATCTTTATTTTCCGGAACTGTAATCTTTGACTTAGCAATGTCAAATGGGCAGTCAGGTGGTCCGTCGTGGAATTCAAAACGTATTGCATCAGTAGTTGCACGTAGTTTTTTGATAACCAAATCAGTATACCATGCGTTGACACCGCCGCAGAAACTACTTACAGCAAACGCATGATTAACAATTCCTTTTGCTTTAGTTGCTTCTGCGTCAGTTGGTGTACGAGCATCAGCTGACGGTTCTGTTCCGTTAGCTTGAGCAGCCGTTGGGCCACCCTGTCCTCCACGACCTCCACCTGCATTTGCTGGGGGCTTTGCTTTAGATTTATCAGCGGCTTCTTTGTCTGCTTGCTCTTTGCGTTGGATAGTAGATTGTGCTTCTAACTTCTTAGCATCCTGTGCCGCAACGGCTGCTTTGTCATCTTTGTTGTTATAGAAGAACTCAGCGACTGTTGACGCTTTAACTTCTAAGTTGATAGGAGTTGTAGCTGCACTTTGGCTCAATGCTTGGTGGTTCCAGGGAATAGCCTTAATTGCATATTCGGCGCCCTTGCTGCCCACTTTAATTTTCATTTCAATGATTTGAATAGGGAAGCGTTTACGTTGTCCAGAAATTTGTATAGCTGTGCCTGCATCGTCGAATCCGTAGAATTCAACTTCTAATAGATAAGGCATGGCTTTAAAGTTAGGAGCATTAATATCTTCTGCTGTTTGCATAATGCGATCCAACAAGCTCATGCCATATGGTTCTAAGATTGTGAAACTAATTTCAATTGCGTTACTGGCTTTACTTTTATTATTCATGCCAATCATTGTGGTCATTTTTAGATTGTCAAAATAAAAGTCATCAGTAAAGTTTTTATTTCTAGTAAACCGTCCAGTGTTCTTGCCGCCGCTAGCAATTAAACATGTATTAGTAGCCCGAGGGCCCACACCGCGAGTTCCCGGCTCCCACGAATCAGGATTAGTTGTTAGTGTATTAATATCTTCTTTTGTAAGAATGAATAGCGCAATGTTATACGTGTACGATGCATAATCATGCAGAGGATTTCTACGAGGTTTTACACGTTCTTGTTTTGGTGCTTCAGCAGGCGGCTGTGGTGGCTGTGGATTAGGCTGTGGAGGTTGTTCTGGCGCTGGTTCAGGAGTTGCCGCAGGTGCATCTTCTTCAACAAATCTTGTATAGACACCTTTTCCGCGACCTTGTGCAATAAGAGTTAAATTATCCCCGGATACAACTTTATATGTTCCGCCACCGGGCATCTGAAATATTTGCCCAGGATAAATTAAGTTAGGATTACTGCCAATGAGAGCTTTATTTAAATTGTAAATTGGTGTATAGCCACCACTAGTCACCCAAGGAGTATGGTCTTCAACTTGAACTGTTTCCCCGGAGTTTGTTGCACTTTCACCAGCAGTGGATTCGCCCTGTAGGTCTTTATTGTCTTCGTCTAACGATGGATCAATGTCTGCAACTTGTGCATCCTCAAGAGAAACTTGAAGCTCTGCTAGCTTTTCTGTTTCTGCTAAACGATATTCAGTTACAGCTTGATAACGTCCGTCAATATTGTCGTAATCTGCCTGTGCTTGCTGTATTTCTCGTTTGGCAGCAGCAACTTCTTCTTCGTTGGTTGCGTTTAGTAAGTATTCCTTGGCAGAGTTTAAATCTGCCCTTGCTGCTCTGCGCTCATCCGCGAGCCTACGTGCAACACGTTCCGCCTCAGTAACAACTTCTTCTTGTAAGTCAACACGAGCTTGCTTGACGTCAATTGCTTGACTTTTTTCGTAGTCGTTAGCGTATACTTGATTTGCCATGGATTACAACCCCAGGTCTTGAGTTATCTGATCTTTAGTAGGAATGTAAATGCTTCTACCTGCTTTAAAATCGAAAATTGGATCTTGAATAATGTCCGGGTTGCGTTGTGCAAATACCCACCACAGCCCAGCGTTACCGTATAAGTCGCTTGCTAGCAAGTCTGGGCGGTACTCGTAGACTTTGTCAATTTGATACCACACATCTGATGCTTGTCCACGAATAGGACGATTAATCATTACATCTAAAAACTTACCGTATCTATCTGTACTGTAGTACGGGCTTGTTTTACTGTACTTGGTAGCCATTAAATGAATCCTCCAAGTTTAGTATCACGTACCATTTTGCCTGCGGCAAAATCATCTAAGCTAAACTGTGTTGTTCTTGTGCGGCTGTACACCGGCTGTAACGTAACTGTTAGCTGACTGTGTGTTGGCATTCTAGTAGATGCGCCAGGAGAACCAAATTCGCCACCTGTTAACTGTCCAAGCAGTTGATTTAGGCCTGCGCCGCTTGGGCCCATAGTTGAACCTAGTAAACTATTTGCGCCGCCTTTTAGTGCGCCCATTACCGAGTCCATTCCGCCGCCATTCATTAGACCAGTTACGCCTTCGCCTACTGCACCCGCTACACCGCCCTTGGATGCATTAGGGTTAACTCGTGGAATGTCCATGTAATCAACATCTTGTGGCATAGTGTGCGAGAAGCTGGTAATAACGCAAGGCACGTTAGGCAAGTAATCTGCACCGTAGCCGTTTAAGAATACCATCGGTGGCGGGAAGCCAGGCTGTTTACCTTTGCCGTATTCACCTTGTCCAAACCACATTTTAGTTGCAGCCCGGAAGAATGTAATAGCTGCTAACAGGTATTGTCCTTCTTCAATGTTTTGAACTGTGAAGTCGCCGCTGATAGTAATGGCTGCAACTTCTGAGTTTTCATAGTAGTAACCAGGGTGGTTACTGTGTGTGAATTTTTGTTGCGAGTAGTTGGCAGTATGTGTTACTTGCACGTTAGGCGTATATGGGAAAATAACGCCATTCTGTGTTTGGGAACCGAACAGAGGGCTCATAATGCCTCGGTCTGTTTTATTTGCGGAGTGATAGAAGTAGTTTGCGCTGTCAGCTAAACTAATGCGCAAGCGCCAATCTGGCAAGCCGCCTGCTAGGTTTAGGTTTACGCCGATGCCGCCAACTTTAAAGTTTAAGCTGCCGCCTGGTACCAGTCCAGCAACCGCTAGGCGTCCCGCGGCCCCAAGACCTGCTGCCCCTAAACCGGCTGCTGCCGCGCCGCTTGCTGCTCCATCTAACATTCCCATAGTCGTTCCTTATTACAATATTTATGGGTTTGAAAAAGTGCTAATATAAAGAAAGTAAGTAAAAGGTTGACATGCTGTTCTTAAATATGTTAGTATACACCAACTAATGAAGGAATACTGCATCGTGCAACCAATAGTAAAAGTTAAGAACTACCTAAACAACAAAGACATTCTAAAAGAAATCCATAAAAGCAAAAGTACCTATTGTGTATTCTTAGATCCAAGTTATGCGGACTATGATATGATTTTGCCCAGTGTAGACAAGATTAACAAAAAGAACATTATGCAAGCCCGCAAGGATCGTGCAGAACGCTTAACAAAACTAGCGTTTGACGAAGCTAATGTGGATGGCGTAGCAAAAGCCAACAAGAAAAAGCTCGAAGACTTTGAAGTTAAGCTCAAAGATGTGCCCGCAGAAGATGTGGTATTTCGAATTATGACGTGGGAACACATTCCACCAGCTGCCCCTAAGGTTAAAAAGGGTGCTGCTATCGTAATCGAAGAACCCGAAGATGACGAAGTACTAACTGAGTACGACGACCCAGACCTAGTGAAAGCACCTACAAAATACACTAAATGTAATTTTCCCCCGTTTTTCCACTATAAAGTTACAGAGGACGGGACGCCATATGTAGTAGGCAAGTCGCATTGGAAAGGCGATATTATTACCGGAGAGTTCTCAAAGGACCACGGACAAATGACTAAAAAGCTAGCACACATGTTTATGAAGCTATGCGAGCGTTATGCAACAAGATCAAACTGGCGAGGATACACATACAATGACGAAATGCGTTCACAAGCCTTACTTCAACTATCGCAGATTGGTCTTCAATTCGATGAGTCTAAGAGTCAAAATCCGTTTGCTTACTACACAGCGGCAATTACAAACAGTTTTACGCGAGTTCTTAACATCGAAAAACGTAGCCAAAACTTAAGAGACGACATTTTAGAAATGAACGGGCTTACCCCAAGTTACACACGCCAGGGCCAGGGTGGCTCGTGGGGTGGTGCAGGCGGCGGCTATGATGCAGACGAGTAGAATTCCGTTTGACCCTGCAAGTTCTAATATTATTCTCATAAGCTACCCACCCGGTGGCTTTGGGAATTTTATGTTTCACTTGCTTACTGAGTTTACAGATCAAACTGCTAAACCAAATAATAACCAATTTGGTTTTAGCTCTGCAGGTAACAGCCATGATACTAAAAAGTACACTGTAACTTATTTTCACAATCCGATTAAGTACCATCCTTATATCGACAGGGATGTAGACACAACGGATAAAAAAATCCTGGTGCTAGTCGACAATGCTTGGTACGACAACGACTACTCTAAATTATCAACGGTATTTCCAAATTCAAAAATAGTTAGGATGTGCTCAGAACCCGGCATATACAATATTGTTGCGGCAATGATTGCTACTAAGACTACCGGAGCCCCAATTGACTTGAGTTACCGGAAAAATTATGCAGGCATCGGTAAGTTTGCACCAATAGCACACGAGCAAGTGGTTAACGTTTCAATTCGAGATTTTATGTTAGATCCGTTTGAAACTTTTTATCAATTGACACAGGAGTTGGGGCTAACTGTGATCAACACTGAACAACTACATACGCTTGTTGCCAAATGGAGAACGGCCCATAAACCCTACTTTATCGATCTATACAAAGAATTCCAGAAGGAGCATTTGCTATAGACATGCACCACGCAAATAGTGTAAACTATAATCATGAGTAACCTATTTAAGAAGGCCGCGGTCTTCACTGACATTCACTTTGGATTAAAATCAAACAGTCAACTTCACAACGAGGACTGTTTAAACTTCGTTAAGTGGGCAACTGCTAAAGCCAAGGAAGAAGGGTGCGAAACCTGTTTGTTCCTGGGCGATTGGCACAACAACCGAGCTAGCATTAACATTCTAACTCTACAATACAGCTTACAAGCACTGGAACACCTAAATGATAATTTTGAAACTGTTTATTTTATTCCTGGTAACCACGATTTGTATTATCGCGACAAGCGGGACGTACAATCTGTGGAATGGGCAAAACATCTCCCGAATATCAAGATTTGCAATGATTGGTTCTCTAGTGGCAATGTGGTTATCGCTCCTTGGCTTGTGGCTGAAGACCATAAGCGTATTCCTAAGCTAAAAGGCAAGTACATGTTCGGGCACTTTGAGCTGCCCGGATACCTGATGAACGCAATGGTTGCTATGCCCGAACACGGCGAGCTCCGTGGTGATGATTTCCAAGGATTCGAGCATGTGTTTAGTGGGCACTTCCACAAACGCCAAACACAGCGCAACATCACGTATGTAGGCAACTGCTTCCCACACAACTATGCAGATGCCGGAGACGACGATCGCGGCATGATGATTTTAGAATGGGACAAGCAGCCTGAGTTCCATGCATGGCCTGATCAGCCTAAGTATCGGGTATTCCAACTTAGCGATGTTATTAATCACACAGAAGCTATGCTCAAGCCAGGTATGCATTGTCGTGTAAACTTAGACATTGATATCAGCTACGAAGAAGCAACGTTTATTAAAGAAACGTTTATTGATACATACAAGTTACGAGAGATTACACTAATCCCTGCCAAAGTTACAGAACTAACTGAGTACGAAATACAAGGCAATATTGAATTTGAAAGTGTTGATCAAATTGTTGCAGGGCAACTTAGTTCACTTGAAAACGGCAAGTTCAATAAAAATCTACTGCTAGACATTTACCGCAATCTTTAATGATAGACTTATCAACTGTTAAGTGGCTTCAAGTTGAAGCTTCTAGCAAATGCAATGCATGGTGCCCAGGTTGTTCACGTAACAAAAACGGGTACGGGCTTGCTGATGACTTTGTAATTGAAGATTTAAAGACTGAGCGTTTTGCTGAAGTTCTAGCAATGATGCCCAATTTACAAGTTGCAGACTTCTGTGGCACGTTTGGTGATGCTATCGCTGCTAGCAATATTATAGAATTAACTGAGTTAGCAAAGGCTGCTCCGGAAATACTTGTACGCACTAACGGCAGCTTGCGTAGCGAAGACTGGTGGCGCGATTACGCTAAACAACTAGCAGGGCACAAGCACAACGTTTGGTTCTGCTTAGACGGCTTAGAAGACACGCACCACATTTATAGACAAGGCACAGACTGGCACAAGATTATTCGCAATGCCACGGCATTTATTGAAGCAGGCGGATACGCCACTTGGCAGTTTATTCCCTGGGCACACAACGAACATCAAATCAAAGACTGCTTGCGCCTAAGTCAAAAGCTAGGATTCAAGAAGTTTGAATTGTACAAACGTGTACGCACTAACTTTAAAGCTCAAGATTACAGAACCGGCGCCCCAGTTAACATACAGCCGTGGAGCCGCAACGACACAATCAATCCGTTAACGTTTGTCAAGAATCGAGTTGATCTAAAGGACTGTATGCATTTAGAGTTTCCTAGCATGTACTTAAACGCTAGTGGGAAACTAAATGTCTGTTGTTTCTTCAATAAGTTTTTTGCAGACGATGATCCATCAAAACTTATGGACATCACAACCCAGCTTGCTAACCCCGATTCGGTACATAGAGTTTGTATGCACCATTGCGGAAGCAACACACAATCAGTATAATAGCCCAGTATGTTCAAAATTAAAGACCTGACAGTAAAAAACTTTATGAGCGTAGGTAATGCCACGCAAGCAGTTAACTTCGATCGCAGAGACTTGACGTTAGTACTTGGCGAGAACTTGGATCTCGGGGGCGACGACTCAGGCGCACGTAACGGCACAGGTAAGACAACCATTATTAATGCGTTATCCTATGCCCTTTACGGCAACGCCCTTACTAACATCAAGAAGGACAACCTGATCAACAAAACAAACCAAAAGGGTATGATGGTTTGTATTGACTTTGAGAAGGACGGAGTAGACTATCGCATTGAGCGTGGTCGCAAACCGGGCGTTATGCGCTTCTTTGTTAGCGGTAACGAAAAAGAAATCACCGACGAAGCACAAGGTGACAGTCGCGAAACACAACAAGAAATTGAACGCATGTTGGGTATGAGCCACGACATGTTCAAACACATTGTTGCACTTAACACATACACTGAGCCTTTCTTAAGTTTAAAAGCCAATGACCAGCGTGTAATTATTGAACAGCTACTAGGCATTACCTTGCTTAGTGAAAAGGCAGAACGTCTTAAGGAGTTGAACAAAGCTACTAAGGACGCAATTACACAAGAAGAATATCGCATTAAAGCAGTAGGCGATGCTAACAAACGCATCCAAGATCAAATTGACGCTTTGTTAAGACGCCAGACCATGTGGGTGAATAAAAAGAACGCAGACGTTGCGGCGTTACAGTCTGCGTATGATCAACTGGCACTAATTGACATTGAAGCCGAGTTGGCTGCACATCATGCACTAACTGCATACAACGAAAAAGCCAAGCAAATTAAAGACTTAACCGGCTGGATTAAACGCTGTGAGCTAGATGAAGCAAGAGAAAACAAAACTATCGAGAAGCTTAAAGCAGACATTGCCAGCTTAGAAAATCATACTTGCCACAGTTGCGGGCAAGCGTTCCACGATGACAAACAAGAGGCGTTGCTAGAGGAAAAGAAGCAGGCATTACAGGAAGCCGCATTACAAGCACTAGCAACAAACACACAATGGATGGAGCATACCGATGCTCTCAAAGAACTAGGAGAGTTGGGCCCGCCGCCACAGGTATTCTATGACCGCGAAAGCGATGCGTTCGAGCATCGTAGCTCAATGGCTAGTGTACTTGCACAGCTATCATCTAAAGAATCCGAAGCAGATCCTTATGCAGAACAAATTAAAGAAATGCAGGATCAAGCATTGGAGGAAATTGATTACACTAACATGAACGATCTAGTAAGCTTAAAAGAACACCAAGACTTCTTGTTGAAACTGCTTACCAACAAAGACTCGTTTATCCGTAAGCGCATTATCGATCAGAACTTGAGCTACTTAAATGCTCGCTTAGGACAATACTTAGATCGCATTGGCTTGCCGCATACTGTAAAATTTAACAACGACTTAACTGTAAGCATCACCGAGTTGGGCAGAGACTTAGACTTTGACAACTTATCACGTGGCGAGCGTAATCGCTTAATCCTATCATTAAGCTGGGCGTTCCGTGATGTATGGGAAAGCTTATACCAGCCTATTAACTTGTTGTTCATTGATGAACTCATCGATTCTGGCATGGACAGTAACGGTGTTGAGAACGCACTAGGTATTCTAAAGAAAATGTCGCGAGATGCTAACAAGAGCATTTGGCTAGTATCGCACAAAGACGAACTAGCAGGTCGTGTAAACAACACACTACACGTTGTTAAAGAAAACGGATTTACAAGCTACAACACTGATGTCGACATTGTTTGAAACTGTTAGGACATTACACATTGAGTCTACAGACATCTGTCAGGCTCAATGTCCTGCGTGTGCAAGGGAAACAGATCCCACATTTAACAAGAATGTACAAAACTGGCTATCAATCCCCGACATCAAACGATTGCTACCGGAGCGGGTTATCTATCGCCTAGACAAAATGTACATGTGCGGCAACTACGGTGACCCGGCTGCTAATAGCGACACTCTTAGTATCTTCTCTTATTTTAGAAGCATAAACAGTAGTATCGTGCTAGGCATGAATACCAATGGGGGCTTGCAAAATGCATACTGGTGGGCAAACTTAGCAAACGTACTGCACAAACCCACAGACTATGTGGTATTCAGCATAGACGGATTAGAAGATACCAATCACATATATCGCAAGGGCGTAAGCTGGGACAGAGTAATGCGAAATGCCGAAACGTTTATCAAATCAGGCGGTAACGCACACTGGGACATGCTGGTATTTAAACACAACGAACATCAAGTTGCGGCTTGCGAACAACTAGCACGAGACCTGGGATTCAAATGGTTCCGTGCTAAAGTTAGCAAACGCCCTGCACCTACAGGGATAGAACAACCTGTGCAATGGCATAAGCCCACAGCGCAAGGATCTATACAGTGTTCGGCCCTGGCAGACAACGGCTTGTTTTTAAGCGCAAAAGGCATAGTTAGCCCCTGTTGTTGGCTCGGAGAAGCAGATCCTACAGCAGATTTTGCACAAGTACAAGCTAGCTGGGGTACTGCTACCCCGCATAAGACTTGTGCAGAAATGTGCAGTTCCGCAAACAATTTAACTAACTTTGCTAGCCAATGGCAACGCAATATCGAATTATAATATTTTAATCATGGCACATTCAGGCATAACTATACTACATGACATGGCACTTTCAAGGAACTCCCGTTGACACTCTTCCAGAGGACTGCGTGGGTTTCGTATATCTTATCACAAATACAGTATCAGGGCGCAAATACATAGGTAAGAAACTAGCAAAATTTTCTAAGACAACACAAAAAACAGTAAAATTAAAAAACGGCACCAAAAAGAAAAAGAAAATCCGCAGCAAAGTGGATTCTGATTGGCGCGATTATTATGGCTCAAGTCCCGAATTAACAAAAGACGTAGTGGCATTAGGCACTGACAAATTTACACGTGAGATTCTATTCATTTGTAAGAGCAAAGCAGAATGCAGTTATATCGAAGCTAGGGAACAATTCACTCGCAAAGTTTTAGAAACAACAGATTATTATAACGGACATATTCAAGTCCGTGTCCATGGCTCCCACATCTTAAACAAAATCTAATCAGACGGTTTATGGCTCACGCAGGCTAACATCATGCGTATATGAAAACTGGACCTAGGGTCGCAGGGACGTAAATCTTTTGCCGTCAAAAGTGCTCAATCACTATCCTTAACAGGACGAAGATCGCAAATTGCCGCGGTTTGATTGTTTGAAGAGAATAAAAGCGATTGTTTGCCATGAGTGCAAGCAATTAGTAAAGGCTAAAAAGACGTGGAAGCGATTCCACAGGTTAGTGCAGTATGTTAGCGTATATTGTATTAGCTGCCGTTGTGATAAAGACGCAACTCGAGGTACCGGACAACCGCCTCTGTAATGTTGTAACGCTATGTGGCTGTGCTACTCAGATGAAGCCCATTCATTTCTTTGCCCTGTGCGGGCAAAGTGTGACCGATTAATCTAGATGAAACTGCTATCGCTTCGCTCTATTAATAATAAATGTTGTGAGCGTAAGCGAAACAACAGATCTCGTTAGAGATCTTAATATATCTTCTCTTCAACTATACCGCTATTAGTAATAGTGTTAATTTGCTTTTTGATATTGGCTCTAATATCATTTTTAATATAAACGCTTCTTGCGAGCTGAATGAAATCAGAATCGAATGTCTGAGTCTTTTCGCATTGGCGCTTACTATCTTCAATAACCCACAGCTCTGAGTTAATTGCGTAGAGCTCTTGCTTGAGAGCATCTACATTTATGTGCAAACTATTGTACAGTTCATTAAGCAATTTGAGTTCTCGCTGTACGTTTGCTAGTTTTTCCGCGTCTTGTGTCTTGGCGGCTTTTAATTCTA
>JACCDQ011368429.1_pt1 | contig 51304 bp, 44 predicted proteins | sample 7446031 | NCBI WGS metagenome assembly JACCDQ01 (sample SAMN15323442, study PRJNA562643) | freshwater metagenome | isolation source: river surface water | place: USA:Blue River Watershed | collected 2017-08-17
TTAATGTTTGGACTTGCTACAAAAATCTAAACAATCTTATAACTAAACTTATAAGAGACCTATGCGTTACAATAGGTTTAAAGGAACAATTAGAAATTCATATGAATTTGTAAGTTTCAAGTAACGGAAGAAAGAAATAATAGATTTGCTTAATAAACAAGTGAAGAACTACGCGAATTTATACTCTGAAGCTAACAAAGCACTACAAACAGTCAAAGCTATGAAGGCCAATATTAAGCAGTATCAAGAAGAAATAATATCATTTCTCAGTTCGAGCTAATATAAAAAAATTGATTTTTTTTATTGGATATATCAATCAAGTATCAATATGTTTCAAAAAGTAGAAGTCAAAGATTTAGCTTTCAAGATGAATATAATCATGAAAATATACGGGTTTAATAGTATTGACGATTTTCCAAAGAATTCGTATTTGTCAGGGTCTTCTGCGGTTAGACTATTAAAAAATGAAAAAATAAGTAATTTTTCAGATTTAGATATCTATATTGAATGTGGACTATCGCGCCTATCATCAAATGCGTTTGTGAATAATTTGAAATCCGCGGGATATATTCAAAGCAGTAAAAAATTTAAGTATGTTCAAAATATGCTAATCGCGGACAAGTCTACAGAAAATAATATTGACGCGTCACATGAATATTTTAGCATTAAAGAACACATAACCAAGATTATATCTTTAGACAATGGTAATAAAAAAATAGATATTATTATTATGAAAGATTCTATTGAAAATCTACTTATTAATACTTTTGATTATGATATTGTAAAAAATTACATTAAAATAAAAGATTGCGAAGACTACATGTATGTTAATAATTTAAAGTCTATAGAAACTAAAAAAGCGAAAATGAGTAAGAAGCATTTTAAAGTAAGAATAATGGATAACGCTTATGAATTCAACAACTTTGTTAAAAGATTTATGAAATATAAATTCAAAAAAGGATATAACATGTTTATTGAAGATGTTGAAATTACAGATGAATTATTTATGGATATAATAAAGTGCGTATTTGATGAAATAGACAATATTGAAGTTTTTACATCTAAAGACTTATTAAATAAAGGCATCATTGCCAATATTATACATGAAGACACTTTGTATAGAATTTCAAGCTTTAACGAAAGCGAGTTTAAACTTCTATTTAAAATTGTATATTCTCTATTTAAACAATGGAAAGTTCAAGATAGTATTCAAAACACAATTTTTGGATTACTTGAAGTTCATAATAGATATAATCCTATTATACGGTCGCTGGTGTGTGTCCAAATGAAGTATTAATAAGTAAGCTAATACGTTTTGAAATTGATTTTATTTTTTTATATACAAACCAGAGCCATTATGAACAAGTTTATTATTTCTAAAGACAACTATGAAAAGCAGATTGATAAATTTATCAAAGGAAGAGATTTCTATCTGGATAAAGAAGAATGTATACATACAAAGAATCTTATTAAAAGAAATAGAAACATTCCTGTGTTATTTAACGACGTTAATGAATCTGTTATGTTTATGGAATATGAGTTAGTGATTCATGGAATTACTCCATGTGGTAGCAAAACAACAGTTATAATAGAAGGAGTATACCCATCTGTAGATATTGAATATATAGAAACAATGTCTAAAGAAGATAATTCTAAAAGGATTAGAGATTTATTGACAGACAAGGCACTTCTAAAAAAACTAAAAAATAAAGCACCTGAAGTTAAGTCTATGAAGATGGTATCTGGAAAGAAACTAATCGGGTTCTCAGAAAATGAGACTCAATTTATTAGGTTATCATTTAAAAACTTATATCATAGAAATGAATTTATTAAGAATATTACAAGAAAAGGCATTGAAACTTATAATAACGATACGAGTTCATATTATAGAGTAGTCGCAAGACAATTCAAACTGGCACTTTCAGGCTGGAATGTTATTTCTAAATACAAAGGAGGAGACTCGAGAGACAAACATATGTTCAAGAGCAAACATATATTTAGATTAAATATTAATGACGTTATTCCATGGAAAGATGATGAATGGGAGCAATTTGGATACGCTGAATATTTGTTTAGAGAAGATAAAACAATCTCCATGGCTTTTGATATTGAGCAGTATTCCTCAGAATTTGATATTAATAATCCTAATATGGAAACCCGAATCCCTTCTGGGAAAGTGCTGGAAGATACTATATTTAACATTGGCATGACATTCCATTTTATTAACAAAAATAATAGCATTGTAAATATTGGGTTGATTACAGAAGATTGTAGAGAGCATGATGATTACATTACTATTGTATGTGATAGCGAAAAAGTATTATTACTCGCGTACGCATATATAATTAATATCATGATGCCGGACTATATATTTGAATTTAATGGTTCCGGATTTGATTGGCCTAATATCTACGACAAAGCATGTTTATATGGAATTGAGAAAGAAATGTGCAGATATATGTCTCTAAAGACTTTAACAGAGTATGACCTTAGAAGTGAAAATATGAATAAATATATTTATATGACAGATTTTATCAAAATTTCGGCAGACATGACAGACCAAAAAATGGTAAATATTAGACTTCACGGATACATAGCTTTTGACAGCAGATTGATTCTTATGCAGTTAAACCCAACAGAAAGTAAATCTTCATTAAAGTTCTTTTTAGAAATGTATGATTTAGGAGGAAAAGACGACATGCCTATTAAAAAACTGTTCAAATACTATTTTACTAAAGATTATGAAGGGCTTGGAGAAGTAAACCATTACTGTTATGTAGATTGTTTTCGGCTACACGAATTAGTAAAAAAAGTCAATATTATCCAAGACAGAAGAGCCGTCGGTTTATTGTCTTATACAAGTATATTTGACGCTTTCTACAGAGCAAACTCATGCAAGGTAAGAAATCTAATTGTTTCGCACGCTTTGGATAAAAACTTATTTTACAATGGTATTAAAAAAGAGATTAAAGAAGAAGACCACGAGGACGGATCTTACCCTGGCGCTCTTGTTTTAAACCCTAAAAGAGGTTTAGTGAGTCCTTTAATGAGTTTTGAAGAATTTTGCAGACAGGTATTAAACATTGACGATACAACTATTATAGATGAAGGCCAGGACATTATAGACAATAATTTTGATGAAGTATATATTCAAAAGGACTTCTCCGCTATAAAATTCTAATTATTCTTTAGACTTCAAATATATACAAAGTGAGTTAGAAATTGATTTTTTTTGTATTTAATAACTACCAGACATATCTATATACAATATGTTGAACGTAAAGGATTGTTTAAAGAAATATATCGAGTATGTTAAAGAAAAAACAAAGCACGGTATAAATCCAGCCACGGCGCTTGATTACAGCTCTCTATATCCTTCTTTAATTATGACATATAACTTATCTCCAGAATATTTAGTTGTCGATGAAAATCATAAAGAAGAGTTAGAGACTAAATACAATTTACATCCCATTAATTTTAAATACGAGTATAAAGATTATCAAGAGGTTGAAAAATCAAGAGATATCATAGCCTGGACAGTTAGACATAATAATGACCATAAATTTGGACTATATCCAGAAATTTTAAGAGATTTGTTTAGACAGAGAGCGGAGATGAAAAAATCACTTTTTATTTACAAAGAGAAGAAAGAACATATTGAAAAAGAATTCAACGGAGATAAAGAATTGCTGGACGCTAACAAAGAATACCAAGATTGTTTATTTCAATTAAAATATTGCGATACTAAACAAAAAGCTTTAAAAGTGTATATGAATTGTTTCTATGGCGAGTTAGGAAATAAAAACTCTCCTTTATTCATTCTCGCTCTTGCTGGCGGTATTACGTCCGCAGGGCAGATGAATTTGAGAAAAGTTAAATCTTATATTGAAAACCGCGGATGTAAAACTTATTACGGAGACACTGATTCTCTTTATTTTACGTTCTCAGACGAAACATTTATGCCAATTCATAAACAGTTTCTAACAAAAAAACATAATAATTTATCTAAAGAAGAGTATTGCACCAAACTGGTAGAACAGACATTTAAATCGGTTAAAAGTATGGCAATTGATGTTAATACATTTCTAAAAAATGATAATGGCACCGAATACTTAAAAATGGCATATGAGGAAGTATTATTTCCAGTAGTATTCCTATCCAGAAAAAAGTATTATGGGATTGCGCATGAAGGACTTGTTAATTTTAAGCCTAAAGAACTATTTATCAGAGGTCTGGAAGTTAAGAAGAGAGGAGTGTCAGAAATTTTAAGAATTGTGTGTTTGGAGACTATGTGGGAGAGTATGAATATATTCAACCACTTATCACTTAGAGAGCTTGTAATGAATAAAGTAGACTATATCTTCTCTAGGCAATGGGAACTTACAGAATTTACACAGACAGGGCTTTGGAAGCCAAATAAGAAAAATCAAACGCTAATTACATATGTAAACCGAATGATTGCGGAAGGAAGAGACCCGCCAAATCCTTATGAGCGATTTAATTATGTGATTGTAAAGATTAAAGACCCTATGAGATTATATGATTTCAAAGGAAGGAAGATAGATATTAAAAAAGGTGATAAAATGGAATATCTTGATTATGTATTGGAAAACGGACTTGAAATTGATTTAGATTATTACTTCTCAAAACAATTAATTGGGCAGTTTGCGAGATTGATTAGTTATGACAATGAGTTTCATGAATTTAAGCAAACTTTCTCGTCTGGAGATTTCTTAGAAGACAATCAAATGGAAATATTGGATGATAAGACTATGAATAATTGTAAGAAATTTATCAAAGAATACGCAAAGAGATACACGGGAGAAGAACAATACGGAAACATGTATAAGAAAGCCTACAGAACTATTAATTCTTTAGTCAGGGAGGAAAGGAAAATGCTATGTGGTAAAAATAGTAAAGCAATGATTATGTTTAATCACAGCGATGAATTAACAGAGGGCAAAATTGTAGATGTCAGAGTCATTATCAAAGATAAAGTCAAATCGGTAATCAATGATGAGAAAATAAAGAAAACAATAGAAGCAGAATCATACCAATCATGGAAAAATATGAAGACAAATAATATGGATATCACTAAATTATTTAACAAAAAAAAGAATTCATTCTTAAACAATTTAATGGAAACCCATCAAAAAAATTATGAAAAATCTACCATGGAACTTATTAAATTTACTAAGGATAAGAAAATAGACAATATTATATTTAATACGGGAGAGCAAAATATAGCGCCTGTTATGAAGAAAATATTATGTGGAAATAAGGATATATTTGAAGACGAGGATAAATTAGAAGTAAAAATTAAAGAACTGTATTATATTTCTAACGGTGAAAAAGAACTGAATAAAGAAGATATGGAAACAGCTTACAAAATGTTTATAAACATTGTCGCAATCAAGAAGAATAAAAAAATATTAAAAAATATAATGAAGCTGAACATTAGTAGTATTGAAAAAAAAGTTAATAAAAATCAAACTAAATTCATAGAAGGATTTAGATTATAATGATATCTTGGAGAGTAATAGGACATGTGTATAAATACAATCCAGAGAAAAAAAAGATTACTCTATGTGTTAAAGGAGAGCATGCGGAGAAGCTTTCTTCTATTTGTAAATCGGATAAAAAAAGATTTTATTTTTTCATTGGGGTTGGGAATGTCCAAATTAGAAACGAATTAATATTAAAGCATATAGACGAATTAGAAGAGATTGTGGGAATGGAGATTGATATTTCTGGATACGCTAAAAAATACAGATTCAAGTTAAATGGGGATATGGTAGAAGGTATATCCTTACATGCCAACACAATATATTAAAAATCTTCGATGGTGTCGGTATAATGATATAGAACAATATATGAGTTTGCCTCAGGGGTTAAATCCCCAGGTAGAAATGAGGTGTCGTTTAAATTAAAAGTTCCGGATTTTCTAATACACTTTGCGTAATAATGGCCAAAATTCATATTTCCGTTATGATGAATAGATGATACAATTCTATAATGGTGAGATGATTTAGTATCGTTTAATTTATTTGAAAAAGTCATATTGGAAGGATACATGTAATTTGATTTTTCTTTATACTTATTGAACATGACCATAATTACCGTAGGAATCGTAGTAAGTCTGTTGGTTTTGATAACATCTTCACTCTTACAAAAAGAACAAAAAGTGCCTTCTAACTTAGAATAATTATTTCTAATAAATTTGTTTAATTCATTAATATTAGGAGGGTCCATTCGCGAGGAGAGACTAAATTTTTTAATTTCCCCAGTGTCTACAGAAAAATAATACGACACGTCGTCATTAATATCTTTAGTCTTTCTACAATCCATACAAAAAATATTACATTTATAAGTATGCTGGAACATACAATTTAAATAATTATCCCCCAGCAAGTCCAGCAGGATTACAAACATTTCTCCAGCGTCTTCTTGACTAAAGCCAAAATTCATTAAAGGATATTTTTTTTTTAATTGCCGTAAGAACTCATTAAATAATTCTAAATTATACTCAACACTTACCTTTTCTCCATTATTAATAATTCTGCCAAGTAAAGTGATTATGAGATTTACCCCATTAGTATTCATAACTCTTAGAATATATTCAACAACAGAAGGACATGAAAGTAATGATTGAACCATACTATTAAAATAACACATGGTGCTATTATTATACATCCCAAATTTAGAGATAAGAAAATCTCTATTAAACGGGACTAAATTATAATCATTCATTTTAAAGAATTGTATATGTATAGGTATAACAATAATTAATTTTTAATAAGATAACAAAATGAGCGAGCCCTTGTATCAACAAAATTATGAAACGATGGAATCCCGCAATAGCACTACAATCGCTATGCCTTCTGACAGCGGGACTCCTAATTTAAATCAAGATAACCTACCTGTAGATACTTATAATTATATGAAATATATCTTATTTATTCAAGAGTGCTTAGGCATGGCTACATTTATTACATTATCTCTAAGTAATATTGCTATCTTTGGGCTTCTCAATGTTAACATGTCGTGGGAGGGAGTTGCCATCTCATGGGGATTTAATTTGCTAATTGGTATTAAAATCGCATCCCTATCTGGAGGGAAGGCATACCTTAACCCATGTATCGCAGTCGCAGATTATTTGGTGAAAAACTCTATCTCCCTTTGCGAACTTGGTATTTATGTGCTTGCGGAATTAACAGGGGCATTTATCGGAGCGTCTATCACATACGGCCTTCATCGTAATCTTTATAAGTCTTTAGATGATGATACTGTGTGTACTTTCTTTGCGACTTACAATGCTGATGGTATTAACAAAATCCAAGCTACTTTCGTAGAATTCGTGGGGACTTTCTTATTCTCATACTGTATCTTCTCTATTCTTAATAGTAAATGTAAGCACGTAGAATATGCGATTTCTATGTCATTAACAGCAGTTGTCCTCGCTTTAGGCGCTCAAACTGCGTTTAGTTATAACTGGGCTCGCGATTTTGGACCTCGTCTATTTATTAGCACTATCCACGATAACTGTTTTTCTAAAAATGGAAATTATTGGTATGTGCCACTTCTTGCGGATTTCATGGGAGCGTTTATGGGGGCGTTTATGACAGAAATCGTTAAGTAAATATTTAAAAAAAAATAATATCTATTTTTTTTTGACTTTTATTTATTGTTGCATTCCAACCATTTTGTAAAAATTAGTATGAGAAGTACTGTTGTCCTCAGGAACAAAGCTTGGAACGGTTAGGGCGTTGCTGGAAAGAAGGTTTTTGCCGTAGTTAATTCTTCGGAGTCCCATTTGAGGGACAACGTCCTGCCGGTCACTTCTTTCGACTTGAGTCGAGGCACCAGAAGTAGTCTGGTTAGAGTCTTTTAAATATTGAAGATGTTGGGATACCACACTTTCGTCTAACCACTCTTTAACTAAGACATCTTCATAGTTCTCCTCTTCTTCAGCCACGGGTTCCGGAGAAGGAGACGGTGTGTAAAGGGGTCTATCTTCTCCGCTAATATAATCAAAACTATGAGGATTCAGATCTTTTTCTTCGAAAGCTTCAGGCTTAACCATTTGTTTGACTTTATTATACCCATCTACAAAAACTTGATTGGCTTTACTGACGGTGCTTGAAGAAAAACATACGCCACTATCTTCTTTATAATCTTTTACAGCATAGTAGAAAAGAATACAGACCCAGACCAGAGCCACTACTGATATTAAATTAAAAACTAAATCAAACGCGCCCATAACTAAACGTTTATATCTATATATTACAATGTATATAAAAAAAAGAAGTCATAAAAATAATTAATTCTTTTTTATCTTAGTCTAATCTAATTTATACCATTAGATAGCTAAATTCATTATCATCATTAGTCTCGCCAGCGTTGTCGTAAGAAATAATACGAGGGTTTAGGATGTGGTTGCTATTAATCTTCTTACTGCTGATACTCTCCATCTCACTCTTAATCTTGTAAAGCATAAATCGCTGAAGGTTAGAAATGAAAATAAGATTACGAGTAAACTTGTTATTTAACCGAAGATCTACGTTATCACTACCATCTTGTTGGAATCTATCGGCCAGTTCTTTTACATAACGAGGATGTCCAAGTTTAAACGCAAGTGGGTTAACTTGAGGTATCGCACCTTTTAGTGTCTCAATCATAATAGTGTTTGTGGTTTTGTAGTTAATATCGGCAATGTTTTGGATAGCTCCATTGTTGTCAACATATCCAAACGTAGAATTGACACCTGGAGCGTTGGCGTGGCTTGCGTCAGGAACTATGCTATTTACGCAATAATACGGATCCAGTAGCAGAGCGGCAAAAGCGTCATGGCGAGTTAAAACATTTCCAGTGTAATCTTCAACATTTACAGGACTAACTTCACTTTTAACAATGTCGTCAAAAGTAAAAGCGTAGTTGTAGACATTAATAAGAGGAATTTCTCTAAGAAGAGCGTGGGGGTTAATAGGAGAAATATTTAAATCTACAAGGTTCATAAGACGAGCACTTTCTCGATCATATGTAGGAGCGTTCATGTTTCCTACAATATGATTAGCAATCTTTTGCTTGCCGGAATCTACATTCATATTCTCAGTAATAGAAAGAAGGTCCAGAATACCAGAAGAAGAATAATAAGTGGAAAGTTTCGTGTGGTCTCCTTGAACACGAGCACCGCCAGCTGTTGTTTGCTTTTGATAATTATAGTCAGCTCCATTGCCCGTATTAAATATTGTCTGTAGGCAAACCTTATTCAACACTTTAGTTTCAAATAGACACTTGCTTAGCTTATTAGTAGATTCTAAGTAAGGGGCCATCTTATCACTGTCAAAAGCATTTATTTTCTGGACTCCAGAGTTGTAAGAAGCTAGGAAATCTTTTAGCCAGATGAATTGGTTAATATCTGAAGATGTATTCTTGGCATTTAACACAGCATTAGTACCGTAATATAACTTGGTTAAAGAGCTTGTAGTGGAAGATGACGGGAAATCCGCACTAACACCGCTGTTGATATGAGCACTGCTTAATATAGATTGGGGCATTACTGGTAGTTTGTTAGCATTGCTAAAGAAGTTTTTAATGGATTTGTCTTTAATCTCAAAGAACTGAGGGCTGTAATCTACTTCTTTAAGAACACCACTGGCATCATTTATCAAAGCACGACTGGCCTCTATAATATTGTTAAGTATGTTATTAAAATGAGAGTAAGCATTTGCGTCACCTTGAACCCACCCGCCATTTAACGCGTAATCTACCTCATCTTCATCTTGTTTAAGAACAACTCTACTAATATTAGCATTGTAGTCAGCTTCTGCATTAGCTCCGTTCACACTTGTGGGATCTTCCATCTCCAAAAATTTCTTAATATGTAGAGATTGCTGGCAGAGCTTTTCAAACATAGAAATAAACATAGGAAGGAAAGCTTTGTATTTCTCAACCATATTAGCAGATACTTCACTAAGAGAAGTTTGGGCATGGTATTTCGTCTGCAACTGTTTGTTAAGCATTCTATTCAGAAGAGCTCTAATGGAAAACCCAAGAGATTCAGCCAAAACCGCATCATCCTTAGGGAATATGATAGTTCCATTGGGAACTATAATATTATTAGGATTGTTGGTCATTACATCATTTTCATGAAATATATCTTTAAGACCAGTTCCAGAGAAAATAGCACTGTTTTGCGATTTAGCAAACTCGGTAAGGAGATTAGTATAGAATTTGTTGGAAGAAACATCAAAGAAAGTATCTAAGTATCTTGCTACTAAATTGTTAAACTTAATAAGAATACTGTTTTCGGCAGATATAGTATCAGTGGAGTGGAAAGCCGTTAAAAACTGCGGGTCTACAGGATTTGTGAGACCTTGGACCGGGACAGCCCCTGCAGCGGCCGCCACATTTTGCACATTTAATCTAACCCATTTTCGGTGCTGGGATACATAAGTTTTCATAGCCTCGCCTAATACATTCTTAAATACATTAGCCTGAGTGTCCAGTGTGGATAACTGGAATTGAGTATTGGCATTTCCGTCGATTAGATGACCATTGCTTACAATAATTTGGTATAATACATTTCTATCGGCAGTAAGGTTTCCATTTTGGATTAAAGAAGATAGAGAAGAGTTAACATTTTCTAAATTCAGTAATTCATAGACAGGCTTCAGTAGATTATCCTGATTATAAATAAATTTAAATAGGAACTCGTCTTCTACAGCGTTTACGGCGTTTTCGTATTTAGAAATAATACTTTGGTTGTTAATTTGGTTTCTTAGTTTAGACATGTTGTATTTAACACTCTCCAAACATTTCTCCACAGTAGACTGAAGGTTAGAATAATCTAATACAAACTTATTATTAGATACTAATTTAATACTAACCAGATTATTGTCAAAGTTAGAAATAAAATGAGTTGTGAGTTCTTCTTTAGTAAAAGAGCCTTGATAAACAGTAAACTGTTCCAGTAGAGATTTATTGTAGAATTTATGAGTCTCTCCGTAATCATTACTACTCATCGCGTTATTAGACACCGTTATGGGGTCTTGAATATTAATAATATTTGAAATAACTTCTTCCATCGCAGTAATAGTGTTGTTCTTTTGGATATTATTGTTAAATAGTAAGTTAATGACACCAAGCTGAAGTTTTACAACTTTTTGAATATCATTGTCAGAACTATTATTGATAGAGTTAGCCAGACTTAAAATACTATTAACCTCTGCGTTTAGATTAGCCACAGGCGCTGCTTGTCTTAATCCTAGTCGTATAATATTAAGTCTTAATTGTCTAATGCGTCTAACATGAGCCATAAAGAAGTTGTGGTAGCGAGCAAATGGTAGAGGGGCCACGCCAGGAGCTAATGATGCAAAAATAGCCCGATATTCTGGTGTGTTTTCATTATAAAGACTTACAGGGGGGCCTCCAAATCCTGCAGCCAGGGCAACGTCATTAACTAACTGGTTAAAAGCTACCTGCGCGTTTAAATCGGCAAGGGGTAAGTTTTGAACAAGAAGATCTCGATAGCGAGGATTAATAACACCGGCGTTGTTATAAGGACTAAACAGGCCGTTTAATTGAGCACGTGCGGATAATACTCCCATAGGCACGGGAGCTACGGCACCTATTGCGCCAGTAAAACCAGAAAGCCCACCGCGATTGTATTCATATCCTATATTAGTTAATTCTCTGTTAATACTCGCCTGAGAATTTAAAAAGTTGTAGATATTGGCAAACCCTGTATTTCTTGATCTTCCTATTCTTGTGGCAAGTCCCCAAATTAAAGGATTGCTTTGAATAGCAGTAAGCATTGCGGTATGGTAAGCATTTACTTGGAATTTAAGGACTTCGTCTACATTATGTCTGAAAGTTTCTTGTAGAAGGGTAAGTGGGTAGACAACAAGCTCATGGAAAAGAAGATAGACATCATAGTTATGGGCTTCAATATTAGACGAGTCATCAATCGCTTTCAAAATCAGGTCTACCTTTGCTTTTTGAGAAGACGTGTTCTTAACCTCATTCTTGTAGAACTTAACACGTTCGGAGAAAGATTTGTTGGCAATAGGAGCGAAATTTCCGTTAAATAGTTCAGAATGAATTTTATCTCTAAATTCTTTAACTATCTGGATATCGTTTTGAACAGTCTTCTTACCACTGCTCTTAAGATTTAGACTCTGCTCTACGAATTGACTGCTGGGGCCGGCATCTTCGTAATCGTCGCCGTCTTCAAGAATGTCAAAATCTGTAGGAGATGTGGAGATGGAGTTCATGTTAGAAACATATTTCTTCTTTGTCTGGTAGAATTCATCAATTTCCTGACGTTTCATTACACCGTATCGCTTGTTAATCTCAGACACCAAATCCAGAATAACATCTCTCGCCAGCTTAGCTTCGTCAACTCCTTTATATTTGTTGTAAATCTTATTGACTTCAGAAATAATACGTCTCATGTTTTCATAACTGTAAACACCGTTGTTAATTTGTTTAGAATCATCAAATACACATTGAATGAGTCCGCTCCATACCGAACCAACTTCAGGGATAAAAGCAATCGTTTCTGAATCATCGCTGGCGTATTTGTTCTTTTTGAATTTTTCATTGCCATTGTCAAAGATTTTCTTATAAAATTCAAGAAGAAGAGGAAGACGAATGTATAATTCAACAGCGCCGTCTATAACTTCAACCTCACTCGCGCCGATAATAGAGCGGATGGGATTAGTAATCATAGAGGTAATTTTGCGAGGTTTTTGCATCATGTTGCAAAGACCAACAGTGGTTAAGACTTTAGAAGAAATAGCTTTCATCGCAAGGACAAAATACTTGTCTTCAGTCTCAAAAATATCTTTACTGTATAGATTGTTCTTCAAATATTTCAGCTGGAGATAGACTGCAAAATGTATATCACTTCTAGGAGGGTTGGTAGTGACAAGAGCAAGAATATTGGCAACTGCCAAATCTGTAACACCATTAACAGCATTTTGTAGAACTGGAAGAGCACCAACACCTACCGGAAGAGCAACTCCGGCGGCTGGCATAATTCCTCCAAGAGTGCCCATGTGGGTGCGAATAAATGTAACCGCGTCGTCATAAGTGGCAAATCTACCAGTAGCCGCCGTGTCTAAGGCATTTAGGTCGGCATATCCACCGGCTGTAATAATTTGTCCAATATAATTGTCAATGTCTTTCATCATCTTCTTTTCATATTTTCCAAGTAAATCCAGAGGGTGTTTAACGGTTGTCATTTTCACGTCAAAGAAAGAAGCTTTGTCGCCGGTTTCCTTCTCGTATCCGTCCTTTCCTTTCTTTTGGCCATTAATCACAGCGTCTTTATCACCACCGCCAGTTCCGTATCCCATGGTAAAAGCACTTACCCAAATGTATTTAACAAGATTGTTATACATTACGCGAGGAGACATGTAGTTTTCACTGGAGAGGGATTTGTCTCCAAACTTGTTTCCGATGTGCACAAACATAGAAATAATATTTTTCAACACAGCAATAGATTCTATAGACTTCTTACAGGCCTCAAGCACATCTCGGATTCGCTTACCAGTGTTAAAAGACTGGATTTCATTTAGAGTGCTGATGTTAAGCTTAGCTCCGACCTCAAAAGCAAGAAGTCGGCCAGCATCCGGCTGAATAAGAGCATAAAGAGAATCAATGTTTGTAATACTGTTATCGCTGTACCAGGCAGAAATTAGGTCAGTTTGCTTAATCATATCATCAAGTTCTTTAAGAGCCGTGATGTCAACAGCAACCTTTTCAGTGAATTTCATAAGATATAAATCCACAGCCTCCACCGTCTTATAAAGACCCACCTTAGCTTCGTATTGAAGTTTGTATAGGGTTTCGACTAATCCTTTAGGAATCTTATCGCTATCGGAAGCACCATCATTGTAAGCCTTAAGAAGTAATCCACGTCCTCGCTCTGTGTCATTTAGTCTATCTACTGACTCAGTGTATTCCTTTTGAAGGTCGCTAAGCTTGTTGCCAATGGACTTACCGAGAAGCTTATCGTAATCTTGCTGAAGGGCAGGATACTCCTTAGAAACACGGTTTAGATTGTCTTTAAGCATAGAAAGATTACCGTAGAATTTAAGTTTAACAATAGTTTCCTTGATAGTGTTAGCTACACTGGCAGGAATGGAGGGGTCTACGAGACTATCAGACCAAAGGAACTCGGCGTTGCCACTCTTTACATTCTCTTCGTTAGAGCGAATGTTCAACACGGTGTCGCTGTATGTTTCAACCGTCTCCTTTACGTTTTCGAGTTGTTTCTTAATATCAGATAGATAATTATATTTCTCTAACACCGAAAGAGATTGAATAAGTTTATTAAGGTTATCCATAAAACGACCCTTGAGCTCACGGCCGGCCATAGATTGGTCTAAAGAGATAAGAGAGTAGAATAGCTTTCCATTGTTTAGGTCCGAGTTAAACCCTTCAAACACGCTAATAAATAGCTTTACGTCGTCATCGTATACAATGTCATTGCCAAGTTTATCACTAACGGCGTCAACACTTACTTTAATATCCTTAAACGAAACATTAATCTGGTTAATAAAGTTTTTGAAAAGTTCCTTTACAGTTTGCTCGTAGGTTTTAACACGAGTTTTGAGAGTGCTTTTGGCCTTAGAGTTAGAAATGCGACCAACGCCGGTAGTGTAATCACCACCCATAAAGTCCATGGCTCCCTTTAATTCTTTAACGACTTTTTCGTGGCTTGGGTGCGCGTTCTTTAGTGTATTAATAGCGGACAATACCTTAGATAGACTCTCGGTAGATTTTCCGGTAGTGTTCTTTAGACTATCAGCTAAAACTTTTTTAAGTTCGTCTAAAGATTTCAAACTCTTATATTTATCTAAAGATATTTCTAAAGTTTTTAATGCAGATTCTACCTGCTTGGATAAAATTTGTAGCTTAGAAAGATTCGTGTAAGCGAGAGCCAGACGATCGCTCGCTTCCTGTGTATTGTAGCCAACTCCAAGTTTATCAGCAAGCGCTTGGAAGTTGTCATTATCCTTTAGCAGAGTCATAAGGTCGTCCTTGGTAGGTTTAATTTTAGCCTTAAGAATATTTTGAAGATGCTTAATTTGGTTATCAAATTCGGCATTCAGTTTATCATGGACAGATTTAATAATACGGGCGTTGTTTTCAGCAACTCCATTATTATCATTCGACTTGATGATTTCAATTAATTTATTCATGCTGTTGTTCATTACATTTTTTAGCGAGTGGATGTTATTAATACGGGCAGACACGCTTTCTTCTACTTTCTTTAGGCTATCACTAACCGCACTGCCTCGCTTGCTAATTTTTCTAAGAACTTTTGACTCCGTAGACTTTCCGTAGCCCGCTCCTTCAATTTCAGCATCTTCATTGTCTCCACCCATTAGAGAGCACGCAGATTCAAGCCCGCCAGCTAAAGTTCGGTGAACTCCGCCGTCTACAGAGAATGTGCCACCTCCAAGAGAAAATTCACCCTCACCGTCCTTCTCTACAGTTGTCTTTGGGTCCAGTAGTTCAACCTTTTCTTCGTCAAAAACACGGTTAAGAGTTTCAATTTGAGTTTTAAGTTCATTGAGAGAATTTCCAACATCAAGAGATAGCTTTTCTAAAGAAGAGAGATTTTCCTTAACTTCCTCCGAAGCGGCATTATCAGCCATATTTTCAACCTCGCTTCTTAGCTGGCCTGTGTATTCTACTTCTACCGAGTCATCCCCAGTAGTGCTCATTTTATTTTAGTTTACCTTCGGTGTATAAACTTAAAGCTAAGTATATATTACTTTAGATATTTTCTAATTTTTAGAAAGTAATTAATAATTAATTCTTTCTTACTTCTTTATATATTGATTAATTATTTTTTTTTCCAAATTTATTTATTTTCATTATACTTGGTTTTTATATTCTTTTCTGTTGCCTAATGAAAATAAATAATTAATTAACATTGGAAAAAAAATATCAAGGCATAATTGTTTTTTGTATATGTGTGTAATTTTTTTTAAATGGGCGAGTTGTAAAATAATTTATTTTATATTATTTTTATTTTTTTTGTATAATAATTGTATTATCTAATATATATACAAATATAGATAATAATAATCTTTGACACTCCATCAATAAAATATGTCGAAGTCCGAATACAAATTCTGCAATCTGTATTCTTTTGTAAAGAAGCATAATGTAAGTCTATATAATATTTTAGAAGATATGTGCGCGATTGGTCTTTTCCGTCCTAAATACCCGGTGACCTTTATTAACCCCAATGAGTCTGCCGTTAAGAAGCTATCTTCTTTAATTGATAGCGGTAAGAGCGATGTTGCGTTTGAAGAGCTTCAAAAGTTTTTTATTTATGGTAAGCATAAAGATTTAAAAAAAGGTGATTTCATTACTTACAACTCTAAGGCGTTGAAGTCTAAGATTGGTGATATGGTAAAGGCCAACACCACCTTTAAAGGCTGGGACAACCGCGACAACGTTATGGTTTTTGACCAAGTTAGCGGAGACCTTTTGGAAGAGGGCGAGCGTAAGGATAGACCTAAGCTTGAAAAGAAGCCTTCCAAAGCTGGAAAGGCTGAAGGGGGGAGTGAGGATATGCGAATGGAAGCTACCAACAAACTATTACTTCTTTCGACTAAAACTAAAATAGAACATGTATTTGCTCGCCACGTAAACGGTCTTCTTGTTCATCTTAAAGATAAAGATGAAGATAAATTTAATGAAGTTAGACACTATGTGGACCCCAACCCGGTCCTTTGTTGGTTTATTCTTGTAAAGCCTTCTTCTGAAACCGGAACTTGCTGTAATTACATTAGCGATGATATCTTCTCTTCGTGGTTCCAATCTATGGATTCTAACCCTAACAACAAAAATGCTACTCTGCTAAGAGATGGCCTTTTTGAGGCTAACGATTTTGATATGACTAAGGTCAAAAAAGCCAGCGAGCTTCGTAAAAACATCCAAACTGATGGTTGCGAAAACACCGCTAAAAGTATCATTTCGAGCTACTCTGACCGGGTAAAGCTTCTTGAAGACGAACTTCGTTTCCGCTTTTCCGATACTGATTTTTCTTCCGACGACTCTTCTATCTCCGAGCTTAAGAATCTAAACTGGGACGAACCCGATAGCGCCACTATTCTATTTAAGAACTTTAGCGGGTCTTTATGCACCAGTGCCATCCACGGTCTTATGATTAAGTTTAAAGAATCTAATGTATTCCACTACAGTATGCTTAACGCTGAAGTCCATAAGAAGCTAAGAGAAAATATCCAAGGCGCCGGTTCCAAAAAAATAATCACCATTCTTGGCAACAAAGGCCGTAAACTAATTAAGAATATGGACGACTCCGATGATGAGAAGGAGATAAGCCGATTTTTATCTTCTTTAAACAAAAAGCAGGTAGCTGGCCTAAAGAAACTTGTAAGTAATATGTAAATTAGTGCATACTTTTCATGTTAAATAGCTGTTCATCAAATGTAGACGTTGTAAGTAGGACTCTGCGACAGCACCATCTATCTACCTTTAAGAACTGGAATATATCTTCAACATCAATATTTACAAGGCTACTTATTTCGACCTGGCTGTATAATATATCTCCATTTTTTTTTAATTCTTCTTCATACTTCTTATTCTTTAGAAATTGGAATATATCCTGAAGCTCCCCCAGGGAGTTATTACAGCTTGGGCACCTAATAAGAGGATACATCGTATATACTATATATATGATTTCAATTTTAATATCTAAAAAAAATTGAAATTAAATAAGAGTTATATATACTTATACACTATATTCATACAGCCTTGTAATATCAGTTATAATGAACTCTGCCATCACCTGTAAAGAAATTATTGAAGCTCATGCCAAGCATGGAGATGATTTTATCGTAATTGATACTATTAACTTCCGCGAGAGTGGCAATAAAGCAGTTAAATACTTTGATATTAAATTTATGAAGAAGGATGGGAGCACTGTAGCTCCTCGTATTAAGTTTTTCAACCAGGAAGTAAGCAACCGTCTTAAAGATATTAAAGAGCGAGATTACGAAACTGTGAAAACCTCTATTCAATCCACTGGAGATTTTGGAAAGGCAATTGAAACTGTATGTAATAGCTTTACTAAAAAGATTAAGGATATGAAAACTAAGAATATTATTAACGACGAAGAAGAAGAGGCAGACGCTAAGACAGTAATTGTTCAGACTTGTAAGACAACAACTCCTATGCAAAAGTTTGCTAAGGATAAAGATGGAAACCGAGTTAATTTCGATAGTCCTCTATTCTGGTTTGTCCCTGCTTTTAAGCGATACAAGGATGAAGAAATCGCTAAGCTTCCTAAGCTTCCGTTCAATTATAAAGGAGACGGTAAGAAAGTATATGTTAAGGACTTTGATTTTGAATTCTACAATTTAGATGATTTAGATGAAAACTCTGGACGCCCTAATGTTTATAAACTGGATGGCGAGAAAGTAAACAATAGCAATATTCAAAAGGTTTTGACCAAAGCCAGTCTCATCTCAGGAATTTTACAAATGCAAGTTATTGCTTCTAAGCAATCTCTTAGTTTGAACACTAAATTTGCGAGTAAGCTATTTGTAAAGACCAATCATGATGTAAGCACTGGTGGAAATTACTTTGACGATGATGATTTTCTTCTTATTATGAAGGGAGCTGGTGCGGAAAAGCTGGTTAAGAAAGTAGAACCTGCGGTTTCTGACGTTGTAGAACAGCCTAAAGAAGAAGATAGCGATGATGAAGATTTTGAAGATGAGAAGGTAAGCGGTCTGGAAAACATTGAAAATCTATCTCTTTAAAGATTATTAGTATAATATAAAATTATTCATTTATATTATTTTTTTCTTTTGGTCTAAAGAAATATTTACGGAATGTTACGATGTGGTCATCGCTTATTTTATTATCTCTAAAGTAAGTGTGTGGAGTCCCCCCTAAACGCTTCCACAGATAGTAAAGAGCATAAACGCCACAGTTGCTGGTAGTGCTCTTTTGGTGCTGAATATCACTTACTTTTATAAATTTACAAGAACCGACATTGACGCTTATTTTATCTGCTAAATTTAACAGAAACATCTTAAAATTTTTATTTTTTATATCAAATCCAGAAGAATTAAAATATTCAATAGTCATTGGTTTAGACGAAAAATCCATAAAAATAGAAAACCAGTGTATTCCGCGACCGTCAGAAGTATCCGTATTCATAACGACGCCATAGCTTTTTAACTCGCCGTTATCCGACAACACACCTTCTCCTTTTAACTCTTTTATAAAGTCTATAGACTTTAAATCCATGGGGTTGTAATCAATATAATCTTTAGTCTGAGGGTCAAACATTCCTAAATCTATCATGTGTATGTTTGAATAATAATATCCTCTATAGTTAGAATAAAGATGATATTGGACGGTGTCTATCTCCGTGTTATTAAGCCAATAATTATGAGAAAACCCTTTAGTTTCTGGTTTAAAATATTTTACAATTTCTTCCTTGTGTCCTAATTTATCCATCACACATAATTCCATCTCTTGTAAATTTCCAGAGCATTTCATATTTTTTGCATTTTTTTTGATAATATCTACAGCTGAGTCTTGGTTACGACTACCTTCAGAAAATTTTTCTTTAAGCTTTTCTTCTGGTATACATGTTATATTATCCATATTTAAAGCACATAAAGTTTTTACTTCATCCTGGGTATTCATTTTTGATTATAAATTCAAATTTATTGAGGGATAATTATATTAAGGTTTATATAACTTCTTAGAAATCATGAATAATACTAACTATCCAGACGAGTTATATAACAAGTTATTAAAATTTTCTTCAAAAGAAGAAACTGATAAGTTGAAGCTATTTGACTATCAAAATCATATATATAATTATATGACAAAAACGGATGCCAGAGGTATTCTTTTATATCATTCAGTAGGAAGTGGCAAGTGTATGGCAATAAATACCCCTATTCTTATGTTTGATGGTAGTATAAAGAAAATACAAAATATAGTAGTCGGCGATGAAATTATGGGCGATGATAGTACTCCTAGAAAAGTCCTCTCTTTGGCCAGAGGCGTTGACGATATGTATAATGTGTGGTATGGTTCCAAGAAATATACTGTAAATAAAGAACATATATTGTGTCTAAAGACTAAAGTGTATCCGTGTATTATTACTTCTAACGACGTAAAGGTAATAGTGGCGTATCTAAAAGGCGGATCTATTTTTAATTATACATTCTATAAAAAAGACTACGGCGGGAATGAGGATATTATGAGAAATAGTATAGACCAATTTATGAAAAATAATAAAGAAAATACTATGCATATAGCAGTTAAAGACTTAGTAAAATGGCCAAAAGATGGGCAAAAAATGGTTAAAGGGTATAGAGAAAGAATATATTTTAGTAAAAACGAAATAGTGAAATCTCCATTTCTTATAGGCACTTTGGCCGGAAAGGGGGAGTTAAATACTATTCATATAGATTATAAAATAAATAGTATATTCGTAAGAGAATATGTAGTCGCCGGAATTATAGGTTCTATAGGCTCTATCTCAAAATATGGAAAATATAACAGCTATGTAGTTAATATAAATAAAAGCAGAAAGACATTTATGAATGATTTTCTATTTATTTTAGACACCTTGGGTATAATGTATAAATCTAAATTAATAGAAGGAAAATCTTATAAAATTACTTTATACGGTAAGTATTTAGAAAATATACATAAGAAAACAATCTTTAGCGACCAACATTTTAATGCCGGAAATGAATGTATTGAAGATGGATATTCCATTAATATAAAATATGCCGGAACTGATAACTATTTTGGATTTTGCTTAGATGGCAATCGCAGATATGCACTTGCGGATTGCACGATAACACACAATACAATGACATCTATCTCAGTGGCCGAACATTTTAAGAAAATGGGCAAAAAGATATTAATTCTATCTTCTAAATCGCTACAGATAAATTACAAAAAAGAAATAGAAAATTTTAGAAAAATTAATGAAGTTGACCAGAATGACATTGATGATTATAAATTTATAACTTCTAACTCCAGAACCATGGTAGATAAAATAACTAATAGTAGAGAGAATGAAAATGGTTTAGATAATGTGCTGAACCACATAAATAAAGAAAGTTTAGATAATAAGTTAATAATAGTTGACGAAGCTCATAATTTATTTAATTCTATAGCAAATGGTTCTTTAATAGCAAACGAATTTTATGATATGGTCATGAAAGCAAAAAATTTAAAAATAATTTTTCTAACGGGAACGCCTATTATAAATGACCCCTTTGAGTTAGCTATTTGCTACAATATGATTATCGGAAATATAAATAGAAGAGGGGCGAATGGAAAAGTAGAAAAGCTTACTATACTGCCAGAGTATTATACAGACTTCCACTCTTTTTTCATATCTAACAATGGAATAAAGAACGAGGGTAAATTTAAAAATAGAATATTTGGTTTAACGTCTTACTATGGAGATTTCTATTCCTCTCCTTCATCTTCTATAACCTTAGAGCTAAAAGAAACCATAAAAAAGGAGAACTACCCAGACAGGCTACCTATTAAGTTTGAAATTGTTAAAATGTCGGATTTACAAAACTCATTTTATCTAAAGGCAAGAGATGTAGAAAAATTAGAAAACAGTAGAATGGGTGGTGGTATTAATGCGATGGATAGAGGAAAATCTTCTACGTCTTATCGGATTAAATCCAGACAAATATCTAATATTTATATTAACGAAGAAACCTGGCCTTATTTAGAAAGTAATAAGAATATATCTAAATTTTCTTCAAAGATACAAAAAATATACGACAATATTAAACAGAATATAGAAGATATTGGAAATGTAATGGTGTATTCTACATTTTTAGAATACGGAGTGTCAGCAGTGTCTAAACTACTTGATGTGAACGGATGGAAGGTATTCAAAGAAGATGATGATAATGTGGAAGGGGTCCCCACATATGCTGTGTTCTCTGGTAAACAGTCTATAGAAGAAAAAGAAATTATTCTTAAGACTTATAACTCAGAAGAAAATAAGACGGGCTCCATTATAAAATTATTATTTATTACAAAATCTGGAACTGAAGGTCTGGACCTAAAAAATGTCAGATTCATTCATATAATGGAGCCTTACTGGAATTATTCTTTAATTCAACAGATTATAGCGCGAGGTGTTCGTTATAAATCCCATATCATGCTTGAAGAAAAATATAGAAATGTTCAAACTTATATTTATCTAAGTGATTATAATGATGAGTCTTTGAAAGAATTAAAAGAAAAGGCAGTTGAAATGAAAAATAAAGGGGCGGGGGCGAGAAAAATAGATGATTTGTTGGAAAAGACTACTGACATCCATATGTTTAAAAATGCAGTTAGAAATCAAGAGTTGATTTATAAGTTCTTGAAAACAATAGCTTCTACAAGTATAGAATGTAAGTTTTTCAATACTAAAGAGCTAAATTACAAATGCTTCTCTTGTAAAAAAACAAATGAGAGATTATTTTTAGAAAATATATATGTGGATATGAAAACTAAAAACAATTGTATCCCAAATGACAAAATTAAAGTAGAAGCGAAGGAAATAATTGTAGAAGGTATTAAATATTATTATTCCAAATCGGACGGAAAGATAACTATATATGAAGAGAGTAAAAATAAAGAAGGATCTTTTATAATTTCTAAAGACAAAGAATTGGAGAGTATAGTATTAAATCACCTAAATAATTTAGAATTAAAAGATAAATTGTAGATAGAATAATAATGGTGTCATTTAAACTAATCGCGTGTGTAGACCGCGAGTATGGATATTCTAAAAATGGAGAAATTCCATGGCACTTGGATTTAAAAGGTAATGAAATGAAACATTTTAAAAAAAAAACTACATTTGGAGATAAACGAAACATGTTAATAATGGGTTATAATACGTTTAATGATATGCGAAATGCGCCAGAGGATAAATGTAAGAAAATCTTAGAGACCAGAGATATTTCAGTAATTAGCAAACGTAAAGTAGATTACAATGGAATTCGTCATTTTACATCTATATTAAATTTTTTATATTACATTCATGATAATTATAAAAATGAAGAAATTACAGTATGGGCTTGTGGAGGTAATGACGTATGGAATGCCTTTGTGAATATGAAAATAATAGACGAAATATTCATAAGCGTAATCCCCAACAGTTACAACTGTGATAAGTCTTTAGACAAATCAATAATATTAAAAGATTTCGTGCTGAGGGAGACTACTCAAATGGAAGGATTTTCGGTATCAAATTATGTATATAAGAATAAAGAAGAATATAAATATTTGGAAACTATCAAAAAAATTATGAAAAAAGGTTATCCTTCTATGGATAGAAGCGGAGTCGGGACTTTATCTATGTTTGGCAAAACATTTAAATATGATATTCGTAATTATAGACTTCCATTATTTACACATAGAAAAATGTTTATAAGAGGTATAATTGAAGAATTATTGTTTTTTATCAGTGGAGAAACAAATACTAAAATTTTAGAAGATAAGGGAGTTAATATATGGAAAACCCACACATCGGAATCTTTTTTAAAAAAAAGAGGTTTGGATTTACAAGAAGGCGATTATGGACCTTCATATGGGTATCAGCTTAGAAATTGGGGAGGTAAGGGCTTAGATCAGTTAGAATATATTGTAAATATTCTAAAGACAGATCCTCACAGCAGACGCATAGTGTTCTCTTATTGGAATCCAGAATTTCTTGATAAGGTACCACTGCCTCCGTGTCATATCTTATATATGTTTAACGTCAATGATAAGGGGGAGCTTTCTTGTAGTTTTACTCAAAGAAGTAATGATTTTGCGCTTGCTGGTAATTTTAACATTTGCTCAGCTACTATATTAGTATTTATTCTATGCAAAGTATGCGGGCTAAAGCCGGGTAAAATTGTTCACCACGTTGGAAATATTCATTTATATAATAATCAGTTAGAACACGTTAATAAATTTTTAGATAACAAATTGTATAATTTTCCTATAGTTCGTATGAATACAAAGAATAATTGTAATGAGTATACTATAGAAGATTTTGATATTATGTTTTACAAAAGTAATAAAAAATACTTTATCCCTATTAGCGAATGATTATTATAAGAATTGAATATTTTCTAAAGACGAACTGTGTATGTTTGATTCATGTTTATAAAAAGGATAGTTCAGATAATTATATCTTTTTCTAACCCTTCTATGAATTTTAATTATTTTTTTTTCTCTTTTTAAGTCCAGTAGTAGAGTCTTCATATGAGTTTTATCTACTAAATTCATGTCTAAAGAAATAGTAGGTATTTTGGTGTTTTTACTCGACCGTAAATTTCTACATGACAATAGTTGATATTCTTTTGAATAAATCTGCTCGGTTCCGTGGTGGTCTATAAATCCGTAAGTTTCCACATTAGTAGTTTGGTTAGTCCCCATTGTGCTGCTTTCTTCGCTTATTCTATAATTTCTAATAGACATAGACATTAATCTCCGAAACCATTTTTTCATTATCTCCTTTTATTTCTTTTTGAAAAATTACGTTTGACCCGGTGTCAATAACTTCTATATTGTATTTTGTATTTTTTTTTTCATTTATCTTCCTAGTCTTTAGAAATAATAGGTTCATATAATTTATTTTTTGAAGTTCGGCGTCTAACATTATATATATTATTATATATGTAAAATTATGTCTTCTAATATTTTACAACAAATAAGAAACAGAAAAGAATACATACAATTTTATAAAAAAGATGAAGAGCCGGAAAAAACACCAGTAGACTCTAAAATAAGCGAAAACGGTATATTGATATTAAACGGGTATCAAAATTTTATAGCTAATTTTATGTCATTTAACGAAAGAAACGACAGAATGATATTAGTTCATTCGACTGGTGTTGGCAAAACGATTACATCCTTATATACTTCTATAAATCAAATGAAATCAGTTGGAGGAAATGTATTCATAATAGGATTTTCTAAAAGTGTTTTTAAAAAAGAATTAATGAATCGTCCTGAATTTGGCTATGTTAAAGAAGAAGAGGTTAGTTATATGAATAAGGTTAGAAATGATATTATTACTTTAAACAGGCAGGAAGATAAAGACAGACTTCGAGACATTAAACGAAAGATATCTATAAGATTTTCAAGACCTATAGATAAAGAAATAAAAGGAAAAATTGTATTTGTAGGATATAAAATGCTTGCGTCAAAGCTTTTTATAAAACTTTCGTCAAAAATTTCATTAGATGATTTGAATGACCAAGAAGTTATTGAATTTTACATAAAGAAAAAATATATAAAGCTGAACACAAATTTTATAAGTCAAGTAAACTATTCTTTTTTAATATGTGACGAGATGCATAACTTATATAGTTCAAAAAAAATGAATAATTGGGGAGTGTGTTTGAAGTATTTGCTTGATATCATAAACTCTAAAGTATTATTTCTTTCGGCAACTCCTGTAAACAACAAACCTCAAAAATTAGTAAGTGTAATTAATTTGCTTTCTAAAGGAAATAACTATAAAACGTCAGATATGTTCTCAGGAGATGATTTAAATTCAAAGGGGATGGATATAGTAAAAGACACGCTGTCTGGAAAGGTATCATATCTAATGGACAAGGATAAAGATTTATATCCGTCTAAAACATTTGAAGGAGAACTCGTAGATAATATTAAATATATAAAAATAGTTAAATGCGAGGCCAGCGATTTACAATGGAAATCCATACAGGATTTATACAAAATTACTAATTGGAAAGACGAAGATGTGAATGATGAGAATGAAGAAGACGATGATAGAGATGATATAAAAGAAATCGCGAAAATAAGCAATAGAGTGCCTTTAGAAGGTAAATATAGAAACTTAAATGATTTGGTGTATCCTGGGATTGAAAGCAACGGTATTTACTTAAAAGAAGATATCGTAAAATATTATGGAGACGAAAATAATTACAAAATAATGAAAGATAAAGGTATCGAATTCAAAGTAAATAAAAAGACTGAATGTGTTTTTAACATCGATGGGGATTTTTTGAAGAAAGAAAATATAAAAGAATATTCTTCTAAATATTTTAAAATGCTGGAGATAATGGAAGATATTATTTCTAAAGGAAAAGGGAAAACATTTATATACCACAATTATGTTCAAGGTTCGGGAACGTGTCTTATAAAAAATATACTTAAACGAAATGGATTTGTAGAAAAGGGAGAAAGAATATCGCAATTCACAAGATGTTCTAAATGCTATAAATACAATAATCAGCATAAAGAAGAATATGATTGTTCCTTCAAGCCCTTATCCTTTATATACATAACTGGGTATTCAAGTAAGTCGGATTTAGAAAATTTACTTGACATGTATAATTCTAAGGCTAACATAAATGGGTGGGAGATACATACTATAGTAGGGTCTCAGGCAATTAAAGAATCTTATGATTTTAAATGTGTTAGAAACCTGATAGTTGCGTTCCTGCCAGACAATATATCTACACTCATACAAATATTGGGAAGAGCTGTTAGAAAAAACTCTCACAAGGACTTTGAAGATAAAAGTAAGAGAAATGTTAATATATATCTACTAGCAACTACTCTATTTCAGAGAGGGGAAAAGTCTTTTGAAATATCAAAATATGAATTTAAGACAAATATGTTTTCTAAAATTAAACAAATCAATAAATTATTTATAGAAAACGCGGTAGACCTAGAGATAAACCACAACATTAATTTTTCTAAAGACAGAAGCAAAATTAATCAAGAAGATGAAGATTTAGATAGCATACCATATTATCATATCGAAAAAAAATCTATAGAAACGCTAAGTGTTAATGAATTGTATAAAAATAAATTCTATAGCTATTATTTTGATGAGGAGGTTAAATTATGTATCTATATAATAAAAAGATTATTCTTAGAAAATTCCAGAATATTTTACTATTCTACATTATTAGAAAAAATAAAGAATCCGCCTTTTGCTGTCAATAGAAATTGTAATCTTATAGATGAAAATAGTATAATATCGGCGTTATTCATACTGACAGACAATAAAAATTATAATAAAGATATGAGCGATGGGCAACATGGAATAAGATGGTTGTTTAATAGTGATGATTTATATGTAAAAAAAGACGGATTTGAGTATTCAATACGTAAAAAATCGCATATAGGGTCGGATATATATTTTCTTTCGGCTGGTAATAGAGATAATATGTTTCATAAAATGACATTAGAAAATAAAAACGGATATGACATTAGCATAAATAGTTTTCTGAATAATGAAAATAATAAAAAGGGAGAAATTATGTATTTTCTAAACTCCATTAAAGAAGTCAATATAGAGTCTTTAGACTATATAGTCACGGCGGTAGAGCCGGGTATACATGTGCAAATAATTGAAGATATTGTTATTTATTTTAATAAATTTTTCTTAAACAGAGAACAATTTGTTTATAAAGAATATCATGATATTTATGTGAAATTGCTTTTCTTTTATAACAAATTCAATATTATAATTTTTGCTAACCGAATGGATGTAGAAATAGAGAAGAATTATAAATTGTCTGGATACATGGATAAAATAGAAAAAACAAATAAAGAATTATTCACGTCGTCAGATAGCCATTACAAGCACTATCAAAATTACCTTAATACCATAAACGCAACTGAGGATGAATACAATTTAGTAAAAAATGGAGTGAGAATAAAATACCATTTATATTATAAATTTGTCGAACTGGGAGTTTTTAAAATGAACAATGAGCAACCTGATAAGAATAAAGATTACTTAATCCCTATCGGCCATTATTTTAATCCGACAGTTAAAATATTATTATCTAACGGCAGTTGGGTAGAAAAAGGAAAGGGAGTGTTTAATAACCTCGGAGAAATAGGAAGAAAGCTCAAAGATAATAAACAAATAGTTGGCTTCTTGGAGAAAGATAGATCTGGATTTAAAATATCATTCAAAATAAAATTGAACAATTCTAACTCTGAGAAGAAAATAGTAAATGAAAGTGGAAATGTGGATAGCAGAAAGATAATAACAGGCTCCGTGTGTGAACACTATGACAAAGAAGTTATTTCTTCTATATGCAAAAGTCTAAATATAAGTTATGAAAAGGCGGTGGATAGGAAAACTAACCTATGCGACTATATAAAATTAAAGCTTATAAAGCTTGAATTAGAGGCCAGAAGAAACGCTACAAATATAAGATACTTTAGATTCTATTGGGAATGAATTTAAAATTGAATAATTATAGATATATATACAAATACAGCTCAATATGGAAGACATTATCAATAGTATCATGGACGAGGGTAAGAAAGCTACTCCTGTATTGAATACAGCATCTGAATATATTAACCAGTGGGATATTATCGCATTTACAGACGGAAGTTGCATAGGTAAGCGCCAAGGGGCTAAATTTGGAGGAAGCGGTGTTTATTTATACTCGACTAAAGAACAGAACTACAACGGATTTAAAATCATTAAAAGACATGTGGGAGAGACTATATTGTATCTATCGGCTGTAGAAGACAAAAAAATTAAAGAATATAATAGTTTGGACAATATGAATAATATTTGTAATGGGGAGAACTGTTGTAAAATAGCATACACGCATGATAAGAAATGTTCTAAGCATAAGGTAGAAACAAGCAGAATCGTAGCAAAATATTTTACATACACTCCTACAAATATTAGAGCAGAAGGACTCGCCATTTTAATATCTCTTTGGGCTGGACTGGCATTTATTAATAAGGGAGCGAATAAAAAAATTAAAAAATCCGCAATTAAAGAAAGTATTCTACAAGAATTGTATAATTTAGAAAATTTGGATATGGATAATTTGCAAAGTTTAAGCTATGAAGGTGTTATAATAACAGACAAAGAAAAATTAAATAGCGCGCCTGGTAGAAGAATTATGGTAGTCACAGATTCATTATTTTGGATTGATTTAATTACAAAATGGCTTTCTAAATGGATTAGAACCAGAACAATTGAAGATAGAAAGAATATTGACATAATTCTATTGATTATTAAATTATTAGCAAACTTGAAAAAGAGCAATATTCGTGTATTCTTCCAACATGTAGAAGGACATAAAGACAAAAAAAGTGCCGGGGAAGATTTAAATATCTATTACAGAGGAAATATTTTAGCAGACAAGCTTGCCACTCACGCTTCTAAGAGCGAGGACAATAATCTCATAGTTTTATAATAATCTAAGTTTGAGTTAGATTATATTCATTTTTTTGTTTAGAAATTGAATTTAATATAGATTAGATATATAGATGCTAAGAACTATGAAGACCAGAAATCAAATACTTGAAGAATTCATTAATAAATATAAAGATTTGCCAAAACAAGGAAGTCAGGAATGGTTGGACCAAAGAAAATTTACAGTAGGTGGATCGCAAATTGCGACACTTATGGGGATTAATAAATATGAAAATATGAGGTCTTTTGCCAGAAGCAAATCAAATTTTTACTCTTTTAAAAAAGAGGCTCCTTTATGGTTTGGAAACTTAATGGAGCCATGTATTGAACAATACGTAGAAATAGAATTTGGGTCAAAGCCTATAGAAACTGGCTCCCTCCCTTGCTCATTTAATAAACATTTATCATATTCTCCAGACGGAATCTGTGTTATCAAAAGACAAAATTTATACTCTTTATCGTCTAAAGAAGAAATAGAGGATGCGGTTGTTTACAGTGAGGGCATTGTTGATAATAAGGATATCATTGTTCTGTTTGAATTCAAAAGCCCTTTTATGAGAAAAATTATAAAAGGAGATATTCCTAAATATTATAGACCGCAACCTTTGTTAGGAATGGAAATTATTGATATCGCGGAAATATCTGTATTTATTGAATGCGTGTTTAGATTCTGCTCTTATAAGGATTTATACAATAATAAATACAGCTACTATCATTATGATAAAGAAAGATTAAATGGAAGTGCTATAATGTATAGCGCCATGAGTTTATACTATGATGAAAATGAACTGGATTTAGAGTCTAAAGAAGAAGTAGAGAATATTATTATGTCTTTAGACAATTACAGGGAGACTACATACGGGAAAGGGTACGTCGACGAAGATATATCCAGCATTAGTGATAGAAAATTAATAAACAAGATTATGGAAAATGTTGTAGATAAAAAAAATATTAAGGTCATATACCATGACATGTATTCAAACAGAAAAAAAGATTATGAAGACTTTAACCATTTTAAATTTAATTCTTACAATAATGTTCTTAAATTTAACTCAGAAAAAGAAACAATAAAGAAAAATATTAAAGACAATGGAAGTAAATATATAGGATGTATTTGCTATAAACTCTTAGATGTTAATCAAATACCAATTATGAAAGAATCAATTCTTAACGAAGCGCTTACCACTAAAATTAAAAAAACATTTGAGCTTATTGAAAAAATGAATAATATAGAAGAAGAAGAAGAAGTCGCTAAATTTATTAAAAATAACTTCTAATTATATTAGCAGAACGCTCGTATTTTTTTTTTAATTCTTTTTAATAAAGATACGATTTTATGAGATTTTGAATAGATGAGACTAATTTCTTCAATACTGAGAAATTTAATATCTGACGACTCCATTAAATTAGATTTGTTGGTCACATAAATATCGACAGACGGCTGGTACTTCTGATCAAGCATAATAGCCGGATAGTAAATATATTTATATTCTACGTTCTCATCTACAAAGCTATATTCAAATCTGGGAACCTCCCATAAAATACGATATTTATTTTTCTTTATTCCGGTTTCCTCGCTAAATTCTCTAATTGCCGCATTTATATCACTTTCGTTCTTATTTTTCATACCTTTGGGCATCTCCCAGACGCTCTCTACAGATTTTGATTTTTGGATTAATTTCTTTAGTCTTACACCATTGTCAGTTAAAAACCTTTTTTCAAATTTAGATTTACAATTCTCGTATTTAGAAATTTCTTTAGAAGACATATATCGAGGAGATGTTAAATATGACATATACCAAATATTGCTGAAGTTTAAAGACATAATACAAATCTTCTCTTCTATCGTCATGTTGTTTAATAAATGGATAATATCATTATCAATACTTTTATGATAAATACCCTTAACGAAAGTAATAAACGCGTATGTAATTCTTTTTTTGATGAAAAGAAATTCGTATCTATTCTTTGAATTATTTTTTCTCATTAATGAGATTCCGTATGAAATTACAGTGTGCATCTTTCTTTAATAATTATTTAAAAAAATGTTTAATAACTTATTATAATTCTATAATTATTATGTCTGAAGAATTAATTAGAATAGGAGGAGGGTCGTTCGCTAATGTATTTTATCATAAGGCAGAATCAGGGAAAGTTGTAAAGGTTTATGATGAAGAGTCTAAAGAAGAAGCATGTAGAGAAATAGAAGTGCTTACCCATATTAAGAATAATAGAAAAGAATACAAAGAGAAGATGAAAGAACTATATGGATTTTCGCCTCCGAGTAATATTATTACAATTAAAGGATACGACGCTGACAATGAAAATAAAATTCATGTATATTTTAAGAGATACTCTACCGATATGGATAGATTATATAAATCTTATTGGCTAAAATATAAAGAAAACCTACCAAAAAATGTAGTTAGATATATTACACTCTGCTGTATGAACGGATTGCAAGAACTAAAATATAATAATGTTATACACGGGGATTTAAAGCCAGACAACATTATGATTTCTATATACGGAAAATCAGGAAAAATAATGGAAGAGAAGAATATTGTTAAATGGATATACAATATAGATTCAAAAAAATACAATGAAATAGAAATGCTTAAGGTAATAAAGGTAAAACTTATTGATTTCAATAAATCTCAATTTACCGGTTCTATACTAAAAAGTCTAAACATACAGACAATATATTACATGCCTCCAGAAATTATAGCAGGGGACCGTAATTACACACACGCAGTTGATATGTGGGCCATTGGTTGTATCATTTATGAAATACTTACAGGAGATATCCTATTTGATGTATACAACAAAAATTCCTTAGATAAAGAAAAAAGATGGGAAGTGCAAAATAAAGACACTGAGACTGAAGAAACAGAAGACGAGAGTGAGAGCGAATGTGGGTGCGATGGAGAAGAAAAACTAATTAATTTGGCTCTATTGCATTTATACAGCAGATACATGGGAGATATTGATTTATCTAAAGACAATATTAAGGGAATATTCTTAGATAATTATTTTATCAATAATAAATTAGTAGGTTGTGGAAATATGTCTCTTAGAAAAGCAGAAGGTCCATTTCTATGGGCTAATATAGACGAATATTTCAAGACATTATTTAATAGAATATTTAATTATAATTATAATGATAGACTCTCTATAGAGGAATACTTTACACATTTTAACAGACAATGCCTATAAAAAAATATTTAGTATCTTTGCTTGAGCTAAAGAAAAAACTGATAGAGCTTGAGGCCATTAGAAAAGAAGATTTAGTGATAAAAAAAATACATAAGACTGAAAAGAACATAATATTAAAAGATTTAGAATTTTTTAAAACATACGTAGATGATATTGACGGCATTATATATAGAATTAATACAATGGATTCCGGCGATAAAAGGGGAGATGTTATGGGTAATAAATTTAATAATAGGAAAATAAAAAAGAAAATTAATATGTCTTTAGACGATATTATAATAGAAGAAAAAAAAGACATTGCTTTAGAAATGGTAGATATTGGATATAATAATTATTACTATATGCGAACTGTGAAGAATACAGACGAAGTTGATAATATTGAGTATAACACTCTTTACTTCGTAATGGATTTAAAACAAGTTGTCATGAAAGTAGGAAACCCTGAAAGTGGAGTATATAGAATTATTAACACAAAGTTATGCAAAGTATATAATTCTTCTAAATACAATACAGATAATTCTCGTAGTATCATATGTAATAACAATATTAAAGAAAAAGGGTTAAAATGCAATATTACAAATTGTAATTATTATCATGACCCATTTCTAGGATATTTAGATAATTGCCATATGGATAGACAATATTCTAATAATCCTATTGTATATAATAGCCCTCAATTTAAATCTGGAGACCAGGTTAAAGAAAATGTAAAAAAAATAAAATGGCACGAGGCTATTACATTATATCAAGCGAGTTTAATGAACATTTTAATAGCTTGTGCTCAAGCTGGAAATAACTCAGATAAATAATATTTAATTAACTAGGAAACGGTCTTCAATGTTTCGAACATCGGTAGCTTTCTCATTGGTGAAACCCTCGCGGACAGGGACAAGGTCACCATTAGCATCACGAGTCATCTCAACATTAAAATCAGAAAAGAATACGGGAACATCGCGAGAGCCAGTTAGACCACTGCGAGTGTTTCTATGAAGCTTATCATCAAGACTCATACCTTCGTCGGCGACAACATAACGGCGAATGGAAGTCGGCGAGTTGGAAAAAGCATCGACGCTGGCACTAAGCGTAGTAGCAACAATGAACATTAGCACTAAAAATACCGCAAATACAATGGTAAGTTTAGAATAAGTCGAAAGGTTGTGGAAATATTTAGGCACGAGTTCCATTTTCTTTTTTCTATAAATTTATATATATTCTAAGGCAGATTATTTATAGAAAAAAAAATAAAATGACACAAGGCTATTACATTATATCAAGCGAGTTTAATGAACATTTAATAACTTATGCTCAGGCTGGAAATACTTCAAGTAAATATTATTTAATTAACTAGGAAACGGTCTTCGATGTTTCGGACATCAGTAGCCTTCTCATTGGTAAAACTCTCGCGGACAGGGACAAGGTCGCCATTAGCGTCACGGGTCATTTCGACGTTAAAATCCGAGAAGAATACAGGTACGTCGCGAGAGCCAGTTAGACCACTGCGAGTGTTTCTATGAAGCTTATCATCAAGACTCATACCTTCGTCGGCGACAACATAACGGCGAATGGCAGTTGGCGAGTTAGAGAAAGAACTAACTCCCCAGCCGATGCTCATACCAATTACGACTACTAACAGGGCGACAATGACAAATAGCTTAACACCATCCGAAAGTTTACGGAAAACATCAGGCACGAGTTCCATTATAGCTTTTTTCTATAGATTTATATATATTCTAAGACAGATTATTTATAGAAAAAAAAATAATTATTATTTATAAAATTGATATACACATTATATATAAACAATGGAGATAAACATAAATCTATTTCATTTAATTAAAATAACGGTTATAATTATAGTGCTATTTATACTATATTATTACTCCCCTTGTATTTCTTTAGGCAGTAAAAAGATTTCTAAGAATAAAGACGATACTGTTAGTGATGATAATATTGACGAGATGATTAAAAAGTATATGCAATTTCAAGATGAAGAAATGCAATACTTAGATGAAGAATAATTTATTTATATTAGAAATTAATTAATAATTAATTAATACAATGGAAGGCAGTAATGTTAAACGCTCGGTAGGAAGACCCCGCAGAGTCCCGCCTCCTGACCCACTGCCGAGAAATGGTATTGTAAATACAGCAGATGATGATACAAACATAGTAGAATTATCTTACGATAATGTGGGAATTTTCAAAAAAACTTTTAGTCTGCTAAAAACTATGAATGTAAAAGAAATTAATATTTATTTTACTGAAAACAGCGCAAAAATATTTGGAGTAGACCATTTAGAAAAAAATATCATTAATATCAAATTGAATCCTAATAAGCTTAATCACTATTACTGCGAAAAACCTATCAATATCACGTTAGATACTAAGAATTTAGATAAGATTACTCAAAAGATTGATAAAAATTATGAACTATTTAGTCTTATTCTTAAAAAAGACTCATACAGAAACAATTTATTCATTATTCTAAATAATAAAAGCTTGTCAATTGACGAATCTCACATTATTAGACTTATTGAAAATGAATATAATATGGATTGTCTTTCGAGATTAAACTATGATTATAACTTATATCCATTAAAGTTTGAACTCAATGGAAAATACTTCAAAAAATTAATTAATGACATTTATATTTTCTCTGAGGTATTCACCATTGAAAAAATAGGAAACGCCCCTTTACAATTTGTATATAAAAACCTAAATAATACAATTAAAGGGTATAACATTTGTAAGGATAATAATAAAATTAATTTAGAGTCAAGACTGGGAGAAGACGATATTTTCTCGGTTTCTATACAAATAGATTATGTTAAATCTTTGTCAAACTCGCTCTTATCAGAAAAGGTAAATATTTATGCAGACCCAGAAGGAGATTTAGTTTTTAATATGGTCATAGATGAAGGGGTAATGGATATTACATCTTATGTAGCTATCAACAAATACACAAGTTAATTAAATCTGAAGGAGAAGAAGACAATGAACTACTAAACTACCAAGCATTTTTTTTTCGTCGTTAGATAATAATGTATCTATATTTAATGAATTCTTGCTCATCAATGCTTTTTTTAAAAATGTCCATGTATAATTTCTAATATCGTCATCGTGATAATATTTACATTTAATGTATTTTCTATTTTCTTTACAGGTATCTACCTCGCCCCACTTACATCTTAAAATACCAATAGCGTTTTTATCTCGCTTACTATAAAAATTACACAATCCGCCGTTTAACAGCTTACCATTAATTTTTAAATAAAATTTATTTGACTTCTTACAGAAATAAAAAGGACAATTGATAATAGGAGTTAAAAAATCTACTTTATTCACAGAAATAGCATTCACAACATGACCCCCAAACACTTTTATTTTTTCTATATTCATTTCATCGTTAGAATCCTCATCATTTACATTCATAGAAGATAAACTTTTAGTTCTAAGGACTACTTTAATACTATCTTCTACATTTTCAATGTAAGAAATACTTTTTTTAATTTCTTTTAGCTGAATATCAATCTCCTTAAGACCATTATATACATCATAAATAACATTTAGTTCGTCCGACTTAGATAAACACTTTTTATTGACTTTAGAAATAATACTACCCACTTCTTGTTTAATTTCTTCTAATATAAGATTTAATGCGCTTGACATTTTACAAATTTGTCTTTACAAAAGAAAGAGAAACACTTGCTTTTTTATATTTAGAATTCATTTCCTTAATTATTTTTTCTTTTAGAATATTGAATAATTTATTTTTACTTGAAGAATTTAATTTTTCGAACTCTATACCGCCAGAAGCAGATAATATAGGCAGAATACTATCAGAGATATTAACGACAACGCCGTCTTTAGTAATAGAAACCTGAGGAGAAATTGTAATATTTTTTACATTTTTAGGTGTAATTTCTAAAGTTGTAAATATAGGCATTGAAAGAGATTTGGCGACAATCTCCTTCATGGCGACATCGGTGTTGGCGTTCTCAACAACGGTCTTAATGTCTTCATTATTTACAACTAACATAGACGTATTATACGCAACAATTTCATAAGCGGTTTTCACTGACTGGGGGTTCTTGCTTTTAAATACTTCAAGTCTCTTTAACTTTTCAACAGGGTCTAACTTTTGATAGTTTTCTACATCTGATTTGCTGGCGGTTTTCATGAACATCTGTTCCACAATAAAATTAAAATCAGTAGACTTAGGATTATTTGTAAAACCAGAAGATAGATTAATAATCAGAAAGACTACAAATGTAAGGGAAATAAGCCCAATCGCAATGTAGGTCACCAACCGGTCGCTATCTTCATAAGACTTCATATTTCAATGTTTAATTAACTATAGAACTATATATGATTATATATATAAATTCTTAAACCTGGAAACTAACTGGAAAGCATTTTGAAATTGAAATATATATAATATAATAAGAAAACAAGGCAGAATGGCGACCAAAGCGAAAGGAATCAACATCAGAGCGACAGACCAGACTGTTATTTCTATATACAAAAACATATGTGAAAACTTTGTTCATCATAGAAAATTGGAAATCATATCGCCAATTATTGAAGATAGATTGCTATCTCAAGAAATTTTTACAAAAGGATATGTAGTTATTAAGTGTAAAAAAATTACAAATTCTAAGAATAAAGACAAATACACGTATATTGTGCTATACCATTTTATTACAAGTGAAATACTTAAAGCAATTGATATCAAAAAAATTATAGCAAAGATAAATCAAGAAGCTAAAGGAAACCCATTAGATATTATATTAATTACGCAAAATACAACAAGCACGCATGTTTCTAATTTTATTAAAGAGCAAAACGCAAAGGCAGAAATTAATGAAGACATAACAGAATGTCTGTATGAGCATGACGAAAAATATTGTAATTGTAGGAAAACAAACATTTACTCATTTACTTATTCTAACTTCATCATAGATATCACTAAACATATTTTAGTGCCAAAATACACTGTGTTGACAAAGTCGCAAGAAAATAAACTATTGAATGACCTAAATATTAAAAAGGGAAACCTCCCGAAAATTAAGAAATCAGACCCTATGGTTGTGTGGTCTAATGGGAATATCGGAGATATCATGAAATTTATTAGAAAAGAAGAAGTCACAGGAGAATCCATATACTATAGAGTCATAGTTTAAGTATATATTCTATATACAGATATGTAAAAAAATTGATTTTTTTTTGATATATATAAGTATCAATCATGTTTTCATTCATCCAGGCGATCAAGCAACATATTATCGGAGTTAAGAATAATGAAGAACAACAGGTATTGGCTATTAATCACAATCATACACCACTGGACGTGGAAACACGGGATTGTGTAATCTATATTAGAGTTTCAAGCGAAGAGCAAAACTACGAAGCCCAAAAATATACATGCGAAGAATATGCCTTTAATAACAGATTATATATCAAACAAATATATGAAGAAAAGGTATCTGCTTATAAAGGACAGCAACAAACACAGCTTGTTAAACTGATTGAAGAGAACCAAAATTGCAACGTTGTTATATTTTCTATAGACAGATTTTCAAGAAATTTAAAAAACTCAGAAGACTTTATTCATAAAATGGCAGATAAAAAAATTAATCTACTATCAGTCAAAGAAAATATTAATCTAAGGACTGCGTTTGGAAAACATGAATTTAGAAAATTAATATCAATCGCGCAATATGAATCAGAACTAATTTCAGAAAGAGTAAAAAATTCAATCAAATATAGAAAAGAAAACGGAATACCGATCGGAATTATCCCATATGGATTAGTAAAGTTTAATAAAAAAATAGTTAAAGACGCAGATGAACAAAATATTATTAAATTTATCGTCAAAAACAGTAAATCGAAATCGACACCGGAAAGATTTTCTAAAGAATTATTTGCTCTTATGAGAAAGTTAAAAAGAAAAGAAAGTGATATGGTGCCAATTATTATTACAGTTGAAGATGAAGAATATGAATACGCAGAATTAAGAAATGATGAAGTTATCAATATCACATATGAAATGATGGCAAATGTGCTAAATGACTACAACATTTTCAAAAGAGAAAAAAAATGGACAAAAAATTCAGTCGCAAGAATATTTAAATCCGCGGTTAGCCTACAATCTTTTAATAATCTGAGAGTATAGACATAGAATAATTACATATGTGTATTATTTTTTTAATTGTATAAATATACTACAGGATTAAAAATGGAATCAAAACACGTTTTAACATTTATATTAATATTAACTTTATCGGCGTCAATATTTGCAATAGCTTTGTATCAAGATAAATTAACATTGTTGGAGAAATTATTTATGCTGATAACTACAATACTATTGCACTTAAACATATATTATGTATTCTTACGTCCAAAATTTAAATCAGACAGGAAAAGATTTATAGAAGGATTTGATTTGGATACTCCAATTTAAATTAAATTACATAATGTATTTTTTTTGTTTTACTTAAAATAACAAACTATGGACGCAGTTGAAAGACGGAATGATATGACTATAGAAACAGACAGCTATCAGGCTGCGAATAATGTGCCTATTCTTAGAAGAAGAGAAGCAATTGTAGATGGATCTCCCGCGATGGCAGACGCAAACGCAATTACGGAAATAAACATTAATGCTTCTTTAGACACAAAAAGAGCAACGGTAGGGAACTTATATAAAAGCCTACCAGACCACTCTCTAAAAAATAGCAACTGTAGTGGGATGGAATATGTAAGCCCCTGGCAAGATAATTTCTTATTCTCAAGATTTAAAAGATGGTTAGATGAAGATTATTATATTATAGCAGTGACGCCGACTTATAAAATTATTACATTTCTCAATGCTGTTCTTATAATATGCGTTATGGTATTGGCCTATAGAATGTGGAGCAATGACACTCATTTAGAGGTAGTTTCTAATACAGGAGGCGAAGTTAGTAATGGCCTAAAGACATTTAAAGTAGTGGTTAATGACTGGCTAAACCCTATAATAGGCGCTATAGTATTCTGTTATAGCACTTGGAGAGTGTTTAAAAGAACTACAGGGGAGTGTAAAAATCAAAAAGAAGGAAGACTTGGAAGACGAAATAATGTATATAGAGTAAGCGCGAGTGGATAATATTTAGAAATTGAATATTTTTTAAGTCATATACAAATACATTCATTCAATATGGACGTGCTGGACGCTATTCTTTCTATAGACAGACCTTCATTTATATATATAACAGGAGAACTCGTATTAGAGAGATGGTTAAATGAAAATACAACAAATGGAAGATTCTATTATGATGATGACAATTATGACCCATACCAAGAAGAAAAACAAATACAGTTATTTGAAACACCAAAGATAGAAATATATATCAACGCTGGTGATTGCTACTGGGATTTACAAAGAAATATTACGTATTGTAAGAAATTATACGACGAAATAGAAGACCCTATTTTTGATTTAGATGATGATGATTTTATGCCAGTAGTGTATTATCTCAATCAATTTATACACAACATAGGAGAATCGCTTAAAATAAATACTATTAATAAATTATATCCAACTTTTGGATTTGGAGAGCACTCTATGCGGTATAAAATAGAAAATGAAGAAGGGGGTAAGCACTGGAGGACTAAAGACACTGTGGTAGTTAATACGATTGGATTACAGTCTTATTTACTTAATAAATTAATAACCGTCAAATTCGTATTATGCTTTAAGCCGATAGAACAAATAGTAGAGTATCCGCTGGATGTGTTTGGTGTATTCATAGATTATAAAAATACTTACAATGATGTTGGGGAGGATATGGAAGATGCCTTTGAAGAAAAAAATGCAATTTTATATTTAGACGGGCTGAAAGAAGAAATAAAAGGAATGTGCGAATATTTATCCGCCAAATATGTCTATAGGCTCATAAAAAAAATTATACATCTCATCAGTATCGGATGGAAAATATATTTAGATTACAAAATATGCTACTGTCAAAGCAGAAATTGTCTATGTAAAGTAAGAATAGATAGTAGTCAAGTATCGGCAATTATAAACGGAATTACAGTCAGCAATTATTACTTCGATAAAATGGTTAAAGTTGATAAATCATACAATATATTAGAATTAAGAAACGATAGATGGGTTAAAACATTTGAAAGAGCTCAAGACTATATGATTATAGATAGAAACAATGAAGAATATCTACAAAACCATATCATATACATTAATATTATCAATAGACTCATACTTAACAGAGAATTCATACTGTTTACATTGAAACCGGAAAACTTCTTAAAATTTCACGCACATGATTGGTAGAGATATCGATTTACAGACTTGTAAAAAATTGATTTTTTTTTCATATATATACATTCAACATGATTTCAATAAAATCAATGCCTGCTGACATTAAAGAATTAATTTTAGATTATGTCTATGGAGATTTAGAGACTTGCGAAAAAAACCATAAAGATAAATTTTCATTAAAAAGTATAGAATTTGTAGCAATGGTTAGTATTGCTAAAATTAAAAAACATCCTATGTTATTGTCCGCGGTAGAAGTTAGAAAACAAATAGAAACTTCTGACTGTAGAGATTGGTATCTTAGCAATATTTTATACGAAATTAAGTGGAAATCTGGGTTTGTTGGACCAAGGTCAATATTGTTTATGTATAGATATAGATACCCAGATGGAAACCGGCAGTATGATACAACTTTAGAAACTTACAATTATTTCTATAGACACAAACCGACACACCTAACAGATGAAGAATGGGATTTCGCGAGAGACGATGTAGTTATACACAAAGATATTAATAGCTTAATTATCGATATTGAATTAGAAAATATAGCAAATAATTAGTCTTTCTTATCTTTATTTTTTTTAGTCTTAAGAAGTCTTAGAATCATTATAATTGGAAAAACACTCTGCATTCGTGATAATGTAAATTGTATTGAATAATATACATATAAAACATATAATCTTTTAATGGATTTAATTTTAGTAGAGATTTGTAAAATTATATTATCAATTTATTTATTCTGCTTAAATGAGCAATAACAATCAACATTTAAAGTATAACAATATGCCAGTTGTAGTATACTCTCATGAAGAATCGGATGAAAAAATAGGAGAACTCGTTTGTTTATTTAAATTTAATTGGTTGTTTCATGACTACATATATTATGAAATAAATGATAATAAATTCTTAATAAGAACTGCCTGGATTATTACATACCCAGGAAAAGTAAAAAAGTCGTTAGAAATTAAAGAAGGGGTTAAAATATTTAACTTTCAGTCCAAAAAAATGGAAAAAGAAAATAAATGTAATTGGATTGTAAAAGCACATTATAAAGAGTGGGGAGTCGCCAAGGGCTCAATTTTTAAGTTCTCTAACAATCCAAATATTACTTATGAACATGGAGTCGCCGTAGGGCTTAAAGCGATGAGTGAAAACTATCCTCTTATGGAAGTAATGTTAGTTCTCTTAGGAGTGATTATCATGCCAATTGTATTAATTTTAACATGTGTATACTTTTTAGATAAAAAAGAAATGAGACGACAAGAACAAGAAGAGACTTATATATCTTTAGACTAATAAGATAAATTATTACAATATTTTTTTTGAATATTATCATTTGAATTAGAATCAATTGAATAAATATAATGAATATGTTTTTTACTTTTTTTAACAAAGATGCTAATATTGACGAAAAAACGATTCATAATCTATTAATGGAAGAAATCATGACGCAAAAAGAAAATACAGAAATTTGGATGAATATGTATAGAGAAGAAGTAGAAAGAAATATTGAAGATAAACAAAATTCTTATAAATTAAATGAAAATAGAGATAAACGGTCATATGACATTATTCAAACTATTTTACAAATTAATGAAGAAAACACTAAAGAAATTATCAGATTAAATAAAAAAGTAGAAAGACTGGAAAGTATTATTAGAGAATATGAAGAAGATGAAAGTGATTATTCAAGCAATGAGGACACTGATAATGAAGACGGATATGTGAGCGACGACGAAAGCGACAATAAGCCAATATCTTCTTTAGACTAATTAATATGATTTTCATGTAGTTAGAATATAAATAAAGAATGTAAAAAATTAATAATAACTATATAATATTACAATGAACGCAAACACGCTTAAAGACATATCGAGTAAATCGATGGATATGATTGTAGAGCATTATGAAATAATTAAGACAATACAAATGTATAACTCGGACATTAATAATAAGCTACAAAGTCATAAAGAATTAACTATTAAAAACTCTAATGAAGTTGACAAATTAAACATAAAAGTAGAATACGCGAATAAAAGACTTGATGAATTTAGACAAGAAACGAATAAAAAAAACGATGATGTCAATAAAAGACTTGATGAAATAAATGAACGACTTAATAGCTTTGAAAGTAAATTTGACAAAATGTATGATATATTCTTAGAGATAGCTAAAAAATAGATTAATACATAAAAAAATTGATTTTTTTTTATATTATAAAGAGCGATGCCTTCATTAGACTTGGTATTTATATTAACGATTTCTATATCATATAGTCAAATATTAAGTTATATAAGTCAATCAGTAGATAATAAAAATTATTTTAAACTCACTAAAAATTTATTAAACATAATATTTATACTTATTTTATCTGCAATAAATATTGGTTTATTAAGATTAATTCTATATAGAAGTGGTTATAAGCAAGAACTTAAATTTGAAAAATATATAATCGCTATGAGTAATTTATTCAAAAATGGATTTATCGAATATATAAAAAAAAGTCTAAATCCGAAAACAACAGATGACATATACATGAGTTTAGAAGAAGCTAAAGAGAGAGATAAAGAGAGAGATAGAGAAGCTAAAGAGAGAGATAGAGAAGCTAAAGAAAGATATGAAGCATATACAAAATATTTAGAAGGGATAATTAAATTTGTAGAAGAAGATTCTAAAAAAAAATCTAATTTGATTGGATTTCTACAAGAGCAAATTAGAAATTTAGAAAAGAGTAAAAAGAAAAATAAATCTAAAAAAAGAAGAAGGTCGCGCTAAACAACAAAATAATTTATCTTTAGACGATTAATAATAAACTAATATTAATTATTTTTTTTCTTCGTAAAATTGCAATAATTTATCTTTTAAAATAGCTTCTCTTTCTAAAATTTTGATTTCCTTATCTTTCAATTCAATATCTTTATCTTTCAATTCTAATCTATGTTTTAAAATTTGAATATCGGCTTCGTATTTTGTTTTTATTTCAACCAATTGTAAATTCAAATCGCTAATAAGTTTTTGATTATCTTCGCAATACAATGAAGAAATATTAGATAAACATTCTCTTAATAATTTTTTTGACTCTGAATTAAGAAATAATAATTCTGTCATTGACTCAAATCCAGGCTTGTTATACATTTTATTAAAACATGACATAGAATCCTTAAAGTGGTTCTCTGCCTTGCTTTTAAAAATGTTAGAAATAAGAATAAATGATTCTAACTCAACGTCGCCCAAAACTTTTGAATGTTCTTTAAACCGTCTATTCAAATCATCACTAAATCCAAATTTATATATAATATCATTATCTACTTTAATATTAGTCTTAAGAATATAAATACATGATATTTTACGAGCATGTTTAGAAATAACATCATTAAGGCGCTCAACACCACCTAACACTTTAGTAGCCACGTTTAATCTACTATCTTCGCTACCAGCAATAGAAGAGAAAACAATTTCATCTAACCAGTCAGCAAACTCTTTAGCACGACCAGTTCTACTATTTCTAACTACTTTCATAAGACCAGAAAATGTTAAAAATGTTTGTTCTTCTTTAGTTTGTATGGTTCTGGAAAAGTCCAGATTGCTAAAATATAAAAAATCAGTATTATAAGTAAACGCCGAATCTTTATGATTAATGTCATATACAAGACTATTCATTTCAAAAACATTTTGCAAGTCTTTACACTTAAAATAAATACCATCTTTTGTTCTTTCGCCACGCATTTCAACGTCGTGCTCAATACCGTTTTTATCTTTAAAGAAGCAAATATTATTAGAAATAATAGCAGGTGCTTCTTTAATACTCATATTTTTATCATTTTTAATATATTCTGAAAACTGACTTAACACACTGTCGCATTTTACAAAATATTTACTATATTTAGGAGAATAAGTCTTATCGACAATAATATTATTGTTCATAACTAAACGGCCAAAAATAACATCTTCGTCTTTAAACTTAGCAGTGAGAAAACGCTTTTTATTATTGTTAAACCCTTTTACATACTCTTTAATTTGAAACAAATCGTTAAGATAGAAATATTCAATGTCGTTCTTAGTATATTTCATGATATTATTGATTTTATTTAAGATAACCTCGCCAACAGAAGACATTCTTATTACTCTGTAATTTAACTCTTAGTTTGTATAAAGATAATACATATTAAAAGTTAAATACATATTATGTATAAAAAAATTGATTTTTTTTTTAGATTAAGTATAGAAGATGGCGACTTATTGTGTTTACAGCGACAGTATTAATAGTAAATGTAAAGAAAGAGCGAAATTTAATATTATCGGAGAGATTCCTAAATTTTGTATTAAGCATAAAGAAGACAACATGATTGATGTCGCATGTGTTAGCTGTGTTCATTTTGATGAAAATAATGTTAGATGTAAAGTAAGAGCCGGATATAATTTTAAAAATAAAAGAGCTATATACTGCAACAGTCATAAGCAATCTTTAATGGTAAATGTAAAGCATAAACACTGCGATGTAGAAAATTGCGATGAGAGAGCCAGATACCGATCCGGAGAAAATAAAAAAGAATATAGATGGACTTGTCTAAAGCATAGAGAAGAAAATTATGTAGATATCGAACATAAAAAATGCCAATATAAGAATGAGTCCGGGGTTAAATCTTGTAATGAAAGAGCTTACTATGGGGTTAAAAATTCTAAAAAACCAGAATACTGTATTAATCATAAATAAGAGAATCATATAGCAATTTAGATATTGTTATAATAAATATAAAAAATTGATTTTTTTTTTGAATTGATACAAACATGACGACTAACACGCACAGATTATGCTTATCTAAAGACTGCACGATCCGTAGCACGTATGGGATTTATTTAACTGATTTATATTGTAAAAAACACTCGTTAGGTAATATGATTAACTATTCTGAAATTAGCGATATAGAGGAATTCAAAGAAGATAAACCATGCGCAGTATATAAATGTAATAAAATTGCTGAATATAATTTTGAAGGGTTTTCGCCACTCATGTGTGAATCTCACGCAATTCCAGATATTTCTTTATACAAAAAAGGAGATAAATTAAGAAAATCCCCAAGAGATTGTAGTTATAAAAAATGTAATTCTATTGGAAAAGATAAGCAAGCAGTCATTGGATTTAAAAAAATAAACCCTCAGAATGAAGAAGATAAAAAAATTGCTGGAATTATATGTGTTAAATGCTATGAAAGTCTAAAGAATACTAATATTATTAATTCTATGATAAAACAAATTCCAGATAAAATCCATTCATGTTGTCCAGAAAAGAACTGCGAAAATGTAAGAATGTTTGGAACTGAAAGTAGTGGCGTGCCTGCTATATGCGAAACTCATTATTTAGAAAGTAATCAAGTCATTTTTGATGTTAATAACAAAGGAAAAACTTGTAAAGAGCCAGATTGTAAAGTAAGAGGTGCTTTTAATTACGATGGACTAAAGCCTGAATTTTGTAAAAAACATATACAACCAGGAATGATTAACACAGACGCTAAAAGATGTGAAATTGAAGATTGTAAAACACAGCCAACTTTTGGTTATGAAGACGATGTCGCAGTTAGATGTAAAAAGCATAAAGAAATGGATATGATAGATGTCAAAAGTTTATTATGTGAAATTGATGATTGTAATACACAGGCGGCGTATGGTTTTGATACAAAAATTAGATGTGGAAAGCATAAAACTAGTGAAATGAAAATTGTATATAAAACACAAATATGTAATGAAATTGAATGTAATAAAATTGGACATTTTGGATTTTCTGGGGAAAAACCAAGTAGATGTTATTCTCATAAATTAGATGATATGATAAATTTAACTTCAAATGTATGTAGTGAAGAAGGATGTATTGTTTTAGCTTCTTATGGTTATTTAGATAAGAAAACAAAAGAAAGATGCACCGCCCATAGATTAGAGAATATGGTATTCTTGGGTTTAGTAATGTGCTCGGAATGTAATAATGTTAATATGAACCCAAAATACAAACCCTATTGTTATCAATGTTTTGCAAGATTAAATCCTGATAGCGAAAGAGTTATAGAGTATAAGACTAAGGAAAACGCATTTACTTCTCCTTTAAAAGAAAAATTTAATAACGCTATATTGGATAAAAAGATAGAAGGCTCTAATGAAAATTTTAGACCAGATTTCTTGTTAAAATTAGAAACACATTCTATTATAGTTGAAATTGATGAACGCCAACATGTTAAAAAAGATTACAATGAATATTTAGAAAAAATAAGATTAGAATCTTTTAAATCTTCTTTAGGCGATAAATTACTAATAGTCATTAGACTGAATCCTGATAATTATAGAATCAATAATAAAAAAGATTTGATTTATGGATGTTTTAAGTATAATAAAGACACTTTAAGATTAGAAAGAAAAGAAGATGAATTTCAAAAAAGATTACAATGTTTATTAAAAACTGTAGAAAACTATGTTTGTTATGATAATGCTAAAGAGTCGGTAAATGAAGATGTTGGATATAAAGAAATATTCTTATTTTACAACGAATAATTGAGTAAGGTTGAATAATTGTATATTGATATTAATTATTTTTTTTCTTCAATTTTATAATTGTTAAAATATAGAATTATAGCAAAGCAGTTTTAACTGTTCTTTAGACTGCAAATAATTAATAACTAAGTAAGATGTCGTCAGGCGGGGTATATAGCCTTTTAACCAACGATGGTAAACAAGATCAGATGCTTATGGCTACCGAGTCGCTTTCTCGCCGTCTCGCCGCTATCAAGCTCGCTCGTAAGGACCTTCCGAACCCGAATCCTACGATCGCTGACATTGAGAAGACCCACGTCCTCTTCATGAACGCCCACTTCAAGCCTTTCGCCGCCATGGGTTTCGAGTACAACAAGGTTGTTGCTAACAACCCGACGCTTGGCTCGAAGGTTCAGTTCTCGATTCCTCAGTTCGGTGATTTCTTCAACGATATGGTCGTTCACGTCAAGATTAACAGCCCCACGGTCACGTTCTCGGGCACCCCTGTAAACAGCGACGTAGACTGCGCTCTCTTCCGTTGGTGCGACTTCCCGGGTGAGCGTCTTTTCCAGAAGGTCTCGTTCGATGTCAACGGCAACCCTCTCGACGAATACTACCCTGACACTTACAACGTCCACCGCCAATTCTGCGTCAGTGAAAGCAAGAAGCTCGGCTGGTACAAGAACATGGGCCAGGAGCTTCCCAACACCGCCATGTACAAGTACCACGACAACACGGCTCAGCCCCTTGCCCCTCGCAACGCGCGTGCTTCTTTCCAGCACTACGACGGTCACCAGACGTACAAGAAGACCCACAGCGACCTTGAGATGTTTATCCCGCTCCTTTTCTGGTTCAACACGGATCCCCGTCTCTCGATTCCTTCGGTCTGCATTCCGTACGGCCAGCGTTTCGTAAACATCGATCTTGCCACCCCTCAGCAACTTCTTCGTGCCATCATCAACCCCGGTGCGCTCTCTACGTCTAACCTTACGGCTCCGGTTGTAACCACGCCTACCTTCGCCAACTTCGACCTTTACATCAACAACATCTTCGTCCAGCCGGATATCCATGATATCTTCATTGCCCGCGTTGGTTTCACGCTTGTTCGTGTCCACCGTCGCCAGGTAACGAACGTTAACAAGGCCGCTGATAACATCCATCTACAGGGCATCAAGTGGCCGGTAGAGACGCTTTACGTTGGCATCCGTCCCACCGCTAACATCACCAGCAACCCCAACGTCACCTCGGTTAACAACCAGAACTCGGTAGTTGACGCGAACATGGATGACTGGCACAAGTTTGGCGTTGTATCGACAACCCCGGTGTCTGCGGTCAACGCTGTTACGGGTGCAGGCGAGGGATACAACCTCAGCAAGCAACGCGGACATGTCAGCCGAATCAGCATTACCGCCCAAGGTATTCCGCTTTTCAACAACATGCCCAGCAAATTCTTCAACTCTTACGTACCTTACACGTATGGCGGCTGGAACATTAAAACTCCTGAAGATAACGGACTTTACATGATCACGTTTAACCTTTACCCCGGCACCTACCAGCCGTCCGGTCATATTAACGTGTCCCGGGCGCGTGAGTTCTACCTTGAGTACGCCTCGGACTACGTCAAGTCGGATGCTACCGGAGATCTCGTCGTGAACGCCGTGGCAATTAACTTCTTGCTAATATCGGACGGAAGCGCTACTTTGCGATATGCGACGTGAGCGCAGCATCGCACAAACGACTTAGAATATCATTATTTTGCAGTTTCAAACTCTTTTTTTTTGATTTGAAATTGAATTTTCGTTGGTTTATATACAAAGTAAGCAACCATGGCGATGTCTAAAGATACATGTATTAATAAATTAGCGGAATTTAACTATATTATGAAGGATGATAGCTTATTTAAGAATACCAATACGCGAATGACGATAATTTGTATGACACATGGGATCGAATGGGTTTCTACGATTGGACAAGCTTATAAAAAATCTAAGTATTGCTCAGAATGCCGAAAAAAAGACGGCAATTGGTTAGATTTTGCTAAAAAAAAGAAATATAAGATTTTAGAAGAAAATTTAGAAAATGCTACTTTTCAATGTGAATTAAACCACGAACCATGGACTACTAAAAAAACAAATATTAAATTTACTAAATGTAAAGTATGCTCTGGTAGAAAAATACCTTTAGAAGATATTTTAACAAAATTAAAGACTAAAGAATATAAATTAATGAATAAAGAAGAGTTTAAAAACACCAGAACTACTGGTAAGTTTAAATGTATTAATAATCATATCTGGGAAACTGAAATAAATAATGTATATAATGATAAATCTGGATGTCCTGAATGTTCTACCAATAGCGGAGAAAAAATGTGTAAATTTATATTAGAAACTTTATATTCTAAAAGATTTTGTAGAACGCGAAATGTAGTAGAAGGAAATTTAGAATTAGATATGTATAATGAAGAACTAACACTGGCCTGTGAATACAATGGAATTCAACATTATATTGAAGATACTAACTATTTTCATAAACATGGCGGATTTGAAGAGCAAGTAGATAGAGATATTCGTAAGAAAAAATATTGTGAAGATAACAATATTAATCTAATAATCGTAAAATATGACTTAAACACATTTAAAAGAATTAAAGATTATATTATCTTTAGACTTGATGAGTTTATTAACTTAAGTTTTAAAGATTTAATGTATAATAATGATATTAATTGGGAAGAAAAAGAAAAAGAATACATTACAAAGGACAACGAGACTAAAGATAATATAGTTTCTATGAATACGTCAGATGAAGACATGCAAACATGTAAAGATTTAGCTAATGGTAAAAATGGAGTATTTAAAGGAATTCTAAGAGACCCTACAACCGGAAGAACTCATGGTGAATTTACATGTAAAAACAATCATACATTTACTAAAGCTTTAGCAGACGTTAGAAGAAATAGATGGTGTGCTGATTGTGCGGTTAACGCGCCTAATACACATGAAGGGATTGTAGAGAAATTAAATAATGTGGGTATTATTTTACTGTCCAGATATATAAATAACAGCTCTAAGCTATCTATTAAATGCGATACTTGCGAGCTTGAATATGAAGCAACCTGGGATAATCTGAAGAAACGTGAAGTTGAAACTTATAAATGCTGTCGTCGTTGTAACTCTTCTAATAAAAAAATTGAAGAAATTAATGATAAACTAAGTAAAATTGGGTTTAAGTTTGACGATAAAGTATATGTAGATGCTAAAACTAAAAATAGATACGTTTGCGATAATGGACACGAAACTATTGCTAACTGGAATGCAATCAAAATAAGAGAGAATAGCTGTAAATACTGTAAAAGAATGACAGAAGATGAATAAACTATTTTAGTCTAAAGACTATATAAATATTTTTTTTGATATATAACTATGAAGTCTAAAGAAATAATAGGGCTCTTGTTGAGTGGTTTTGTTGTATTATAAAATATAGTCTTAAAAATTGAAAATAAATAATATAAATAATAATGAAAGAGCACTTAAAATTAGTTGAAATTGTATATCAATCTATATATCAAAATAAATGGATTCTTGTAGATAACAAAGTTTTAACTTGGCTTGGATATAAATCTTTAAATAAAGAATATAAAAATAAGCAAAAATATATAGAATTAATATCATATCGTTTTACTAAAAATTTTGATTATAAAATTTTATCATTAACAGAATTTAATAAGTATGATAAAAATACTTTAAATATTATGTTTGAATTAGAATCCCCTTCAAATAATCGCCATACGTATATAATTATGAATCCGCGAATTTTTAAAGAAAGTATCATGTTATTAAAAACAGCATCATAAAATGGATTAAATAGATTATTTTTTCTTATTAAAGATAATCTTATATATAAGTATAAAATGAATGAATGCAATGTTAAGATACTCAAAGCAAAGCAAGCCTCAGAACATTATAATATCTCAATATCAAATCTTAGAAAATGGGCAA
>JACCDQ010961049.1_pt1 | contig 51247 bp, 49 predicted proteins | sample 7446031 | NCBI WGS metagenome assembly JACCDQ01 (sample SAMN15323442, study PRJNA562643) | freshwater metagenome | isolation source: river surface water | place: USA:Blue River Watershed | collected 2017-08-17
ACGGCGTCGATTCACGAGATGATCAAGGAAGTGCAGAAGTACGTGCCGGGCTACCGGCTGGTGAACGGCCCGGTGTTCGACGGCAACCGTGTGTCGATCTACCTTGAGGTCGAAGGCCTCGGCGACTATCTGCCGATATGTGCGGGCAACCTCGACATCATGCCCGCCGCCGGCGCGCGCACCGCCGAGCTGTTTGCCGCAGAAATGATCGCCGGCCGCCTGACGCTCGAACCGACCGTCGCCGCCTGAACGCAAAGGAGAACACCATGGACCTCAAAGGCAAGAAGATCACGCTGCATGACATGACACTGCGCGACGGCATGCATCCGAAGCGCCACCTGATGACGATCGAGCAGATGAAGACGATCGCGCAAGGTCTCGACAATGCGGGGGTGCCGCTGATTGAAGTGACGCATGGCGATGGCCTGGGCGGCTCGTCGGTCAACTACGGTTTTCCGGCGCACACGGACGAGGAATACCTCGGCGCGGTGATCCCGCTGATGAAGCAGGCGAAGGTGTCGGCGCTGCTGATCCCGGGCATCGGCACGGTCGACCACCTGAAGATGGCGCACCAGCTGGGCGTGCACACGATCCGCGTCGCGACGCACTGCACCGAAGGCGACGTGGCGGAGCAGCACATCACGATGGCGCGCAAGATGGACATGGACACCGTCAGCTTCCTGATGATGGCGCACATGAACACGCCGGAAGGTCTGGTCAAGCAGGCCAAGCTGATGGAAAGCTATGGCGCGAACTGCATCTACGTGACCGACTCCGCCGGCTACATGCTGCCGGACGATGTGCGCGTGCGCATCGACGCGGTGCGCCAGGCGCTGAAGCCGGAAACCGAGCTGGGCTTCCACGGTCACCATAATCTGGCGATGGGCGTGGCCAACTCGATCGCCGCAGTCGAAGCTGGTGCGAACCGCATCGATGCAGCGGCTGCCGGCCTGGGTGCCGGTGCCGGCAACACGCCGCTGGAAGTACTGGTGGCGGTGTGCGACCGGATGGGCATCGAGACCGGTGTCGATGTCTGGAAAATCCAGGACGTGGCCGATGAGCTGGTGGTGCCGATCATGGACTTCCCGATCCGCATCGACCGCGATTCGCTGACCCTCGGCTATGCCGGCGTGTATGGCTCCTTCCTGCTGTTCGCGAAGCGCGCCGAAGCCAAGTACGGCATTCCGGCGCGCGAGCTCCTGCTGGAGCTGGGCCGTCGCAAGATGGTCGGCGGCCAGGAAGACATGATCGAGGACGCCGCACTGACCATGGCCCGCGAGCGCAAGGAACGCGCTGCCAAGGCCGCCTGACCAGCAGTCGCTTCAGGCCGCCTGCGGCGGCCTGAGCGGCAGGGACTTGAACTTATTCTGAAAGGAGAACGCCATGCCGTTCGCACAGATTCACATGATCGAGGGCCGCACCGAAGACCAGAAGCGCGCCGTGATCGAGAAAGTCACGCAGGCGCTGCATGAGGCCGTCGGCGCGCCCAAGGAAACCATTCGCATTTTGATCTCGGAGGTCCCGAGCACCAACTGGGGCATTGCGGGGCAATCGGCCAAGGACAAGGGACGCTGAGTTTCCATCACGGCCGGACTGCTCATGGGCAGCACGGCAGGTCCAACGGACATCACTGTTTCAGTCGGCCGGATCGGCCACGTTGATCCGGTCGCGACCAAGGGGCTTGGCGGCATAGAGTGCCTTGTCGACACGAGCCAGCAACTTGTGTGGAGGTTCACCTGGTCCCGCCTGACCGACACCGAATGACATCGTGATCGACCCCACCTCGGGCATCGCGGCGGATGACACCACTCGACGCAGTCGGTCAGCCAACTGGTGAGCATTATCGATGCGGGTGCGTGGCAGCAGAATCAGAAACTCTTCACCTCCCCATCGGAAACACAGATCCCCCTGACGCAAGGCAGTTTGCAGCAGCTGCGCCACCTCGACCAGAACTCTGTCACCCACCGGGTGACCATAGCTGTCATTGACGCTCTTGAAATGGTCGATGTCGCAGAGAATCAAGGCATACGGTTGATTGGATATCTGTGTTGTACGTAACACATCCGACAGTGCAGGCTCGCCCGCGTGTCGATTCAACAGCCCGGTCAGTCGGTCCCGGTTCGCCAAATTGTGCAGTTGCTGCTGCTGTTTGATCAGCAATGTAATGTCTTTGGCGATGCACACCGTATGCGGGCCATAGCCATCTTCTGTACTCACCAACGTCTTACTCTGCAAGGTGTACAAGATCTCGCCATCCTTGCGGCGACAGCTGATCAGTTGATCCGAGGCTTCGAGACGCTCGACACCCGTCATGGGCCGCAGGGAATCATCTTCCTCGCAAGACTGCAATACGGCGGTGGTATGTCCCACCACCTCGGCAATACCCGTCCCACGACCTGACTTGTGTAAAATCCGCCCACCCCGCAATCACACAAGAGCGAATCCCCGATGCAATTGACTGATGCGCTGCTGGTCGGCGCTGGCGCCTTCGTGGCCGGCGGCATGAATGCGATGGCCGGCGGCGGCACCTTCTTCTCCTTTCCCGCGATGCTCGCGGCGGGCGTGCCGCCGATCATGGCGAATGCCAGCAACACGGTGGCCCTGTGGCCAGCCAGCATTTCGAGCGCCTGGGCCTACCGGCATGAAGCGATGCGACATGGACGCTGGGCGGCGCTGCTGGCGGTGATCTCGATGGTTGGCGGCCTGCTCGGCGGCCTGTTGCTGCTGGCGATCTCGAACGAGACCTTCTCGCGGCTGATTCCCTGGCTGCTGCTGGTGGCGACCACGCTGTTCGCGTTCAGCGCGCAGGTCAGCAAGCTGATCCGCTGGGCCAAGGGCCACATGAAACTGCCGCCATCGGACAAGCCCGGCAGTATCGGTGGCGCGATTTTCCAGACGGCGGTGGCGATTTACGGCGGCTTCTTTGGTGCCGGCATGGGCATACTGACGCTGGCGGCGCTGTCGATCCAGGGCTTCGAGGACATCCAGGAAATCAATGCGCTGAAGAACCTGACATCGGCGATGAATTACACGGTGGCGGCGCTGACCTTCATCGTGGCGGGCGCCATCAGCTGGCCGCATACGCTGGTGGCCTTGGTGACAGCGGCCATTGGCGGCTACCTCGGTGCCGCGCTCGCACGCCGTTTGCCGGCGTTATGGCTGAAGCGCCTTGTCATTGCGGTTGGCGCAATGATGAGCGTGATCTACTTCTACAAGACGTACTAATGAACAGGCACGCCGGCGTCATGATGACGCCGGCGGTGCGCATCCATCACTTGACGGTGATCTCGATACTTTTGCGCATCTTCTCGCCATAAGAACGATGCGCGCCATCGGCGAACTGCATGGTCAGACGGTGACGGCCCGGCGGCAGCGTGAGCTCGGTCTCGGTCTGCCCTTTGCCGAAATGACGATGACTGTCGTTCATCGGAATCACCTCGCCTTGCGCAATGTCAGGCGTGTTGATCAGCAGATGATGATGGCCGGTGCCCTCGCTCATGTCGCCAGCGGGCGCAACGCTCATGCCGTCGACCGCGAACTTCAGCTTGAAGGTCTGCGGCACCGTCGCGCCATGCTTCGGCTCGATGAAATCCACCGACTGTGCCAGTGCGGACGATGCGAAGGCCAGCAGGAAGGCCGGCAAGACCAAGATCTTTTTCATGTTGCGCTCCTTGCGTGTGGATGAAGTGACCGCACGATCATAGCAAGCCCGCACGCGGACTGCTGTGCGCTGGCGTGAACGGCACGCGATACAGCCACACTGGCTTGTCGTAGAGGTCGACCTGGCTGCGACCGTGCGGCTGGCCATCGACCTTCTCCCAGAGGCACTAAAATGGCAGCACCGATATCACCTGATCGCAAAGGAAATTCGCATGAGAGTCAAGCAGATCCTGTCGACTGTGGAACTGGTCATCGCCGACCTCGAGGTCGCGCTGGAGGGCACGCTGCGCTCGTCCCCGACGCTGTGCGCCCGGGTGAAGGAAGACAATGGCAATGAACTGATCATTCCGCTGAACACGCCGGACGGCCGGCCGATTTTCATGAAAATGGAGAATGCCATCGTCTCCGGACCGTCCGCCGACTGACGCGATACCGGACCAGGACGCTCAGAGGAAGCGGTCGAGCAGCCTGCGCGAGTGTCGATCGAGCTTGCGCATGTCGATCACCCGGTAGGTGAGGCCATGGCTGTCGGTGATCAGCAGGCCGCCGTTCCTGAGCCGCCGGATATCCTCCTCACCCTTAAGGACGAAGGTTGTCGGCCCGTGGTCGGTCTGCACCTGCCAGGTACTAGGCGTTGCGAAGGTGCTGACGTCCAGCAGCTTGTCGATCACTGGCAGGAAATCCCGCTGCGCAATCTCTTCCTGCACCGTTTCTCGCGTGCCCGTATCGAGGCCGGACAACTGCGCGATGAACACCAGCTCGTGGCCCTCGGCACTGACCAGCGATACATTCTCTCCGGGCGCATCGACCGGGAACGCCTGCACTGGCACCACACCGACGTGCTCGACGCCGGATTCGTCGATGAACACAAGCCTGCCGAATGCATCGCGCAGCAGCCGGTGCGCCACTGGCATCCATGCCTTGCCGCTGGTTTCGCCGTTCATGCGCCTGCCTTCGTCAATGGGATATGCAGCGTCGGCGGCGCGCTGTCTTCGGTATCGACATTGCGCGCCTGCGCCTCGTACAGCCGCCAGTAGGCGCCCTGCTTAGCCATCAGCTCGTCGTGCGAGCCGATCTCGACCACCTCACCGCGCTCGAGCACGACCAGCCGGTCTGCGCGGCGCAGTGTGGACAGGCGGTGTGCAATGGCGATCGTGGTGCGGCCCTGCACCAGGTTATCGAGCGCCTTCTGGATCTCTTTTTCGGTTTCGGTATCGACAGACGAGGTGGCCTCATCCAGCATCAGGATGTGCGGATTGATCAGCAGGGCACGCGCGATCGAGATGCGCTGGCGCTCGCCACCGGACAGGCCCTGCCCGCGCTCGCCAACGATGGAATCATAGCCGTGGCGCAGCCGCAGGATGAATTCATGCGCATGCGCGGCGCGCGCGGCGGCGATGATTTCGGCGCGCGTCGCGCCCGGCTTGCCGTAGGCGATGTTCTCGGCGATCGTGCCATGAAACAGGAAGGGCTCCTGCAGCACCAGGCCGATGTGCTTGCGGTATTCGGCGACCGCGTAGCGGCGAATGTCGATGTCGTCGATCATGATCGCGCCGTCGGACACATCGTAGAAGCGGCAGATCAGGTTGATCAGCGTGCTCTTCCCGGAACCACTATGGCCGACCAGACCAATCATCTCGCCGGGCCGGATATCGAAATTGATGCCCTTCAGGATGCGCCGGCTGCCGTGCCGGAAACCGACATCGCGGATCGAGATGGTCCCCGGCACCGGCGCCATCGCCACCGGGCTGACGGGGTCGGGCACGCTGGAACTATGGTCCAGGATATCGAAGATACGCTTCGCACCGGCCGCCGCCTTCTGCGTGTGCGACACGATGCGGCTCATCGAATCGAGCCGGCCGTAGAAGCGGCCGATATAGGCGATGAAAGCGACCAGCACACCGACGGTCACGCCGTGATGAATCACCAGCCAGATACCAAAGGCCCAGACGATCAGCAGCCCGACCTCGGTCAGCATGGTGACGGTGGGCGCGAACAAGCCCCAGGTGCGGTTGAGCTTGTCATTCACCACGAGGTTGTGGTGGTTGGCGTCACGGAAGCGGTCCGACTCGCGCTGCTCCTGCGCGAACGCCTTGACCACGCGGATACCGGGAATGGTGTCGGCCAGCACGTTGGTGACATCGCTCCAGATGCGGTCGATCTTCTCAAAACCAAAGCGCAGACGGTCGCGGACGCTATGGATCAGCCAGACGATCAGCGGTAGCGGCAGCAGCGTCACGATGGTCAGCCAAGGGTTGATCGTGAACAGTACGATCGCCGTCATGACCAGCAGCAGCACATCAGTGGCGAAATCGAGCGCATGCAGCGACAGGAACACGCAGATACGGTCGGATTCATTGCCGATCCGCGCGATCAGGTCGCCGGTGCGCTTCGCGCCGAAATAATCAAGGCTGAGCGTCATCAGATGATCGAAGGTCGCGGTGCGCAGATGGGCGCCGATGCGCTCCGACACCAGCGCCAGCAGGTAGGTGCGCCACCAGCCGAGGCCCCACGCGGTGAGCGCCGCCCCCAGCAGCCCGGACAGGTACAGAAGGACGTCGTGCATGTCGATCTGCGTTCCCTTCTGCGTCGGGATCAGGATCTCGTCCATCAGCGGCATCGACAGATAGGGCGGCACCATCAGAGCGGCCGTGGACAACAGCGTCAGGAAGAAGCCTAGCAGCAGCTGCATCTTGTAAGGCCTGGCGAAGCGCCACAAGCGAAATAACACCCAGGTCGAGACCGGCTCGAGCAACTCGCGGTGGCAAACCGGGCATTCCTCGCTGTCTTCTGGCAGCGGTGCCTGACAACTCGGACAGCGCGGCCCGGCATCGTCGACCGGCAGCGGCTGGCCGGCGCGCGCAGCCTGGACTTTGTCGAAGTTCTGGAGGAAACGGATCGCGCCGACTTCCTGCTCCAGCGTGAAGCGCCAGCGCGCCAGCAGCCGGTCGCGGTCGTGCAGCGCCAGTACCGCCACCCCGCCGTGGTCGCTGTGATGCAGCGTGAGACCAGGGTCGAGCGGCCAGCCGACCCACCGGCCGCCATCCGAATCGCTTATTATTCGTTCCGTCGTCAGCAACACGCGACTGCGCGCGAACTGCAGCCCGGCGTTCAGGTCCGGCTCCAGCGTCGCCAGCAGGTGTTCGCCAGGGTTCAGCGGCGGTGCGTGCGCACCAAGGGATGGTTCCGTACCTGGGGCTTCATCTGTGTGGGTGGCGCTGGACGGCATGAATCAGGAAAAAAGTCTTGCTAGCTATGTGAATTTCGGACGGCCTGCGCCGTTCGTCCCTGGGACACGAAGCGCGGATTGTCGCCGAAACCGGCGACGCAGTCCAACCAAGCCGCCATCTTACCTCTTTGCCACTCCATCAACCGAATGAACTCCCCTGCCCCCCGGCCCCTGCCTCCCGGCCCGCTGGAAATCCGTGTGCCGCGCGTGACCTACCTGCGCGGTCCCAACATGTGGACCTACACCGCCGTGATCGAAGCCTGGCTCGATCTCGGCGTGCTGGAAGAATGGCCGAGCAACCTGCAGCCCGGCTTCGTAGACCGGCTACTGTCCGTGTTGCCGCAGGTGGCCGCGCATCATTGCAGCCCGGGCGTGCCTTACGGCTTCGAGCAGCGGCTGCGCGAAGGCACGTGGATGGGCCATGTGCTCGAGCATGTGATCATCGAGCTGCTGGAAATGGCGGGCCTCGAGGCTGGTTTCGGGCAGACCCGTGAAACGACGCAGCCAGGCACGTACCGCATGGTGTTCCGGGTGCCCGACGAGATGGTCGGGCGCACTGCGCTGAATTCGGGCCTGGCGCTGCTGCATGCGGTGATTAATCGGCAAGCCTTCGAGGTTGAACCCGAGCTGGCGAAGATCCGCAAGGCGATCGACGAGTACTACCTGGGGCCGTCGACCGCGCACATCGTCGCCAGCGCGAAGCGGCGCAAGATTCCGCATATCCGCCTGAATCAGGGCAACCTGGTGCAACTCGGCTACGGCGCGCTGCAGAATCGCATCTGGACCGCCGAGACCGACCTGACCAGCGCGATCGCCGAGGGCATCGCCGGCAACAAGGACCTCACCAAATCGCTGCTGCGCTCGTGCGGCATCCCGGTACCCTACGGCGAGGTGGTCCACAGCATCGAGGACGCGGTCGCCGCAGCCGACGACATCGGCCTGCCTGTGGTGGTCAAGCCGCGCGATGGCAACCGCGGGCGCGGCGTGATGCTGAACCTGCGTTCGCTGGAGGAAGTCCGGGTCGCCTTCCCGGTCGCGCGCACCGAGGATCCAGATGTCATCGTCGAGCAGTTTATTGAGGGCGATGAGCATCGCGTGCTGGTGGTCGGCGGACGGGTCGTTGCGGTAGCGCGCGGCGAGAGCGCCTGGGTCACCGGTGACGGCGCGTCAAACATCGTTCAGCTAGTCGACGCGCAACTCAATAGTGACCCGCGCCGCGGCAACGCGGACATTCATCCGCTGGAAAGGCTTCAGCCGCGCACCAACAGCGTGATTCTCGCGAACCTGCAGCGGCAACAGCTGACGCCAGACTCGGTACCGCAAGCCGGCCGCCGCGTGATGGTGGTCGCTAACGGCAACCATGCGATCGAATGCACCGACAAGATCCACCCGGAGGTCGCGCACCTGTGCACGCTGGCCGCGCGCGTGGTCGGGCTCGATATTGCGGGGGTGGACCTGGTCTGCAAGGACATCTCGCAGCCGCTGGCCAGCCAGGGCGGTGCCGTGGTCGAGGTGAATGCCGGCCCGAGCCTGCTGATGCACCTGAAGCCGGCCGAAGGCAAGCCTCAGCCGGTCGGCGATGCGATCGTCAGTCACCTGTTCCCGGAGGGACAGCGCGGCCGCATTCCCATCGTCGGAGTGGCGGGCAGCGAGGGCACCACGCAGATTGCGCGGCTGGTCGCCTGGCTGATGCAGTTGTCCGGCATGCGCGTCGGCGTCGCCTGCCGCGATGGACTGTTCGTCGGCACCCGGCGGCTCGAGGCGGGCGACTGCGCGCACTGGGAGCCGGGTCAGCGACTGCTGATCAACCGGAATGTCGAGGCGGCGGTCTTCGAGAACGACCCGATGACGCTGCTCACCGAAGGCCTGGCCTACGACCGCTGCTGGGTTGGCATCGTCACCGACAGCAAGCCGGTGCCGGGGCTAGACGAGCAGCTGATGACCGAGCCAGAGCATCGCTTCAAGATTCTGCGCACGCAGGTTGACGTGGTCGTCGAGACCGGCGCCGTGGTGCTGAATGCGACCGATGACACCGTACTCGAGATGGCGCGGCTGTGCGACGGCGACGTGCTGCTGTATGCAGCTGACGGCCATCATTCTGCGCTACTCGCGCATCGCGAGGCCGGCGGCCGCGCGCTGCACATCGACGACGGGCAGCTGGTGCGCGCGCAAGGCAGCGAGGAAATCGATCGCCTGCACCTGCAGCGTGACCTCAGCGAAGCGGCGGCCGCGCTACCGGCCGAGGTCCTGCTGGCGTCAGTCGGCGCCGCCTGGGCGCTCGGCCTCGACCCGCAGTTGATCCGCACTGGACTGGCCACCTACGGCACCGCACAGGCAAGCACCATCGTGATCGCCTGACGACCTCTACCAGAACGACGACGACATGGAACTGAAACAAACCCGGGCCCTGCGCGGGCCCAACCTGTGGAGCCGCTACACCGCCATGGAAATGGAGGTGCTGTGCACGCCGGCCGAGTGCGCAATTGATCGCCTGCCCGGCTTCGACGAACGTCTGCGCGCGCTGTGCCCCGGCATCGGCGATCTGCGCGGCCCCGCCTTTCAGGGTCCGCTGACCCTGGCCCACGTACTGGAAGTGGTCATGCTGACCCTGCAGGTCAAGGCCGGCTGTCCGCTGTCTTTTTCACTGACGAATGCGACGCCCGTGGCGCACCTGTACCAGGTGGTGGTCGAGTACAGCGAAGAAGATGTCGGCCGGCGCGCGCTGTCGTTCGCGCTGCAGCTGGCGCAGCATGCGTTCGATATGCACAGCGGCCGGCTGCCGGCAGAGACGCCGGTACCGGACGTCACGGCGATGCTGGCTGAGCTCCAGGAGCTCGACGAAGACCTGCGCCTCGGCCCGAGCACCGGATCGATCGTCAACGCGGCCGTTGCGCGCGGCATACCTTTCCGCCGGCTGACCAGCGGCAGCCTGGTGCAGCTCGGCTGGGGTTGCCGGCAGCGCCGCATCCAGGCGGCCGAAGTCGATTCGACCAGTGCCGTCGCCGAAACCATCGCACAGGACAAGAACCTGACCAAGCACCTGCTGCATGCGGCCGGTGTGCCGGTGCCGCTGGGAGCGCCGGTGAAGAGCGCCGACGAGGCCTGGCAGGTCGCCGCGCAGATCGGCCTGCCTGTCGTCTGCAAGCCGCAGAACGGCAGCCAGGGGAAAGGCGTCACCGTCAATATCCAGACGCGCGATCAGCTCGACAAGGCCTTTGAAGCGGCCACCGTGGCTGCGCGTGGCAAGGGCCCGGTGCTGGTCGAGAAATTTTTCCCAGGCAGCGACTACCGCCTGCTGGTGGTGGGTAGCCGGCTGGTCGCAGCGGCGCGCCGCGACCCGCCGCAAGTCATCGGTGACGGCAAGCACACGGTGCGCGCGCTGGTGGACATGGTGAATGCCGACCCGCGCCGTGGCGACGGCCATGCGACGCCGCTGACAAAGATCCGTTTCGACGACATCGCGATGGCCTGCCTTGCGGACCAGACGCTCTCGCCGGACTCGGTACCTGAGCAGGGGCGCCGCATCATCCTGCGCAACAACGCGAACCTGTCGACCGGCGGCAGCGCGACGGATGTCACTGACGACGTGCACCCCGAAGTGGCGGCACGCGCGATCGACGCGGCGGCGATGGTCGGCTTGCATGTATGCGGCGTTGATGTGGTGTGCGAGAGCATCATGCGCCCCCTGGAAGAGCAGAACGGTGGTGTGGTTGAGGTGAACGCTGCACCCGGCCTGCGAATGCACCTGAACCCGTCATACGGCAAGGGCCGCAATATTGGCGAGGCGGTGATGCAAGTGATGTTCGAGCCGGGCGAAGATGCGCGCATTCCGGTGGTCGCAGTCACTGGCGTGAATGGGAAGACCACCACCACGCGGCTGATTGCGCACCTGCTGGCGCACAAGGGACTGTGCGTGGGCATGACCAACACCGACGGCGTCTACGTCGGCGGCCGCCAGACCGACAGCGGCGACTGCAGCGGCCCGAAAAGCGCGCGCAATGTACTGGCGCACCCGCACGTGCAGGCGGCCGTGCTGGAGACGGCCCGAGGCGGCATGCTGCGCGAGGGATTGGGCTTCGACAAATGCTCGGTGGCGGTGGTCACGAACATCGGCGAGGGCGACCACCTCGGCATGAACCATATCCACACGCCGGCCGATGTCGCACGACTCAAGCAAATGATCGTGCAGAACGTGGCGCCGAATGGCTATGCGGTGCTGAACGGTGCCGATCCGCTGGTGGCGGCGATGGCTGCGCACTGCCCGGGCAAGGTGATCTTCTTCGCGCGTAACCCGTCTCATCCGGTGCTCGTCACGCACCGTGCTCGCGGACACCGCGTGGTGTTCGTCGAAGGCGGCGATATCGTCGTGACCGAAGGCGCGCAGGTGCTCCGTACGCCACTGGCGAAGGTGCCGCTGACGCAGGGCGGACTGCTCGGTTTCCAGGTCGAGAACACGCTGGCAGCGGTCGGCGCCTGCCGGGCGCTGGGCCTGCCGTGGCAAGAGATCGTCGATGGCCTGCAAAGCTTCAATAACGACATCACCGGCGCGCCTGCCCGCTTCAACCTGATGCATTACCGCGACGCGACGGTGGTGGCCGACTACGGCCACAACCCGCATGCGATGCGCGCGCTGGTGGCCGCCTTCGACGCGCTGCCGGCGCGCGATGGCGCACGCCGCACAGTGGTCGTCAGCGGTGCCGGCGACCGCCGCGACGAAGACCTGCGCGAACTGACGCGGGTACTCGGCGCGGCATTCGACAATGTGCTGCTGTACGAAGATGCGTGTCAGCGCGGACGCGCCGACGGCGAGGTGCTGGCGCTGCTGCGCGACGGCTTGCGCGACGCCGGGCGTGCCAGCCACATCGAGGAAATTCGCGGCGAGTTCGTCGCGATCGACCGGGCGCTGGGGATGCTCAAGCCAGGCGACCAGTGTCTGGTACTGGTGGACCAGGTGCAGGAGGCGCTCGCGCACCTGGCCAGACGGGTCAGCGAGGCCTAAGCTGCCCCGGCGTGTGCATCAAGCGCCAGGAAACGCCAGCGTAACGCCGGTGCGCCGCTGCAGCGCCAAGACGTCGTCCGTGGTATCGAGATCGATCACGAAATGTTCGTTGGTCGTCAGATATCGGTATACGGATTGCGGATGGTCGTCGATGTACTGGCGCAGCCCGAGCCGGCCTGTCGCCAGCAGCTTGCGTATCAATGCGCCCGAAAAGACGACGGGGTTGCCGCGCTCGCCGTTCACTTCGGGATAGACCACGTCGGTGCCTGCGGGGCGGTGCGCAAAGGCTGCCGCCAGTTCGGCGAGTTCGGCGCTACCGACCAGCGGCTGGTCGGCGAGCGCCACGATCACGCAATCCAGCTCACCGCCCGTCGTCGCCATGGCCGGCGCCGAAGTGTCCGCCGCCGACATGCCCGGTGCGTTCACCCCCGGCGAGTTCACGCCCGCAAAATTCACACCCGCTGAATTCACACCCGCTGCGTCCATGCCCATGGCCCTGATGCCCAGCTTCACCGACGATGGCTGGCCGGCATCCGGATCCGGATTGCGCACCAGCGTGACTGGGAAGCTCGCGGCGACCGGCTCGATGCGCTCATGATAATGACCCGTGACGACCACGATACGCTGAATGCCGGCCGCCGCCATCGCGGCCAGATGGCGCTCGAGCAGCGTGACGCCGTTCATTGTCAGCAGGCACTTGGGCAAGCTACCCATGCGCGAACCCTGGCCGGCAGCGAGCAGCACAGCGCCGCATGTCAGATTGTCTGGCTTCATCGATGACTCCTGCAGAGGGTTCCTCAAGATTATTGCGGCTGATCCCGGGCATTGCCGACCGGGCGGCAACCGGCGGACGTATACTCGGGCCTTGACTGCCTTGCCGATCCGAGTCGCGACAACAATGAAAAAAATCCTCGCCGTCAGCCTGCTGGCCCTGTGTACATCCACAACTGCCGGAGAATACACGCCCTTCGTCGGCGTTGACTTCGCAACGGAACGCGACTCGATCCGGAACGACTACGTGAATGCGACTTTTTCAGTCGGCCTGAAAGCCCCCGCGCAGATGGAATATTCGGCACGCATAGGCGTGACAGAAAAAGAGCATGACACGCACTCTCGCAATATCGAGGGCCGGATCAAGAAGTCATTTGACGTCGGCCTGCCGTTCAGCCCCTACGTGGCGCTGCGGCTCGGCCAGAAGACCAGCAACCGGGATAAAAGCTCATTTGCGCACTGGGCAGCCGATGTCGGTATCCGGCTGCCGGTCGGGCAACAACTGGCATTCGACCTGGGTTTGCGCTACCGCGACGCATTCCGCGGCGCGATCGATTACCAGAGCACCCGTTATCACATCGCTGCGCTGTATGCGCTCGACAAGGCCAACGTGGTTGGCCTGCGCTATACCACCAGCACATCGCGCAACAAGCCCGAAGAAGAGCGGGACGGCTGGCGCGTCACTTACCAGCACAATTTCTGATTCAAGCGGCCCGGAAGGGTCGGCACTGTCCTCGTCTGCCGGGTCATCGCACAGGGCGGCGACGATGAACCGTCGGCGGCTGATTCCGTCGCACGGGCTGAAGACCTTCGGTTTTCCTGACATAATTTCACGCGAAACCTGACAGAAAGCTGACGGTCGCCCGCTACACTGCGACGTTCGTTTTCTTGAGGCAAAAATTCTTAAAGGAAAAGCATGCAACTCCGACGGATTCGGCAGGAAAGCCCGGGACAAGGGATAGCTCGAACCCATTCCACTCTCAGACAGCTGACCTCCGTGGTCATGCTGGCTGCATGGTTACCCCTGACCCCGCTCGCCAGTGCGCAGACCGCGGCACCGGCCAAGGCGAAAAACAAGGCAAGCCGAACGGTCGTACCGGCCAAGTCAGCCAAAAAGCCCACACAAAGCCCGGCGCAGAAGCCGGCCAACGTTACGGATAGCCAGCCGCAAAATGCCACCGTACCGACACCGCCGGTGCCAGCGGCGGCCGTCGTGGTGCCCGCCGGATCGGTCGCCGTACTGCCAGCCCCGGCGCCGGCCGCCGGGCCCGCGCCGGTGACGATCAGCATCGATGGTCTGGTCGATACCGTTCTCCAGCACAATCCGGGGCTGCAGGCCGCACGTCGCACGATCGACATTGCCAGCGCTGGCGTGATCAGCGCCGGTGCGTATCCGAACCCGCGACTGGAACTGAATGGCGGTCGTAATGCGACACCCACGCCGACGGCCGCCGCCGGTAACGTCAAAGGCATCGGCATCTCGCAGACCATCGAGAATCCGGCGCTGCGCAGCGCACGCCTGAACTCGGCGCTGTACGGAGAGCAGGCATCGATCCAGTCGTTCTCCCAGACCCGCAATGCGCTGGTCGGCGAAGTGAAGCTTCGCGCCTATGAATATCTATTGCGACGCGAAGAAGCGGCGGCCGCTGCCGAGGCGCTGAAGCTGCTTGAGCAGACCCGCGAACGTATCCAGGTCCGTGTGACCACCGGCGAGACTGGCAAGCTGGACCTGATCCGTGCGGAAGCGGAGATTGTCAACGCGCGCCAGCGCGAAGAAACTGCCCGGCTGCAGATCGCGCAGGCAGCGATCACGCTGAACCGGCTGGCCGCTGGCAGGCTGCCGCCGAGCTGGCAGCTGGACGCGGTACTGGCAGAAGAGCATGAACTGCCCTCGCTGGACACACTGAAACAGCTGGCCGTGCGTGAGAACCCGGAAGTGCGCGTGCTGGAGGCGGAATTGCAGCGCAATCAGTCGCGCTTTGAAGAGGCGCGTGCCAGCCTGCTACCGGGTGTCGACCTGCGGCTGTCGCAATTGCGCGAGCCCGATGTGCGTCAGGACATTGTCGGCGTGTCTATTCAGATACCGCTATTCGATCAGCGCCGCGGTCCGCGCGCCGAAGCCATCGCCGAGCGCGAGCGCACGCTGGCGCGACTCGAGGGACGGCGTGCCGAACTGATCCAGCAGCTGGAGCTGGCCTGGCGCTCGGTGGAGATAGCGCGGGTGCGCGTGCAGGCCTTGTCGGAAGGCGCGGTACGCTCCTCCGAAGCAGCACTGCGCGTGGCTGAGGCTGCGTACCGCTTCGGCGAGCGCGGCATCCTTGAGGTACTGGACGCGCAGCGCGTGTTACGAGCCGTGCGTCAGGACCTGCTGCTGGCACGTTTCCAGCTGCAGTCGTCACTGATCGAGCTCGATACCCTGTCCGGCCGCTACGCGGCACAACAGTGAAAGCCGCCGCCTGCGATAGAGCCAGCTGCCTGCCAGCGCAGGCGTTGCACAAGACCATCCCCTTTGGAAAAAAGCACAACCACAACATGAAAGCTCAACCGACCCCACTGCTCCTGGCCATCGCAGTCGCCGCGCTGCTCGCAGCCGGCTGCAGCAAGGACAGCAAAGAACCGGCCAAGACACCGGCGCCCGCCGCAGCCGCCAAGGTGCAGGATCCGATGGAAGTGCTGCTCACGCCGGAAATGGCGAAGCAGTTCCGCATCGAAAAGGCGGCCATCGCCGACATTGCAATTACCCAGCGCGTGGCCGGCAGGATCGAAGCGAATGAGCGGCTGACGACGCGCATCGGCGCCTCCGTTACCGGTCGGGTGGTGAATGTGCTGGCCGAGATCGGTGACCGCGTCAAGGCCGGTCAGGTGCTGGCGATGCTGGCCAGTCCTGAGCTGACCAGTGCGCAGCTGGCCTATCTGCGGGCGTTGTCTGCCACCAAGCTGGCTGAGCGTTCGGTCGAGCGCGCACAGGCGCTGGTCGCCGCTGACGTGATCGGCTCGGCCGAGTTGCAGCGGCGCGAGGTGGAGCTATCGGTAGCACGCGCGGAACTGCGCGCGGCCAGTGACCAGTTGCGATTAATCGGCCTGTCGCAGGCCGCTATCGAGCGGCTGCGCGATTCCGGAGCGATTGCGCCGGAGGTGCCGATCACCTCGACCCGTACCGGCATCGTGATCGAGCGTAAGGTCAGCCAGGGACAAGTGGCGCAGCCGGGCGACCCGCTGTTCACGGTGGCCGACCTGTCGAATGTCTGGGTGGTCGGCGCGTTGCCGGAGCAGGACGCGAACTCGGTGCAGCTGAACCAGCGCGTCGAGGTCGAGGTGCCCGCACTGGGCCAGGCGAAGCTGACCGGCCGCATCGTGTACGTCAGCGACACCGTGCAGCCGGAGACGCGCACCGTGCCGATCCGCACCGAGGTGCAGAACCCGAACTATGAACTCAAGCCGCAGATGCTGGCGTCGCTGAAGCTCAACGGCATGTACTCGAAGCAGCTGGCAGTGCCGGCGACCGCGGTGGTACGCGAGAACGACAAGGACTACGTGTTCGTGCATCTCGGTGAGCAGCGCTTCCGCCTGACGGAGGTCGTGCTCGATGAAGCGGCCGGTGAACTGCGCCCGGTGCGCAAGGGTCTCGACGAGGGCACAGCCATCGTGGTGGAGGGCAGCTTCCATCTGAACAGCCAGCGCAAGCGCGCCGAGCTGGAGTAAACCGATGAGAGCACTCATTAAGGCGGCGCTCGAGCAGCGCCTCATTATGGTCGTCATTGCGATCGCGCTCATCGGCTTCGGCGTGCGCGCGACGATGAAACTGTCGGTCGACGCCTTCCCCGACGTGACCAATATCCAGGTGCAGGTCGCGACCGAGGCGCCGGGACGCTCCCCTGAAGAGGTCGAGCGCTTCGTCACGGTGCCGCTGGAAATCGCGATGACGGGCCTTCCCGGCCTGACCGACATGCGCTCGCTGAACCGTAGCGGCCTGTCGATCATCACGCTGGTCTTTACCGACAGCACGGATGTCTACTTCGCGCGGCAGCTGGTGATGGAACGCCTGATGGAAGTCCGCTCGCGGCTGCCCGACGGCATCACGCCGGTGCTGGGCCCGGTATCGACCGGTCTGGGCGAGGTCTTCCAGTACACCCTCGACCATCCGGATGACGGCAAGCGGCGGCTTTCCCAGGCCGAACTGATGGAACGCCGTTCCATCCAGGACTGGGTGGTGCGGCCGATGCTGCGCTCGATCGCCGGCGTGGCCGAGATCAATTCTTTTGGCGGCTTCGAAAAGCAGTACCAGGTCTTCGTCAACCCGGACCGCCTGCGTCACTACCACCTCGGCATGGAAGAAGTGCGCGAGGCGATCGCGCGCAACAATGCGAACTCTGGTGGCGGCATCCTGCCGCAAGGTGCGGAGCAATTCCTGATCCGCGGCGTCGGCCTGACCCGCACCGTCGAAGACATCGGCAATATCGTACTGAAGGAGGAGCGCGGCATTCCGGTATTCGTGCGCGACGTGGCCGAAGTAAAAATCGGTCCGGCGGTGCGCCAGGGTGCGCTGGTGAAGAATGGCGTGACCGAATCGACCGGCGGCATCGTGATGATGCTCAAGGGTGGCAACGCAAAAGAAATCGTCACGCGCATCAAAGGGCGGATCAACGAGATCAACGCCAAGCAGATGCTCCCGGGCGGCCTGCAGATCGTGCCCTTCTACGACCGCACCGAACTGGTGGACGCCTCGCTGTGGATGGTCGGCAAAGTGCTGCTGGAAGGCGTGATCCTCGTGGTGATCGTGCTGTTCATCTTCCTCGGCGACCTGCGATCTTCACTGGTCGTGATCGCCACGCTGGTGATTACGCCGCTGGTCACTTTCATGGTGATGAACAAGATCGGGCTGTCGGCTAACCTGATGTCACTCGGCGGTCTGGCGATCGCGATCGGATTAATGGTCGATGGCACCGTGGTGGTGGTGGAGAACGTATTCCACAAGCTCGGGCATGCGAAACCTGAGGAGCGTGTCCAGGTAGTACTGGAGGGTACGCTCGATGTGGCCAAGCCGACCATCTATGGCATCTCGATCATTATCCTGGTGTTCCTGCCACTGATGACGCTGACTGGCATGGAAGGCAAGATGTTCGGCCCGCTCGCGCTGACGATCGCGATCGCACTGGCGGTATCGCTGGCCGTGTCCCTGCTGCTGTCGCCGGCGCTGTGCGCTTACATCCTGAAGGGTGGCGCCGATCATGACACCAAGCCGATCGCCTTCATGAAGCGGCATTACATGCGGCTCTTCGACGTCGCGACGGCTTCGCAGAAGAAAACGGTCGCGGCGGCGGTCGCCCTGCTGCTGGCATCGTTCGCCATCGTACCTTTCCTCGGCAAGAGCTTCATCCCGATCATGAAGGAAGGCTCGATCACGCCGACCATCGTGCGTATGCCCAGCATCTCGCTCGACGAGGCAGCCAAGATCGACCTTGAGGCAATGCGCCGCATCAGCGAGATCCCCGGCGTGAGGATGGCAGTCTCCAAGCTTGGCCGTGGCGAATCCCCGGCCGATCCGTCGGGTCCGAACGAATCCGATCCGGTGGTGTCGCTCGATCCGAAGTCCGATCGCAAGCAGACCGAGATCGAGGACGACATCCGCAAGGCGCTGGCCGACCTGCCCGGTGTACAGATCGTGATGAACCAGCCGATCGCGCAGCGCGTTGACGAGATGCTGACCGGCGTGCGCTCGCAGCTGGCGATCAAGATCTTCGGTGACGACCTGAACGAGCTGCGCCGGGTATCCGAGCAGGTGGCGCGTATCGTGAAGACGGTACCGGGCGCGCGCGATATCCGCGTCGACCGGCTGTCCGGCCAACAGACGCTGACCATCGACATCGACCGCCGTGCGATCGCACGCTACGGCATCAACGTCGCCGATATCCACACCATCATCGAGACCGCGATCGGCGGCAGCGAGGTCAGCCAGTTGTACGAGGGCGAGCGTCGCTACGCGATCCTGCTGCGTTATCCGGAAGGCTTCCGCAGCTCGGTCGACGTGATCCGTGAGACGCTGCTGCGTACGGCCGACAATGCGGTCATCCCTCTGGAGAGCGTGGCCACGGTGAAGCTGGTGGACAGCCCGCCCATGGTCAACCGTGAAGTCGGCAAGCGCCGCGTGGTCGTTGGCGCGAACGTGGAAGGGCGCGACCTCGGCGGCTTCGTCGCCGAAGTGCAGCAGCGCGTCGACCAGGAAGTGCGGCTGCCCGAAGGCTATTACTTCTCATGGGGCGGACAGTTCGAAAACATGCAGCGCGCGATGGGCACGCTGATGGTGATCGTGCCGCTGACCATCGCCGCGATCTATTTCCTGCTGTTCCTGATGTTTAACTCGGTACGGCTGGCCGCGCTGATCATCACGGTGCTGCCGTTTGCATCGATCGGCGGCATCTTTGGCCTCGCGCTGACGGGCGAATATCTGTCGGTGCCGGCATCGGTGGGCTTCATTGCGCTGTGGGGCATCGCGGTGCTGAATGGCGTCGTGCTGGTGACCTATGTGCGCCGCTTGCGCGAGGAAGGCGTACCGCTCGATCAGGCACTGCGCGATGGCTGTGCACAGCGCTTCCGGCCGGTGATGATGACGGCGACGGTCGCGCTGCTGGGCCTCGTGCCTTTCCTGTTCGCTACCGGTCCGGGCTCGGAAGTACAGCGCCCGCTGGCGGTGGTGGTGATCGGTGGCCTGATCACGTCGACACTGCTGACGCTGGTGGTACTGCCCGTGCTTTACCGCTGGTTCGAGCCGCCGGTGGTGGAATCCGACGCACAGCGGCAGGCACGGCTGACCAACACGGCCATCTGACGCATGGATGGATGAGCGGCGGCGCATCGGCTGACGGTGCGCCGCCGTTGTCATTGGCGCGGCGTCGCGCGCGACTGCCTGAATTTGACCTTTTACTGTCTTTTTGTCCCTTTCTGTCCTGCTCTGAGAGCTGCTGCCCCGCGCCGACCTGTGGCCGCCATCACCAGGCGCTGCCCCATCGCCGGGCTATGATGTTCGCTGACATTCCGGCGCACCGCCAAAAAAATCCAGGGAACCAGGAACCCATTTCATGATCGAGCTGCAACTCATCGGCTGTAACGGCGGTATCGGCGGCGCCGGCCGGCAGACCACTTGTTACGGCATCGGCGAGCAGATGGTGATCGACGCCGGCACCGGACTCGGCACACTATCGCTGGAACGGCTGGCGCGTATCGATCATGTGGTGCTGACCCATGCGCATCTCGATCATGTGGCGGCACTGCCGCTGATGGTCGACTCGGTCGGTGCCTGGCGCGACACCCCGCTGACGGTCTGGGCAGCGCCTGACGTGCTTACGCTGCTACAGGCGCACTTGCTGAACGATCAGGTGTGGCCCGATTTCACGCGGCTGCCCAGCATCGAACGGCCATTCATTCAGCTGCGCGAGATGCCGGCGGACGGCGCCGACATCGCAGGTTACCGGATCACGCCATTGCCGGCCGACCATGGCATTCCCGCCTGCGGTTATCGGGTCGAGGCCGGCGGCGTGTCGGTCGCGTTTTCCGGCGACACCGCCGACTGTCCGGCGTTCTGGGAACGTGTGGCCGGGGACAGCCAGCTGGCTGCCGTGGTGGTGGAATGTTCGTATCCGCTGTCGATGGCAGCAATGGCCGATCTGACCCGCCACATGCATGCCGGCCAGGTCGCCGCGCGACTGGCGGCGCTGCGCGGGGGCGTGGCCGGCGTGGTCATCCACCGCAAGCCGGGTCTGGAAGACGAGATTGCGCGCGACCTGCACGCCGCACCGCACGGCCATGACCTGCGGCTGCCGGTACCGGGTGACGTCTACCGCTTTGTCCGCACACGGAGTTGAAGCGAACACCAGGCACGACAAGCCGGTCGCAGGATAGGCAGTCTGGACGCAGAGCGCCGGCGTAACGGCACCGGTATGCAAACGCGTGTGCAGCCCGCAGGGCTTGTCCATGATGCCAGCCGCCTGACGCCACAGGCTCCTGTGCTATGGTGCAGCCTTTGCGCCATACCCTCCACCCAGAATGATTATTTCGCACTCTCACCGATTCATTTTTTTCAGCAACCCGAAAACCGGTTCTGAAAGCGTTCGTGATTTGCTGAAGCCTTACTCCGAACAAAACATCACAGTCTTCCGGAAGACCTCTGCGCGGGATCCGTTTTACAGCCACATCAGTCCCCGCGAAACGCGCGAGTTGTTCCTCAAGCATGGCTGGAATTTCAACGATTACCGGAAATTCGTGTTTGTCCGCAATCCCTGGGAGCGCCTGCTGTCCCTGTTCAAAATGATCAACAGGAACAAGGACAACGAACAGCTGAATGTGCTCAACGATGCCAGCAAGGCCCACTTCGAAGCGTGGATCATGAGCATCGATAACAAGGGAATTGGCGGTGGCGGCAACGATGCGGACCGCTGGCGAAAATACGGTACTTACTCGATCCTGAATTACGCCGGCGATGACAACGGCACGCTACTGGTCGACAAGATTTTCCGCCTGGAAGACATCCATCAGGCCTTGCCCGATTACCTGAATACGCTCGGCATGCCGCAACAATTCAGCCAGCGGGACATCCCGGCGATCAATGTCGCAAAAAAAACCGGCGAATCAACCCGGGACTGGTACAGCGACAAGAGCTCCGACCGGGTCAAGGCGCTGTATGACTACGAGATCGGGCATTTCGATTACGTGTTGCCCTGAGCGCGGCAACCCCGTCTGCTGCTGCACTGGCGGGGCCAGTTCGCCGGCAAGCCGGCCTGCGCCGCCAGCACCTCGAAGCGTGCTCGTCAGGTCGGTGGCAAGGCAGCAGTGCCGCAGACAGTACAGACCTACGGCAAGACACTGCCAACGCCGCCAGCGGCCTGACGCGATACGCTCTTAGTTGAATTCGACGCCCACTGCCGGATTACCCGGCAACCCGAGATACTGCATCCTGACCTTCATGCCCGGCCTGGTCGGCTGCGGCGGGAAGAAACCTCCGAGACTCAGCAGGTCGCCCTGCTTGAGTACGATGCCCTCCTTCTTCAGCTCCTTTGCCAGCCAGATCGCCGCGTTCAGCGGATTACCCATGATGGCGCTGCCCTGCCCGCGACCAAGCTCCTTGTTATTGTCCGCCTCGTCGACCATCACGACGGTCATGTTGGCCATCGCGTCGGCGAAAGCCTGCGTACGCTGCACCGGCAGCTCGGCGCCGGTCACGCCGCCGCGAAAGCCGACATTGACAGCAATGAAATTACTGCCGCTGAACTGGCCTTCGAGCATCAGGTCGGGCAATTCGATGAAAGGCACCACCGATTCCAGGTGCGCAAGCGCCTCGAGCGGCGTCTTCGCGTCGGCCAGCCCGGCATCTTTTACCTCGACGATGAGATCGGCTTCGTACAGCGGACGCGCGCCGAAATCGTGCGGCAGCACCGCGATGATGTCGACCAGATTGCGGTCATACATGGCGCCCCATTTCGGCCCGCTGACACCGAAACGCTGCTGCAGCGCCGGGTTGGTGAACGCAGCCTTGTAGCCGACCGGGCTGCCGAGCACGACGGGCAGCTTCGCAGTGAGCTTGCGTTTGGCGCACTCGGCGTCCTCCAGCGAAATGTCGTTGCCAAAGCCCTTGCTCACTTTGCGCTTGGCGAATTCGGCCAGATAGGCGTCGACCTGCGCGTCAGTCGGGCAGGCAGCCGATGCCGTCGATCCGGTGAAGGCAAACATGGCGGCAAGTGCGAGCGGAAGGATGGGTTTCAACACGGGTCTCCTGAAAGGGTTGACGGGCGAGCTTTGTCGGTAAGCTTTGCCAGCGAGCGTTATTGGCGGGCATTGCCGCCGGGCGCGACTGAACGGTCTTGCCTGCTGAAGCTCAGAGGCCGGCCGAGGATAGCATGCGGCAAGCCGTCAGCGACGGCCTGCCGACCCAGGCGGGCCACGTGCCGCGGACGGGTGCACCGCCAATGCGACTACAATCCCGGCTGCGCCGCCGTCGACGTCCTTGCCGGCGGCATCGGCTCCCTGCATCAACCTCCATTGCGGAACACTGAACATGCTTGAATTTTTCCAGTCACTGAACTGGGTGGTGGTCGGACAGATCATCCTGATCGACATCCTGTTAGGCGGCGACAATGCGATTGTCATTGCGCTGGCCTGCCGCAAGCTGCCTGAACGGCAGCGCATGCACGGCATCTTGTGGGGCACCGCCGGCGCGATCATTGTCCGTGTGCTGCTGATCGCGTTTGCCGTCACGCTGCTGGGCGTGCCGTGGCTGAAGGCGATCGGCGGCGTGCTGTTGCTGTGGATAGGCGTGAAGCTGCTGACTCAGGAGGATGACGATCATGATCATATCGACGGCGGCGAGCGTCTCGCCACCGCGATCAAGACCATCATCGTCGCCGACCTGGTGATGAGTGTGGATAATGTGGTCGCCGTCGCCAGTGCCGCCGAGCATGCGGGCGCCGAACACAAGCTGATGCTGGTCGCATTCGGCATCATGGTCAGTATTCCGATCGTGATCTGGGGCAGCTCGCTGGTGCTGAGGATCATGGACCGCGTGCCAGCGCTCGTCACGGCCGGCGGCGCGCTGCTCGGCTACCTTGGCGGCGCGATGATCTCGTCCGACCTCGCCCTCAAGGCCCGTCTGGCAGGACTGCTGGACGGCAGCCTGCCGCCGCTGGCGACTGGTAACACCCGCCTCAGCCTCGCCGGCATTACCGGCGCGCTGTTCGTCGTGCTGGCCGGCTGGTGGATCTCGCAGCGGCGCGGCAACCAGGCCAAAGCGGGCGACACAAGCCCCCGATAAGTCCTATCATTCCTGCACCTGCTCGCTTCATGGCGGGAGGTGCCTATGATCCACCATGTGCCGCTGATCACCACGCTGGCCTCTGCGTTCAGCCTTGCGCTACTGCTCGGTTACAGCGCGCTGCGCATGAAATTGCCGGCGCTGGTCGGCTATCTGCTGGCGGGCGTCATGCTCGGCCAGTTCGCACCGGGCTTCATTGCTCATCCCGGCCTGGCGTCGCAACTCGCCGAGGTCGGCGTGATGCTGCTGATGTTCAGTGTCGGCCTGCATTTCTCCCTGGAAGACCTGCTGGCGGTGCGCAAGATCGCCCTGCCCGGCGCGCTGCTGCAAATCGCGGTCGCTACTTCGCTGGGTACGCTGCTGGCACTGTCCTGGGGTTGGGATCTGGCAGGCGGCGTGATTTTCGGACTGTCGCTATCGGTGGCCAGTACCGTCGTGCTGCTACGTGCGCTCGAGGCGCGCGGTGCGCTTGAATCGGGGAACGGGCGTATCGCAGTCGGCTGGCTGATCGTCGAAGACCTCGTGATGGTGCTGGCCCTGGTGCTGCTCCCCGTGTTCGGCCGGATCGCAGCCGGCAACGCAGACGATGGCGCGGCCGGCGCCATGCTGCTGACATTGGGCACAGCGCTGCTGAAGGTATCGCTGTTCGTCATTCTGATGCTGGTGCTGGGTCTGAAACTCTTGCCGCACTTGCTGTGGCTGGTCGCGCACGCCGGTTCGCGCGAACTGTTCGGCCTGTGTGTGGTGACGGTGGCGATCGGCATTGCAGTGGGTGCATCGGCGCTATTCGGCGTGTCTTTCGCGCTGGGCGCTTTCTTCGCCGGCATGGTGCTGCGCAAGTCTGAGTTCAGCCATCAGGCAGCCGACGAATCGCTGCCGCTACGGGATGCATTTTCGGTACTGTTTTTCGTATCGGTGGGCATGCTGTTCGAGCCGCGTATTCTGGTTGAGCAACCGATGCAGGCCATGGCGGTGCTGGCGATCATCCTGGTCGGCAAATCGCTCGCAGCCATGGTACTGGTGATGCTGCTGCGCTATCCGCTGAGCACCGCCCTGACTGTGTCGGCCAGTCTTGCGCAAATCGGTGAATTTTCGTTCATCCTCGCCGGCCTCGGCGTCGCGCTCGGACTGCTGCCCGAAGAGGCCCGCACGCTGGTACTGGCCGGCGCCATCGTATCGATCGCCCTGAACCCGCTGGTATTCGCGCTGATGGCGCCATTGCGCCGCTGGATTCATGATCGCTCGGCACTGGCGCACCTGCTCGAACGTTCGGCCGACAGACTGGGGGAATTGCCGCTGTCGACGGAAGCGCGTTTCCTGTCAGGACAAACCTTGCTGATCGGCTGGGGTCGCGTCGGCCGGCGCATTGCCGATGCGCTGGAACATGAAGCGATTCCCTATGTGGTCATCGAGCGCAACCGCGAACTGGTCGAACGTCTGCGCGCACAGGGCAAGGCGGCCGTGGCCGGCGATGCCGGCCACCCGCTCACGCTGGTGCAGGCGCATGTCGCGCGCGCCGCGCTGCTGATCATCGCTGTGCCCGGTACCGTTGACGTGCGCGCGGTGCTGCGACATGCCAGGCAACTCAATCCATCGGTGCAGGTACTGGTGCGCACGCACAGCGAACAGCTGGCGTCGCTGCTCGAGGGCGAGATCTCGGGACGTGTGTTTTTCGGCGAGGCCGAACTCGCACACAACATGGCCGACGAAGTGCTGCGGCGCTACGGCAAGATGATCAGCACCGTACGCCGATGAAAACGTAACGATTGAGGCTGAAGAAATAGCCATCTTCGGCGCCGATGGCGCGCGCGTCATCCTTCCAGGCGGCGATGTCGGCTTCCGTCAGTCCGTTACGCCCGCTGGCGAAATTGCCGAGCATCTTCATCATCCCGACGCTGAAAGTATTTGGGTCGTACTCGACATTCAACAGCGGCACCACCGCGACGCGCACGTCTTCGAATCCGGCCTGCTTCATCCGGCGCCGCAGCGTGCGGGGCAACTGCGGATGAGGAATGTGCTCGTTCCAGGTTTCGATCACGCGACGCATGCGCACGTCGTCATGGCTGGCCCACACCGCCGATTCCCAGTCGGTATCGACCAGCAGCGCCCGGCCGCCAGGGCGGATCACGCGTGCGAGCTCGCGCAATGCGCCGTCAACATCCTCGACATACTCATATACCTGCGACGCCAGAGCGACATCGAAACTCGCGTCTGCGTACGGCAGCCGGGTGACGTCGGCCAGCTCAAACGATACCTGCGGCAGGCGCTCGCAACGGCTGCGCGCGATCGACAGCATCGGCGGCGCAATGTCGACGCCGCAGACACGTCCGGCCGCGCCGACCGCGCGCGCCAGGGCCTCCGTGGTCAGGCCCGGCCCGCAACCGATATCGAGTGTACGCTCGCCAGCCTGGGGCGCCAGCAGCGCCAGCAGTTTGTCGCGCTGAGCGACGACATCGGGAGTCAGGTACACCGCAGTCAATGTGCTGGATGCGCGTTCGTCAAATTGTTCCTGTGCGGTCGGTGCAGTGCTCATTGCTAGCTTGACTCCTTCTTGAGTGATGGGGCTGATACAGGCCAGTGCGCGCCCTGCAACGGATGCCGACGCTGCTCTAGGCCTGATGCGACCGATGGTTTTCAGTGCTGCAGACCTTCCAGCAGCGCCTGATGAAAGCGTTGCGGGTCCTGCATCTGTGGTGCGTGGCCCAGTTCGGGGAACAGCCGCAGCTGCGCCCCCGGTATGGCGGAGGCCGCGCGCCGCGCGAGCTTTGGATAGTCGCCCAGCCGAGCCTTCACGTCGGGCGGCGAGAATTCGCGGCCAATCGCGGAACTGTCACGTTCGCCCACCAGCAGCAGCGTCGGCACGGTCAACTTGCCGAACTCATGGACGACCGGCTGGGTATAGATCATGTCGTACAGCAGCGCCGACTGCCAGGTGACGATATCCCGGCCGGGGCCGCGCAGCATGCCGGCCAGCATCTGCACCCAGCGCTCATACTCGGGCCGCCAGTCGCCGACGTAATAATTGCGCCGCTGGTAGTCACGGATACGTTCGACAGTCACCTGCTGCTCGCGCGCGTGCCACTGGTCCACCGTCAGTGACGGCACGCCCTCGGCTTTCCAGTCTTCGAGTCCGATCGGATTCACCATCACCAGCTGCTCAACTTGCGTGGGAAACATCAGCGCCATGCGGGTGGCCAGCATGCCGCCGGTCGAATGGCCGATGACAATGAAACGGTCGATACCGAGCGACTCTAGTAACGCCCTTGTGTTGTGCGCGAGCTGCTGGAAAGAATATTGATAGCCCGCCGGCTTGCTGGACTTGCAGAAGCCGATCTGATCCGGGACGATCACGCGAAAACCCTGCGACTGCAGGAAACGCATCGTGCCTTCCCAGGTGGCGGCACAGAAGTTTTTACCGTGCAGCAGAACGACGGTGCGAGCGTTCGGCGTGTCCGGACGGACATCCAGATACGCCATCTGAAGCGGCAGTCGCTGCGATACGAACCGGAAGCGCGCCACCGGCGCCGGATAATCAAAACCCTCCAGCTCGGGGCCATAGGCGGATTCGGCCTCGGTCTCGGCTATGCGATCAGCGCGGGCATCAAGGCTAGCGCCGGAGCCGGAGCCGGAGCCAGAGTCGGCTTCGGTCTTTGCTTCAGACTGGACGGCGGGCGTGGCTGCGCAGCTGTCCGCAGCCAGCCCCACGACGGCGGCCATGCCGAGCGACGCCAGCCAGGACGACACCCGCACTTGTGAACTGAGCAGACGCCGGATCATTCAATGCAGCCTGTCGTCACGATAGCGATCGGCGATGAAGATGGCGGCCAGCAAGCCGACCGTGGCGCCGAACATCACATAGTAGGCAGGCGCCAGCGGCGAGCCAGTGACGCCGATCAGCCAGGTCACGATCAGCTGCGCGAAACCGCCGAACAGCATCACCGCGACGTTGTAGGCGAGTGCCAGCCCGGTCGAGCGCTGCCGCACCGGGAATTGCTCGGCCAGCGCGGTCGAGATCGCGCCGAAGCCGACTGCGATCGCACTGCACAGCGCAATCTGCATCACCGCCAGCCGGGCCAGCGTCGGCTCGGCCAGCACCCAGCCCATCAGCGGGTAAGGCAGCACGAAATACAGCACAGCGGCCAGCATCAGCACGGGACGACGACCGATACGGTCTGACAGCCAGCCGAACAGCGGGATCAGGACCGTCAGGAAACACAGGCCGGCTACTTGCGCGGTAAAGGCATCGCCGAGCGGTATCTTCAGCTGCGTCTTTGCGTAGGTGGGCATGTAGATCAGCACCACATAAAACATGATCGTTGACGACAGTACCAGGCCAAAACAGACCAGCACCTCGCGCAGATGCTCGCGCAGCAGCGCTTTCAGGCCGACGTGCTCTCTCGGCGCGTGGGACGCCTCGACGAAGGCCTCGGTTTCCTCGAGGTGACGACGCATCCACAGGCCGACCGGACCGATCAGCAGGCCAAAGAGGAAGGGCAGCCGCCAGCCCCAGCTGTCGATCTGCTCCGGTGTCAGTCCTTGCGTGACCAGCATGCCGGCGGCGGCGCCACCGAGCGCGGCCACGCTCTGTCCAACCATTTGCAGGGAACCGAAGATACCGCGCCGGCCAGCCGGCGCGCTCTCGATCAGGAAGGCCGTGGCACTGGCGAATTCGCCGCCGGTGGCCACGCCCTGCAGCAGCCGCGCGATGACGATCAGCGCGGGCGCACCCACACCAATCGCCGCATAGGTCGGCGCGAAAGCGATCATCGCGATCGACACGGTCATCAGCAGGATGATCAGCTGCAGCGCCGCCTTGCGGCCGCGCCGGTCCGAGTACATGCCGATCAGCACACCGCCGACCGGCCGCATGAAAAAGCCGACGCCGAACGTCGCCATCGCAATCAGCAGCGATGCATATTCACTATCAGAAGGAAAAAACAGCCGCGAGATGATCACCGTCATGAAACCGTAAACGACGAAGTCATACCACTCGAGCGCATTGCCGATTACGGCGGCGAGGATCTGGCGGGTCTTGACGGGGGCTTGCATGGGAGGGCTGCCTTTCTTGTCTGTTTTGTTTTTTAAATGCTGCGTGATGCTAAACGGGTTTGTGGATTGTAGAAAGTCGCCGGGTCCCTGCGCTGTGCGCCGCGCATCGGCAAATATCGGGATCAGGATCCTCGGTTACACTCCACGCCATCCCCACCCTCCCGGAGCGCTCCATGTCCCTGCTCGTCCTCGGCCTGATCCTTTTTATCATCCCGCACTCCACCCGCATCTTCGCCGACGACTGGCGCAGCGGCATGATCGCGCGCCTCGGCGAGAAGCCGTGGAAAGGCGCGATCAGCCTCATCTCGCTGGCCGGCTTCGTGCTGATCGTGATCGGCTACGGTCAGGCACGGCTCGATCCCGTGGTGCTGTGGGTACCGCCGGTCTGGCTGCGTCATCTTGCGCTGCTGCTGAACCTCGCTGCCTTCGTCTCTCTGGTCGCCGCCTATGTGCCGCGCAACAGCATCAAAGCGAAATTCGGTCATCCGATGATTGCGGGTGTCAAGGCCTGGTCGATCGCGCACCTGATCTCGAACGGCAATCTGGCCGACGTCGTACTGTTCGGTGCCTTCCTCGCCTGGTCCATTGTTGATTTCCGCAACTCACGCCGTCGCGACCGCGCCAACGGCACCCGGTATCCGGCCGGCACCGTGACGGGCAACCTGCTGACGATCGTCATTGGCATCGCCGCCTGGGCCGTGTTCATGATGTACCTGCATGTGCGGCTGATCGGTGTCGCACCGATCGCATTCGGCGCGTGACGGCAGACTCATGATGGCGAGCGCAGGACGCCATCATGAGCACAAGGCGATGAACTCCGGCGGAATCGCGACCGCGCGTATCCCGCCTTCGGGCCGGTGGGCGGCGAAGATCCTGACTTCTTCGCAACTCATGATCTCGTCATCGCCGCGCATCACAAGATGACGCTGCACGAAACTCTTGCCACGCCACTCGCTCACGCTGGTGTGGATCTGCAATTCATCACCATAGCTGGCGGTCCTCCTGAAACTGGCCTGCGTGTCCACCAGCGGCGTGCCAAGAATGCCAAGGCTTGCCTCAGTCTCATGCCAGGGCGGCACGCCGCAGCTGACGAAGAAATGCCGTGACGCGGCATCAATCCAGCGAAAAAAATTCGGGAACCAGACGATGCGCGCGGGATCACAATCGCCAAATTCCACCCGGACCTTGTAGATGACGGTTTTCGTCATTTCGCTGCTCTCCTCGCTGCCGCCGGCATCCAGCGTATCGGTTGTTCACGCAACTGCCGCGGTGCTGCGCCGGCGTCGGCCAGCACACTGTCGAGCGCCTTGCCGGCGTCATCGGCCAGCGCCGCTTCACGGCCTCGGCGCACGGCCGACGCGCGCCCCTCGACAGGCAGCGTTGGCGCGCGTGCGACGTGCCGCAACAGATGCAGCAGATGGTCCTTGCCGCGCTCATTGGTGCTGCCATAGCCCTTGATCAGGCGGCCGCAGGCGGCCACTTCGTTACCGAGCTGCCAGTCCGCGCCCAGCCCTTCGACCAGGGTATCGAGCCATTCGTCAATCAGCGCCTGCTCCAGCGCATGACGGGTGCCGAGCCGCCGCAGCCAGCGCAGCGACGCGAGCAGACGCAGCAGCAGCGTGCCTGACACCGTGTGCGTCGCCAGCTTCAACGGCAGCGCCCAGGGTTCGCCGCGCTCGGCGCTGCGCTTGCGGCCCCAGTCAGTCACGCGTTTGGCCAGCCACGCCGGCAGCAGCGCCGTGATCTCGGGAATGCCGGGCTTGAGGTAATCATGCACGCGCAGCAGATCGTCCTTGCCGGCGCGCGCTTCGCGGCGCACGCGTTCAGCGCGCGAGCGGCGGCTCTTCAGGTCAGCCACCCGCACGATGTCGTCGTAGCACATCCACAGCGCCAGCCAGCGTGCGGCCTCGCGGCTCGCTTCGAAGTGATGGGTTGCGTGAGGATCGGCGGCGCGCTCCGCGTCCAGAACACGCTGCACTCGCTGCAGATAGTGCCGGCCGTAGTCGCGGTCCTGATAGTCGCAAGTGCGCTCATGGCCCAGCGTGACGATATCGGCCAGTGCTGCCGGCATGGCGGCGATCGCGGCCGGCAGCGCTACCGGCTGACGTGGCTGCGCAGACAATGACTCCCGTCGCGCTGCCGATCTCGGCTGTGTTTCGCGGGCATGCTGCAGGTTCTGCTCGTGTGGCCGCGGCGAGTTCTGCGCTGCATCCGGGATCGATTCAGCGCCGGCCACAGCGGCATACCCGGCCGCAAAACCGGCCAGACTGGCGTCTGCGCCACGGCCACTATCCTGCACCACCGCCTCATACATTGCACGCGGAAACGGCAACAGTCGGCTACCGGCGATCGCGCCGAGCATGACCGCGCTGACCACCGTGCCATGCTGGCGCGCGATGGCTTGCATATCGAGATGGTGCAATTCGCGGCTGGCCGACTGCACGATGGCGAGCAGCTCGGCACGATCCAGCCGGCCATCGCCGGGATAGCTGCGCTCGGCATTTGTCAGCGCGCGTGCGTCGGATGTGATGAACAGTGTGCGTTCGACTGACGACAGACCATTGCACGCGCAGCGGGCCGCCTCCAGCAGTTCCGAGGCGATCACGGCGTCGAGCGCGCCGGGCACCGGACCGAGACTGAACACCGGCTTCGCGTCACCAATCGCAGATTGCGGCTGCGGCCAGACTTCGATGAAATAGGTGGTCGCGCCAGTACGTTGCGCAACGCCGGGAATCGAGGTGGCCTGCGCCGGATGACCGCCACGGCGCGCGACCTCGGCCAGCCAGCCGGTCAGCACGCCGCCGCCCTCGCCGCCGAGCGCGCAGACCAACAGGGAAATCGGCTGATTCATTCGCAATTTCTCATCGCTTGCTCATCTCGTGCTCATGCCTGACTCACGCCGGCTGCAGCCAGCGCAGCGCCCGGCGACGCAGAGCATCCACAGCGCGCTCGTGCCAGCGCGGATGGCGGATCACTTCGGCACGATAAAAGCTCGGGCACAAGGTGGCAGCGTGCGCGTTCTCGCCGCAGAGCCCACAGCCCACGCAGCCGTCGTTCACCGTCGCCACCGGATCAACCTTCAGCGGGTCGGGATTGTCCTTGAGTGTCAGCGTCGGGCAGCCGGACAGTCGCATACAGGCATGGTCGCCGTTGCAGACATCCTCATCGACGCCATACTTCACGCGCACGGTGCGCTCGCCGCGGGCGATCAGCGCCTCGATCCAGGGCCGGATGCGCCGCTGCCGTTCGAGCTGACATTCGCCTTCGGCAATGATGACCTTGAGCCCACGGAAATCCGTCGTCAGCGCCTCGCGCAAGACGCGCCGCATCACCGACACCCGATACGAATGCACGGTACGCAGCCACTGCACGCCGATGCCAGCCAGCGTGTCCTCGATGGTGTGGTCAGTCGCGGTCAGACTGGCTGTCTTGTCGATGGCCATCGTCTTGCTCTTCTTGCCGGGTGTGGACAGGATGTCCTGGGTGCCGGTGGCCGATGTGTAGCCGTTCTTGAAAATCAGCAGCACCGCATCGTCGCCATTGAACAGTGCCGACTGCACGCCGGTCAGCAGGCCGTTGTGCCAGAAGCCGCCGTCGCCCATGATGGCCAGCACGCGCGAGCGCATCATCGGCGACACGCCGGCACGTGACGCCAGGCTCATGCCATAACCAAGAATCGAATGCCCGATAGAGAATGGCTCGAAGGTCGCAAACGAATGACAACCAATGTCCGCCGCCACATGGACCGGACCGACGTCCTGCTGCGCCAGCTTCAACGCCGCAAATACCGGTCGCTCGGGACAACCGATGCAGAAACCGGGAGGTCGCGCCGGCAACGCGGAAGCCGCCGACATCGCCGATGCCGGGCCGGGCATGCCTTGCAGCCGCGCGGCCAGTTGCTGGCGGCGTGCGGCAGTGGCATCCAGACGCGCACGCACGGGCAGCACATCGATGCTGGGCAAGTGTTGCTCGAAGAATTGCACCAGCGCCAGCGACATCGCCTCTGGCGTCAACTCACCGGTGGCCGGCAGCATGTCCTTGCCATGCAACGTGGTCGTCAGGGTGCGGCGACGCAGCACCGCCGCGATTTCATGTTCGATATATTCAGGAGAACCTTCCTCGACGACCAGCAGTGCCTCCTTATCGGCGGCGAAGGCGGCAATCTGTTCATGCGACAGCGGGTAGGTGACATTCAGAATCAGCAGCGGCACATCGCTATTGCCGAACGCATCGGCAGCGCCGAATTCCTGCAAAGCGCGTAGCAAGGTGGGTGAAACGCCGCCCTGCACGATCATGCCGAGCTGCGCGTGGCGTCCCGGGCGCAGCTCGTTCAGCTGGTTGGCAACGATATACTCGCGCGCCTTGGGAATACGCTGCTCGACCTTCAGTTTTTCATGACGAAAAGTCGACGGCGGATGCGCCAGACGACCGTAGTCGAAGTCCGCCGGCGCGGCCAGCGGCGCCAGCGCCGAGACCGCCGGTTTGCGGTTGTCGCTGCACACAAAACTACCGCGCAGATGGCAGGCGCGAATCCGCAGCTCCATCATCGCCGGCATGTTCGACGCCTCGGACAGGCAGAAAGCCTGCTTGACCATGTCGACCATGTTCTGCAAGTCCGGCCGTGGATCGAATAAGACCATGCCGGATTTCATCGCATATGCGTGCGTTCTTTCCTGCACGACGGATGCACCCTCACCATAGTCCTCGCCGATGACCATCAGCACGCCGCCGGTCACGCCAGGCGATGCGAGATTGGCGAGCGCGTCGGCAGCGACATTCGTGCCGACAATCGATTTCCAGGTGACTGCGCCGCGTAGCGGGTAGTGAATGGACGCACCGAGCATCGCCGCCGCCGATGCCTCGTTGGAACAAGCCTCCACGTGCACGCCCAATTCGCCGACCAGCTCCTTCGCCTGCACCATCACGTCCAGCAGATGCGACACCGGCGCGCCCTGATAGCCGCCGATGTAAGACACACCCGATTCCAGCAGCGCCTTGGTGATCGCGAGAATTCCCTCGCCGTCAAAACGCTCGCCGGCACCGAGTCGCAACTGCCGAATTTCTTTCTCGAAGGAAATTTCCACAGGAAATGTAAATGTGAGGGAGAAAAACTGCGAATTTCGCCGATGATAATCGGTCTATCTCAAATCGCTCTTTTCGTATCCCAAAACCCGCGCTTTGCCGGCGCGGTTCTCCCGTGGCGGAGTGCCTCTGACAGAACGTCGATGGCGAGGGACGCTGTCGCGGACAGGTCGCTCTGTGCGGCAAGACGGCGCCGTAATGTCCGTGGCTCGCCGTTCGCCGCGCTCAGTTTTGCGCCCGGACATCCGTCAACAGACAGGTCAAGCCCATGCATCAGATGTAAAAAAGTGCAATTGGTTAATTCTTGTTTGCACTTGCGCGCCATAATCTCTATTATCTGGTATGAATTGTGACTGAGCAGTATACGTTTTCCGAGCGGCCAAGGAGATCCTCATGCTGATGTCGACCAAAGCCAACCGATATGCGCACGCGCTTCTCAAGGCACGCACCGGCGGCACCCTACACCCTCTGCTCACCGATGACGGTAAGCTGAGCCGGGATGATGCTTATGACATCGCCCGCAGTCTGCTGAATATTCGTATTGCGAACGGAGAAACACCGGTCGGACGCAAGATTGCGTTCAGCAGCCACAGGGTTCAGCGGCTGTACGGTAAAACCGAAGCGGTGACCGAACCGATCTGGACCACCCTGTTTGACAACAGTGTCGAGTTCGCCCTCGACAATACGGCGATGCACAGCCTGACGAAGGCTCAGCAACCCCGGATCGAACCGCATATCGTGTTCAAGCTCGCGCGCACCCCAGCGCCGCAGGCTACGCTGGAAGACATTGCCGACTGCCTCGAGTGGATGGCGCATGGTCTGGAAGTGGCGGTATCGCCGTTCAAGGACTGGCAGTTTGACGCGGTGGATGCGGTCGCGGCGTTCGGCTTGCACCGGCAATTGATCGTCGGCGAACCACGCATGCTGTCGCGTCAGGGCCGTCATCATCTGCCGGCGGTACTGGCGGCCGGCAGCCTGTCGCTGTCCAAGACGCTGACGGAAGGCAGCCAACTGTGCGCTGCCGGTTTCGGCCAGGATCTCGGCGGCAGTCCGCTGCACGCGTTGCTGTGGCTTCATCAACAGCTGCAGCAGCAGACAGGATTCACCCCGTTGCAAGCCGGCGAAATCGTCGCGACCGGCAGCTGGACTGACCCGCAGCCGGTCAAGCGTGGCGAAGTCTGGTCGACTGCGTTCGGACAGCTCAATACACCCGGCCTGGCGATCTCTTTCAGCTAAGGGGGCGTTGTCGCGTTGCCGCCGGCGTCCCTGGACGCCAGTAGTTGCTTCAGAGGCTCTTGCAGACCGAGGGCCAGGAAGTCCTTGCGCAGAGGGCCCGCAACAGGGTTGACCTGGCCGCGCAAGCGAGTGATTACGCGACTGGCTACCCACTGACGTGCGTCATTCAGATCCATGAAAAGCAGGCTTGGATGCTGCGCAGCCTGCCGGAGCACGGAAAGCCTGCGAGCACCATTCACACCGTTAATACGTCAGCGGCCGTCGATGGATGGCTGTTTGACTTGTCCGCGCCACGCCGGCAGCCCTTGGTTGACACCGGCGCGTTTCCCGATATCCTCGCGCGTTGGCAAAACGCAAACCTGGAGTATTCCGTGTCCCCCACCACGCTACAAATTGTGGCCGCTGTGCTCTTCGCGCTGGCCCTGATCCATACTTTCTCCACTTCGCTGTTTGAACACCTCGCACATACCCGGCCCCGCCATGCGGGCCTGTGGCATTTGCTTGGCGAGGTCGAAGTCGTGTTCGGATTCTGGGCGATGGTGCTGATCGTCGTGATGGCCGTGGTGGTGTCGAGCAGCGACGCCGTCGCTTATCTGGATAGCCGGAATTTCACTGAGCCGATGTTCGTGTTTGCGATCATGGTGGTCGCCGGCAGCCGCCCGATCCTGCAAGGCGCACGCATGCTGGTCGACGTGCTTGTCCGGATGATTCCGCTCCCCGCAAAGCTGGCCTTCTTTTTTACGGCACTGGCGATCGTGCCCTTGTTAGGTTCCGCCATCACCGAACCAGCGGCGATGACGCTGGCAGCACTGTTACTGCGCGACTCGCTGTTCTCGAAAGCGTCCAACCGACTACGCTATGCGACTCTCGGCGTGCTGTTCGTGAATATATCGATCGGCGGAACGCTGACACCGTTTGCGGCGCCGCCGGTGCTGATGGTCGCAGCGAAATGGAATTTCGATCTCGTTTACATGCTGACCCATTTCGGCTGGAAGGCAGCGATTGCGGTTTTCATTAACGCCAGCGTGCTGACCCTACTCTTTGCGCGCGAGATCCAGCAATTGCCGCCGGCACCGGTGTCGGAGACGCCACGCGTTCCGCTGCCCTTGCTGGCACTCCATCTGCTGTTCCTGGTTGGTATCGTGGTGTTCGCCCACCATCCCGCTGCCTTTATGGCCGTTCTGCTGCTGTTCATGGGTATCGCAACCGCCTACCCGAATCACCAGGACCGCCTGATTCTGCGCGAGGGCCTGCTGGTCGCCTTCTTCCTGGGTGGACTCGTGGTGCTGGGCGGCCAGCAGCAATGGTGGCTGCAGCCGCTGCTGATGCAGATGGACGCCACCTCGGTGTACTACGGCGCCACCGCATTGACCGCCATCACTGACAATGCGGCGCTGACCTACCTCGGCTCACTGGTGGAAGGCCTGTCGGAAGAATTCAAGTACGCGCTGGTGTCGGGTGCCGTCACGGGCGGCGGTCTGACCATCATCGCTAACGCACCGAACCCGGCGGGCGCATCGATCCTGCGCTCACGTTTCGACGACGGCGCGATCAGCGCGCTCGGCCTGCTGGCCGGCGCAGCCTTGCCGACCGGTGTGGCAATCGCCTGCTTCCAGCTGCTGCCCAATCTGTAAACCACGCAGGCACTGCCCCGTCCACCAGGCATACCTGCATCCTGCGACCGGCAGCCTCAGCGCCGGTCGCGTTTTTTTTGCTGACGCCCGATCCACAGACGGATACCCACCGCCAGCGCCGCCAGACCCAGTAGCAGACCGGCCTGCAGGCCACCCAGACTTTCCGGCGCCTGCGCCTCGGGTGACAGGAAATACTCCGGATGAAGCAAGACCAGCGCAGTCATCAGGATCGCTGCAATCAACAGAATACGAAGCAGGCGGAATAGCAGGCGCTTGCTAAAATCGTTCATGGTTTTCTCGAGTAAGCCGACAGAGTGACCACATTTTGTCACACACAGTGCACCGCCAAAGCGGACAGGCCGGCCTGAAGTGCTGCAAAATACCGGCGTCACGCAATAAGAGGAAATACGCGATGCAGACGACAGACGGGTGGTCCTTCGCGGTCAGCCTGGCGATCATGCTTGCGCTGCTCGGCGCGCTGCTGTATCTGGCCAAACGTATCCAGGGTCGCGGGCTGCCCGGATTGCCGGCACGGCGCCTACGTATCCTTGAAAGTGCTTCGCTGGGACCGCGTCAGAAGCTGGTGCTGTTGCGGTTCAGAGACCAGGAGATCCTGGTCGGCGTCTCAGCACAGCAGATCACCACGCTGGCCACTTTCGCCGCCCTGCCAGCTGATGCGGCAGCGGGTGCGCCGGAAGGCGGGGAGCGCGCCGCCGATGGCGATCCGCTCAACTCTTTGTCGACGCGGATGACCGAGGCGCTGCGGTCGACACACAGCGGTAAAGACAAGGCGTGACCCTATTTCTGTACCGTCCTGACGATCGCGCTGCGGCGCAGTCATCCAGGCAAGATCAGGCATCATCATTGCATGCGGACACCATTTCATGCGGACACCATTTGATGAGGCCACGGCGTGACTGACGCAGGTAATGATCGCCGCTCCGACCGGCTTCGCACCGAGGGCATTTTCCGCCGCGCGCTGGGCAGCCGACACACAGCGTCTTTCGACACGGCTGGCATGACACTGGCGGGCCGCACCGAGCCGACGCTGGACGCGCCCGCACCACGGGAAGCTGCGCCGCCACCAAACGTTGCACCCACCCGTCCGGCTGTTGACGACCGACAGCTAATCGACAACCACGCGCCCATGGCCAGCGCGAGTCAGGCGCCGAGTTATCTGCGCTGGGCGCTAATGAGCACGCTCACCCTGCTGCTCTCGCTGGCGATCGGACTGGCGCTGCTGATCGCGCCGGGCGGTCCGCTGAACATCAACGATTCGCCGTCGATGCGAGCACTGCTGCCCTCGTGGGTCACCGAAGGCCTGCTGGCGCTCGACGGCCGCGCCGCTCCGTCATCTGCCCCGGCCCAGCTGGCCACCGCAGCCGGACCGATGCCGCCGATCGCTGCTGCAACGCCTGCCGCTCCTCCGGTTGCCGCACCTCCGGTTGCCGCTCCTCCGATTGCCGTGCCTTCACCTGCCGTCACTTCGACTGATGCTGCCTCGGCAACCGGTGCTTTAACTTCCACTGCTTCGACTACCGCTGCTCCGACTACGGCTGCTCCGACTACAGCTACCTCAACCGCCGCCACTTCAACTGCTGCCGCTTCAGCTGCCTCTGCGACACTAGCGCCCCCGCGCGCGAGCACAAGCGAGGCCGCTGCCCGCAAGGAAACCAGCAAGCCAGTCAGCGCATCGCTGCTCCGTGCCGCGCCGCCTCGCGCGACAAAACCAGCGGCCAAAATCGAAGCCGACGCTCACAAGACGATTCGCAAGGCGCCGTCGGGCAGCTTCTTCGTCCAGCACGTCTCGCTGGGCTCGGAGGCGCAGGCACGCGCATGGCGCTTGCGGCACCCGGCGCTGTCGCAAGCGAAAATTGTGACACTCGGGTCGCGGGGCAAAGACCAGCGATTTGCGGTGGTATCCGGACCTTTTGCGACTCGCAAAGCCGCTGAGGCCTTCGCAGCCCGTCAGGGTATCCCCGTAAAATCCTGGGTACGGCCGCAGCCTTCGCTGAAGTCAGCGCTGCCCGCCCCACGCTGAAGTCGGCAGCGGCGTCCGACGTGTATCCGCCCGTGACCGGGCTGGCTTGCTCGCCCCCCTTTTAAACAACCAAATTCGATCCCGCCGACGACCGTTACAATCGCTGGAAGATCAGCGGATGACGCGTCGCAGCGCTCACCGAGGATTTTGAAAAAATCAAGGAGGCTGTCCGTGAGCACCATCGCGCAACTGCGGCGCATTCTGAAGGAGAACCACACGATCGCCGTGGTCGGGCTGTCTGCCGACTGGTTCCGTCCATCGTATTTCGCCGCCAAATACATGCAGGAACATGGCTTTCGCATCATCCCGGTGAACCCGAAGTACGACGAGATCCTCGGCGAGAAATGCTATCCGGACCTCAAGTCGATACCTGAGAAAGTCGATATCGTCGACGTCTTCCGCAAGCCGCAGGACTGTGCACCCATCGCGCGCGAAGCCGTGGAGATCGGCGCCAAAGTGCTGTGGCTGCAAATCGGCGTGATCAATGACGAAGCAGCGCGTATCGCGGAGTCCGCAGGACTCGATGTGGTGATGGACCGCTGCGTGAAAATTGAGTACGCGCGCCTGTTCGGCGGCCTCGGCTGGTTTGGCGTGAACACGAAAGTGATCTCGGCCCGCCGCCCCGTCTGAACCTACCTGCCCGAATCGCACATCACACCATGGCAAAAGATCACGTCTACGACTTCGACACGCTGTGCCTGCACGCTGGCCAGATTCCCGATGCGGCCACCGGTGCACGCGCCGTGCCCATTTACCAGACCACCTCCTATGTGTTCGACAGCGCCGAACACGCGGCCAGTCTGTTTAACCTGCAGACTTTCGGTAACGTCTATTCACGACTGTCGAACCCGACAGTCGCGGTTCTAGAGGAGCGTATTGCGGCGCTAGAAAACGGTCGCGCTGCAGTGGCGACCGGCAGCGGCATGGCAGCGCAAATGATTGCGATGCTCAACCTCTGCCAGGCCGGCGACGAGATCGTCGCCGCACGCACGCTGTACGGCGGCACACACACGCAGCTGGCGGTGAATTTTCGCAAGCTCGGCATCAACACCATCTTCGTCGACAGCGAAGATCCGGAGAACTTCGCGCGCGCGATCACTCCGAAAACCAAGCTGCTGTACGCGGAGACGATCGGCAATCCGTCGATGAACGTGCTTGATATCGAGAAGGTCGCAGCCATCGCGAATGCACATGATCTGCCGCTGTTCGTGGATAACACCTTCGCCAGCCCCTACCTGTGCCGGCCGTTTGAATGGGGCGCCGCTATCGTGATGCACTCGGCAACCAAGTTCATCGGCGGACATGGCACGACGATGGGCGGCATCATCGCCGAATCCGGCAAGTTCAATTGGGGCAACGGCAAATTCCCGACGATGACGGAGCCGTCGGAGGGTTATCACGGCGTGCGCTTCTACGAAACCTTCGGCGACTTTGGCTTCACGATGAAATGCCGGATGGAGGGTATGCGCACCTTCGGCCCCGTGCTGTCGCCGATGAGCGCCTTCCTGCTGCTGCAAGGTGTCGAGACGCTGCACCTGCGCATGGAGCGCCACTGCAGCAATGCACTGAAGATTGCGCAATACCTGAGCGAGCATCCCAAGGTGTCCTGGGTCAATTACCCGGGACTGTCAAACAATAAGTACTACGAGCTCGCACAAAAATATTTACCGAAAGGCGCAGGCGCCGTTTTGTCCTTCGGCATCAAGGGGGGCGCGGCGGCAGGTCAGAAATTCATCGAGAACGTAGAATTCCTGTCGCACCTGGCGAATATCGGCGACGCGAAAACCCTGGTCATTCATCCCGCCTCAACCACGCACCGGCAGTTGTCGGAAGAGCAGCAACTCGCGGCCGGCGTGCCACCCGACTTGATCCGCCTTGCGGTCGGCATTGAGTCCGTGGACGATATCCTCTGGGACATCGACCAGGCGCTGTCGAAGACCTGATTTCTGTTTATCCAACCCAGCAACAATAGTGAGAAGCACCATGAAAAGACTGTCCACCTCCCTGATCGCCCTGCTGCTGTCGGCCTCGATGGCACCAATCTCGATCGCCGGCGCACCGCCGAAAGCCGATCCGAATGCGCCGCCGCCCGTCTACTGGGAACCGGAGCCGGAGCAGGAGGCGCCAGCCAAGAAAGACAAGAAGGCCAAGTCCAAGAAAGACCAGAAGTCGAGCGCGGAAAAGAACTGATACCTGTCGTGCACCTCCCTCTGGCGGTCCATTCCGGGCTGCCGGGGGAATACGGTCCTCCTTCCAGGCCTGTACCGGTTGGCTGAATCACCTCGCCGCTGACTTCCTTCGTTTTAGCTTTTTTCACAGAACACCGCTGACGTCATGATGTCGTCTTGCCGTGCAGGTCGACCTTTCTGTGCCAGCACCCCTGGCCATCGACGTTCGGGAAAAAGCCCTTCGCTTCATGCCCCGCCCTGACGCTTCGCCCTGGCGATAGCGTTCCTGTGCTTACCCGATCAAGCCCCCATGCGCCGCGCCTTTGCCTTGCCAAACACTTTACTGAAACATATTTTGTATTGAGATATAATGTGACCGCTCGCTGTTCTGAGACGAAACGACCATGACTGCTGCTACCGAATTCGACCTTCCCGAACTGCGCCGGGCTTCCAATGAGGCCTGTGCACTGATGCGTGTGATGTCCAATCCTGACCGCCTGCTGCTGCTGTGCCAGCTGTCGCAGGGTGAGCGGCGCGTTGGTGAACTGGAAGAGCTTCTGGATATCCAGCAGCCCACACTGTCGCAGCAGCTGGCCGTACTGCGCGAGGAAGCGCTGGTCGAGACGCGGCGTGACGGCAAGCAGATTTATTACCGGATCGCCAGCGCCAAAGTGCTGGCGATTCTTGAGGTGCTCTATGGCCTGTATTGCAAACCCTGACTTCACAAGGACCCTGAGATGACGATTGACTGGCTCCATTTCACCCCCGGACTGTCACTGATCGGCGGCGTGCTGATTGGTATTGCATCGGCTCTGTTCATCTTGGGCAACGGCCGCATTGCGGGCATCAGTGGCATCCTCGGCGGTCTGCTGCGTCCATCGCAAGGCGATGTACAGTGGCGGATTGCCTTCCTGCTCGGGCTGATCGCGGCACCCGCGCTGACCTATCTGTTTATCCCCTACGTAGCGCCGACCATCGACGCCGATACGAGCACCCTGCTGATGGCCGGTCTGCTGGTAGGTATCGGCACCCGCTACGGTGGCGGCTGCACCAGCGGCCACGGCGTCTGCGGTCTGTCGAGACTGTCGCCACGCTCGCTGATCGCTACGCTCGCGTTCATGGCGGCCGGCGTTGGCATCGTGTTCGTCATGCGTCATCTGTCCTGATCCGGAGGCCAACCATGCGTCAACATTTCGATACCCTGTCTTCTTTCATCGTCGGCCTGATCTTCGGCATCGGGCTGATCCTCGCCGGCATGACCGACCCGTCGAAGGTCATCGGCTTCCTCGACATCACCGGCAGCTGGGATCCGTCGCTCGCCTTCGTGATGGGCGGCGCGATTCTGGTGGGCTTGGTCGCCTTCCGCTTTGCGCGCAAGCGGGCAGAAAACTTTCTGGGCGGTGCGATGCGACTGCCCACCAGCCGCGATATCGACCTGCGCCTGGTCGGTGGCAGCCTGGTGTTCGGCATCGGCTGGGGCATGGCTGGCTTCTGCCCGGGACCGGCCCTGACGGCCTTGGGCACCGGCAATCCGAAAGCGATGATTTTCGTGGCCGCCATGATTGCAGGCATGGCCCTATTTGAACTTGCCGACCGGCTCTGGCACGCGCCACGCCGTGCACGCAAGCCGCAGTGATCTCACCCATTCAACCAGGAGGTCTCCATGCAAGCCAATGTCGGAACTATTGATCGCGCACTGCGCATCATCGGCGGTGCTGTACTGATCGCGCTCACCCTGACGAATACCATCGGCCCCTGGGGCTGGATCGGCGTCGTTCCCATCCTGACCGGACTGTTCCGCTTCTGCCCTGCTTACACGCTGTTTGGCATCCGTACCTGCCCGACGGGCAAGAACGCGAACTGATCGATGGGCAAGGGCTTCTCGAATCCGCGTGAAACCTGGGACGGCCGTTTCTCAACGGCCGACTACATCTTCGGCACCGAGCCAAACGTCTGGCTGGCCGCGCATGCAGAACTGCTGAAGCCAGGCATGCGCGTGCTGGCCGTCGCGGATGGCGAAGGGCGCAACAGCGTCTGGATGGCCAAGCGCGGCCTGACGGTCGATGCGTTCGACATCTCACCTGTCGGCGTCGACAAGGCGAAAAAGCTTGCGCAAGCAGCCGGCGTGCAGGTGAATTTCCAGGTGGCCAGCGTTGAAGAGTTCGCGTGGCAGGTCGGTGAATACGATGCGGTGGTCGCGATCTTCATCCAGTTCGCCGATCCGGACACGCGTGCAACGCTGTTCAAGCGCATGAAATCGGCGTTGAAGCCCGACGGGCTGATCCTGCTGCAGGGCTACACGCCGAAACAGCTGGAGTACAAGACCGGTGGGCCGCCCAACATCGATCACCTGTACACCGAAGCGCTGCTGCGTGATGCGTTCGGCGATATAGACCTGGTTGAGTTGCGCTCGTACGAAGACGTGCTCACCGAAGGCAGCCAGCACAGCGGGCAGTCGGCACTGGTGGGCCTGGTGGCGCGAAAGCCGTTTGGCTGCAATTTCCGCTGATCTACCCTGCCGGACAGCCCACCGTGGAAAAAGCCGGGGTCATCCGGACGTCTGTCCGTTAAGCCAGCAAGGATGACAAGTCGCGGGTCGATAGCTCGTCAAAAGCCGTCCCAATGCGACGCTGGGTCCCAGCTTATGCTGGGACGACGAGTGAGACGCCAGTAGCCCTAAGCACGTCGTCCCAGCCACCGCCCCAGCGAACGCTGGGGGCACGCTGGGGGCAAGCTGGGACCCATCGTTGTACTGAGCCGCACGGCTGTTTAACCGCTAGCTGACGCGCCTACGCTCGCATCGGTTGATGTCGCCCGATCAAACCTGCTTGCCGTGCATACCCAGACGTCCCAGCAGAGCGCGGTCCTCTTCCACTTCCGGATTGCCGGTGACCAGCAGCTTGTCGCCGTAGAAAATCGAATTTGCGCCTGCGAGGTAGCACAATGCCTGCACGCCGTCGCCGAGCTGGCGGCGGCCGGCCGACAGGCGCACACGGGCCTTCGGCATCGTGATGCGCGCGACCGCGATGGTGCGTACGAATTCGAGAGGATCCAGCGGCTCCTGATCCGCCAGCGGCGTGCCCTCGACCGCGACCAGATGATTGATCGGCACCGAATCCGGATACGGATTCAGGTTGGCCAGCTGCGCGATCAGGCCAGCGCGCTGCATGCGTGATTCGCCCATGCCGACGATGCCGCCGCAGCAGACCTTCAGCCCTGCCTCGCGCACGTGGCCGAGCGTATCGAGCCGGTCCTGGTAGTCGCGTGTGGTAATGATCTCGCCGTAAAACTCCGGTGCGGTATCAAGGTTGTGGTTGTAGTAGTCAAGGCCCGCCGATGCGAGTCGTTGCGCCTGCTCTTCCTTCAGCATGCCCAGCGTCGCACAGGTCTCTAGGCCGAGCGCTTTCACCGCCTTCACCATCGACTCGACCGCCTCGATGTCGCGATCTTTCGGCGAGCGCCAGGCAGCGCCCATGCAGAAGCGCGTCGCACCGCCATCCTTCGCCGCCTGCGCGGCGGCGACGACTTCGTCAACCTCCATCATCTTCTCCGCCTTCACGCCAGTGTCATGATGCGCAGACTGCGGACAGTAGCCGCAGTTCTCCGGACAACCGCCGGTCTTGATCGACAGCAGCGTGGCCAACTCGACCTCGCTGGCATCCCAGTGCGCGCGATGTACTTGCTGTGCGCGCCACAGCAGGTCATTGAAGGGCAGCTCGAACAGAGCGGCGACATCGGCCACCGGCCAGGTCTCGTTCGCCTTCGCCAGGTCGGCGACCTTTTTTGAGGCGGCAAAAAATTCGATGGTTTGCGACGACATGCGGGAATCCCAATACAAAAAACAATACGATCAACGCGCCGGCTTCGGCCAGTGCGCAAGCAAGGAAAAATCGATCTTGCCGGCCGCCTGCGCGGGCGACGGCGCGGCCATCCACGGCACCACGCCCAACAGCGGGGCCGGCAGCCGGTGCTGCAAGGCCAGCACGTTATCGGCCTGGTGCGGCATCGCCGGATCGATCTGGTTCGCGATCCAGCCCGCTAGCCGCAATCCGCGCGCAGCGATGGCTTCGGCGGTCAGCAGCGCATGATTCAGGCAACCAAGCCGCAGACCGACCACGAGGATAACATCAAGCTGCAGTGCAGCAGAAAAATCGGCCGTATCGAAATCGTCGGTCAACGGCACCCGAAAGCCGCCGACGCCCTCCACCACCACCGCCGGCGCTTGGGCAGCTACCTGCCGCCATGCATCGATCAGAACCTCAGGATCGATCGTTACCTTCTCCAGCTGGGCGGCCACATGCGGCGCACAGGCTTCGCGCAGCAGATAAGGAGTGGTCAGCTCACGCGGCACGTCGAACGTGGACTCGGACGCGAGCAGAGCAACATCCTCATTCCACAAGGCGCCGTCACGCATCTCGGCGCCTGCCGCAAGCGGCTTCATGCCAGCTGCCGGCAGGCCGGCGTTCCCAAGCGCATGCAGGAACGCGGCCGATATCAGCGACTTGCCCACGCCGGTATCCGTGCCGGCGATAAAGCAGGCGAATTGCGGTTGTCGGCCTGCCGAGGTGAGATTCATGTTCAGGTTCGCGCTCAGGTTAGTACTCAATTTCGTATCAATCGCTTCGTGAAATGCTGGCTCGGCCTCTTGCCTACACCTTCGCCGGGTTCATCGTGACGCGTGCGCCGGCTGTCGCGCTCAGCCCGCAGCCCCGGCGGACGCTTGTGCACAGGCGTCGGCCTCGATGCCCAGCAGTGCGTCGGCCAGCGCATCGACCTGCGCCAGGGTATGCGCTGCCGACAGTGTGATGCGCAGCCTTGCGCTGTCCGGCGGCACGGTCGGCGGACGAATCGCGCCGACCCAGAAGCCGCGTGCCAGCAGCGCCGCGCCTGCGGCCATGGTCGCTGCATTGTCGCCGATGACGACCGGCTGTATCGGCGTGTCCGACGGCAGCAACGACCAGCGCCGCAGCTGCAGACGTTCACGCAGGCGCGCAATCAACTGGCGAAGGTGGGCGCGGCGCTGCCGCCCTTCTTCACTGCCAATGATCGCCATGCTGGTAAGCAGCGCATGCGCCACCGCCGGCGGCGCGGCCGTCGTATAAATGTAAGGACGTGCGCGTTGCACCAGCCATTCGATGACGGTCGTATGCGCGGCCACGAAGGCGCCAGCTACGCCGGCAGCCTTACCCAGCGTGCCGACATAGATCAGTTGCGGCGACGACAGCGACAGCTGCTCAAGCACGCCACGACCGTTTTCACCGAGCACGCCGAAACCATGCGCATCATCGACCACCAGCCAGGCGCGGTAGCGCTCGCACAGAGCGAGCAATTCGCGCAGCGGTGCGATGTCGCCGTCCATACTGAACACACTGTCGGTCACGACCAGACTGTCCTTCGCCGGGCTGTGCGCAAGCCGCGCTTCGAGCTGCGCGAGGTCCTTGTGCGGATACACGCGCAGTGTCGAGCGCGCCAGCCGCACACCATCGATCAGCGACGCGTGATTGAGTTCCTCGGAAAAAATCTCGGCATCCTTGCCAGCCAGCGCGGACAGTACCGCGAGGTTGGCCATATAGCCTGTTGAGAAGTACAGCGCGCGCGCGGAAGGAATGAAAGGCGAGAGGAACTCGGCGAGCCGTTCTTCCAGCGCCGCATGCGCGGCCGAGTGGCCGGAGATCAGGTGCGATGCGCCGCTGCCGGCGCCATAGCGCAGCGCGCCGTCACGCAGCGCGTCGACGACACGCGCGTCGGCCGCGAGGCCCAGATAATCATTGCTGCAGAAAGCCAGCATCGGGCGGCCATCAACAGTCATCGCCGGCGCATGCGGTGTGTCGACCTGCCGGCGCTGCCGGATCAGGTGCTGTCGCTCGAGTTCATCCAGCTTCAACTGCAGGCCGGACAGCAGCGGTGAAGTGTCAGACATGCACAATCTTAGTCAGTCAGCCAGGAAGGCTTGCGTTTCTCGAGGAAGGCAAGGATGCCTTCACGGCCCTGCGGCGATACCCGAATCTCACCGATGCGACGCGCGGTGTCCGCGATCAGCGTGGCATCGATGGTTTCGCCGCCGATCTCGCGCAACAGCCGCTTGCACTCGTCGAGCGCATGCGGACTGCCGGCGCCCAGATGATCGGTCATGCGCTTCACCGCCGCATCGATATCCGTGGCCGCCACCACCTCGTGCACAAAGCCTACCCGCTGCGCCTCCTGCGCGGAAAAGCGCTCTGCGGTCAGGAAATAGCGATGCGCGGCACGCTCTCCCATCGCGCGGATCACATAGGGCGCAATGGTGGCCGGGATCAGGCCGAGCTTGACTTCCGACAGGCAAAACTCGATGCCATCGGCAGCGATGGCCATATCGCAGGCGGCGACCAGACCCATGCCGCCTGCGTAGCAGTCGCCGTGCACACGCGCCACGGTCGGTTTGCTGCAGTCGTAGATCACGTGCAGCATGGTCGCCAGCGCCTGTGCGTCGGCACGGTTCTCGTCTTCCGAGTAGCCAGCCATGCGCTTCATCCAGTTCAGGTCGGCGCCAGCGCAGAAGGCCGGGCCGCGCGCGGCCAGCACGATCGCGCGCACCCCGCGCTCGGCATCGAGCGCACGGAAAGCCTGGGTCAGCTCGGCGATCGATTGCTCATTGAACGCATTGCGCACCTCCGGTCGGTTCATCCATACCGTGGCGACATGGCCGTCACGTACGATCTCGAGCGTCTGATAGTTCATGGTTCAGAGATTCATTCAGCTGGGTTGGTCAAGCAGGCGTCGCGCAGGTGTCGCGCAGGTGTCGTATTGTCAGAGCGAAGACACGGCACTATGTTGACACAGGCTCGTCGCCGGATTTCGGTTTGACCATGTCCTGCGGATTGTCGATGCGCAAGCGACGGCGGTCCGGCTCAAGCTCGGTCAGCGGCGCCACTTCCTCCATCTCCTGCAAGCACTGCACGGCCAGCTTCTGGTATTCGAGCGTTCCCTTGCGTTTCCAGGCAATTTCCTTGTCGGTCAATTCTCTCACCACCTTGGCCGGCGCGCCCATCACCAGACTACGCGGTGGCACCTGCATGCCGGTCTTGACGAAAGACATCGCAGCGACAATCGAGGACTCGCCAATAACCGCGGTGTCCATGACCACCGCATTCATGCCGACCAGTGCATTGCGGCCGATGCGTGCGCCGTGGATCACCGCACCATGACCGATGTGGCCATCGACCTCGATCACGGTGTCGCTGCCCGGAAAGCCGTGCACCACACAAGTGTCCTGCAGGTTGGCACCTTCTTCCATGATCAGCCGCCCGAAATCGCCGCGCAGGCAGGCGTTCGGTCCGACATAACAGCCCGGCCCGATAATCACGTCGCCGATCAGCACGGCGGTCGGGTGCACGAAGGCGGTCGGGTGGATCACCGGTATCACACCCTCGATCGCATAGACCTTCGGCTGGCTCTTCATGTACGCGTCCGGATGACGATCTTGCCCGTCACCTTGCGGGAAGCCATGTCGAGCAGTGCCTGCGGTGTCTGTGCCAGCGTGTACGTCGCCGATACATGCGGTCGGATTTTGCCGGCCGCATGCCAGCGCATCAGCTCCTGCATGGCCGCCGTGTGCTTCGCCGGCTCGCGGCGAATGAATTCGCCCCAGAACACGCCGACTGCGGACGCGCCCTTCAACAGCGGCAAATTCAGCGGCAACTTCGGAATCTCGCCATTGGCAAAGCCAATCACCAGATGACGGCCGCGCCAGGCGATCGAGCGGAACGCCGCCTCCGTGTAGCTGCCGCCGACCGGGTCATAGATCACGTCCGGGCCCTTGCCGCCGGTGCAGCGCTTGATACCTTCGCGCAGATCTTCGCTGGTGTAGTTGATCGTTTCGTCGGCGCCATGCTCGCGGCAGACCGCCAGCTTTTCCTCCGTGGACGCCGCCGCGATCACCTTCGCGCCGAGTGCCTTGCCAATCTCGATCGCCGCGAGACCCACGCCGCCGGCCGCGCCGAGCACCAGCATGGTTTCGCCAGCCTGCAGCTGCGCGCGATCGACGACTGCGTGATGCGAGGTGCCGTAGGTCAGCGTCAGTGCTGCCGCCGTATCGAAGTCCATCGTATCCGTCATGCGGATCAGGTTGCTCTCGGCCGCGACAATCTGCTGCGCAAACGCGCCGTGCGGCACATAGCCGAATACCCGATCGCCGACTTTCAGACTCGTCACGCCTTCACCCACCGCTCGCACCGTGCCGGCCAGCTCATTGCCCGGCGTGAAAGGCAGCTCGGGCTTGAACTGGTATTTATTCTGGATGATCAGCACATCCGGGAAATTGACGCCGGCGGCCATGATGTCGACCAGCACTTCACCGGCCTTCGGCTGCGGTTCGTTCAGGTCTTCGACGACCAGGGTTTCGGGCAGGCCCCAGGCCTTGCATACGACGGCTTTCATGTGTCTCCTTGTTTTGTCTTTTCCGGCTTCCGTACTGCGAATGTTTTGCGAATATCTTGCGAATGTACTGCGACTATCCTGCCAGTTGGCTGCAAACGTACTGCGCGGGCCTACTGGAATTTCGGCGCGCGCTTTTCCATGAAAGCGCGTATGCCTTCGCGGCCATCCTCGGTCGCGCCGGAGGCAAACATGGACTCGCGCTCGAGATCGAAATGGCTGTGCAGGCTGTGATGTTGCGCCGACTCGATCAGGGCCTTGATGCGTGCCTGCGCCTGCGCCGGTCCCTGGGCGAGTTGCAGCGCGAGTTTGCGCGCAGCATGCGGCAATTCAGAGTCCGGATAAACATGATCGACCAGGCCGATGGCCAGGCATTCGGCGGCCGGGAAAGGCCGGTTGGTCAGGAAGACTTCCTTCGCCTTCGCCGCGCCGGCGCGGCGCGTGACGAACCACGAGCCGCCGACATCCGGTGTGAGGCCGATCGCCGAATAGCCGCCGCGCAGCTTCATCGATTCGGCCGCCAGCACGATGTCACCACACAGCGCAAACCCGATACCACCGCCGCCGACCGGTCCATTGATTGCGCACACGACCGGCACGGGCAACAAGGTCAGCATCTTCATCGCCTCGTGTACCGGGTCGAGCAGTTCCTGCAGGATTTCCGGCAGCGGACGGGAAGTATCGGCGAAGGCATTGATGTCGCCACCGGCGCAGAAATGCCGGCCGGCGGCGGTAATCAGCACGGCCCGCACCGACTTGTCGCCGGCAATGCGTTCAACCGCCGATGCGAAGGCGCGCGCCATCGCGAGGTCGAGCACATTGAAGCGCTCAGGGTTGTCGAAGGTGATGACTGCCAGCGACTGGTCGATCTCTAGCTTCAGCGGTGAGGACATAAACTTGTCTCCGGTAGGGTTATCGGCATGCGATTCTGGCGACCGCAAAAGCCCGCCATTCTAGCAAAGCACCACAGAACGGAATTCCGCCAAGACCTTGAAATTCATGGAATTCCGGCTTGGGTCTGGCGCAAGTCCGGCTGCGGCGGCCCGCATACGTGGCGCGAATGACGACCGTGCCAGAAGTTGGTGTAAATTCGGCTCGTTGACTGGCCAACCGGGAGGCGGCATGAAAAAGCTGGGAATCACCGCGGTCGCAATGGCCGCATTGGGTGCGGGCATGGTTCTCTCCGCGCACGCCCAATACCAGGGTCCGGGCAGCCGGGCGGCGAAATCTGCGCAGCAGGTGCCGATGGCCAGCGTGGCCGATGTGAAGAAGCACGGCCGCGATGACCAGCGTGTCACGCTCACGGGCCATGTCGCGAAGAAGGTAGGCTGGGAAAAATATCTCTTCCGCGATGCCAGTGGCGAGATCCGCATCGAGATCGACGACGATGTGATGCCGACCGAACCCTTCGATGACAAGACAAAGGTAGAGATCTTCGGCGAAGTGGAAAAAGACTTCCTCCGTTCCGTCGAGATCGATGTAAAAGCGGTACGACTCCTGAAGTAAGCACCAGTCATTGCCAGATTGCATTCTGCCGAGGAAAACGGCCGGCCTTGGGTCGCCGTTTTACCTTCCAGGGGCTTACTGATGTACGGGCGCGCATCTCGATGATGCGGGAATTTTTCCCGTCCGCTTGGGAAATTTCCCTATTTATTAATCGATGGACGGTCGCTAAAGTTCATTCGGTCGGCGCAGTCGCTTCCTGTTCCGATGATCTCTCTCTTTGTTGTATCAACCCGACCGACGCCCCCCGAAGGTCGATTTATGACGGGCGATGCCAGAAGCATCGCCCGTTTTTTTCCTGCGGCACTCTGCCTGACCCCACGCTTGCGCACACAGGCCATGCCGGGCTGCAGAGTCTTCCACAAAGATGATCAAGGATCCGTAAGCCATGCTCCCGAGGCACCCAGGTGTTACCGCCGTCCTGTCTCGTCAATCAGCAGAATCAGGAAGACGGCAGCATAAAACGCAGGAACCGAAGAAAAGCTCATCATGAGTTCTCCAGAAAAAAGGCAAAAAAATTGCTTTTGCTGCCTTCACGGTTGGCCGTCACGTCGTTAAAAGCTGTGACGCACGCCGACAAAGACGGTACGCGGACGTCCTGGCTGGATGCCGTTGGTGCGCGCATTGAAATAGGTCTTGTCAGTCAGGTTTTCAACCGTCGCGAA
>JACCDQ010634955.1_pt1 | contig 51221 bp, 73 predicted proteins | sample 7446031 | NCBI WGS metagenome assembly JACCDQ01 (sample SAMN15323442, study PRJNA562643) | freshwater metagenome | isolation source: river surface water | place: USA:Blue River Watershed | collected 2017-08-17
ACATGGCTTGGAGTGATTTAGCAAGTAACCAAATGGTAAGTTATACAGACGCACAAGGAGGTGGATTTACTTTACAAAGCGGCCAATCTCCTGTAACGTCTAATCAATGTATGACTAAAAATGATGCGCTAACTAAATATGTATTAGATAGTTCGTATATGAGCGGTTACGCCTCAAACCAATTAGTACCTAAAAGCACTTGGGTTAATGGGCGCTCTCTGTCTTGGTCCGTTACGCCTTCTAGGTCTTATTTCTCAACAACAACAAACTCAGGAAGTTTAATTACAACATTAACCGTCACAGGTAGTAATTATACAGTAAGAGCTAGATCGCAGAAAATATCAGGGACATCGGTGTTTTCTTCTATAGCTATAACCGGTATAGGCACAAGTTCCGTTACTGCTTTTTCAAATGGCACGTTTTACGGATCAAATTTAACCGTTCCTCCTGGTACATATTCTTGTACATTTAGTTGGAACTTTTCATCAGCAACAGGAGTAGCTGATGTAGATTCATTTTAATAATTAAACAAACAATATGGAAACAATTTTTGAATGGGTATTTACAGATTGCGATGTAATACTAGATGAAGGAACAATGAAAGATGTAGTTACTACTGTTCATTGGAGATATAACGCAACAAATGATGGATATTCTGCTGAAATGTACGGAGCGACTGCTGTAGGTCAACCTACTCCTGAAGATTTCACTGATTATACTAGCATAACAAAGGAACAAATGACTTCTTGGGTAGAAGCTGTATTAGACGTTGCATCTATGCAAGAATCATTAAATAAACAAATAGAGTTATTAAAAAATCCGGTAACAGCAACATTACCACCACCATTTAACAATCAATAAAAATGACAAAGATTAGCCAATACCCAGACGATTCGAATATTACAGTAGATGATAAATTAGTTGGAACAGATGCAGAAAATAGCTTAGAAACTAGGAACTTTACGTTTGCTGACGTAATTAGTTTTCTTCAACAAAATCTGTTAATTATGAACACGCCTTCGTTTACAGGGATATCTGAATATGCAGATAATGCCGCTGCAATAACAGGAGGTTTAGTATCTGGAAATGTTTACAGAACAGGAGATGTTCTAAAAATTGTACATTAATAAATAATTCGTATATTTGCCAATAAAATCTAAATAAAATGGAAAAAGTAAAGTCAATTGAAGAAAAAGAACTAAAAAAATTACAAGAATTCGAAGTTTTTTTTCAAAAAGCAAATGAAGCCTTAGGTGATTTGACAACTCAATACGAGTTTAAAAAGTCAGATATTTTAAGACAAGTGAATGACAAAGCTATTAAGCGAGAGGAATTCAAAAAAGAACTTTCTGAAATTTACGGTCAAGATATTTCAATCGACCTTAATACAGGGGCTATCTCTGAAGGAAAAACTGAGTAATGTTTGACATTAGAAAAATAACAATCGGAGCTGACTATAAAAACAACGGTATGCATTATATCGTTGGTCAGCCTGTATTAAACTTTTCCCACAATATACATCACATACGTTTAAACGAAGATACCGGAGCTATACGTATATGGATCGAAAAGGATGATGAAATATTCTTGTGGAAGGAGTTCAATAGTAACATGCCTATATCAATAGAATACAATATAAACTTCTAATGAAATCCCCAAACATGTTTATAGTCAAACCTTTGAATGGAAGAAGGTATGACAATATTAAAAATATAGGAGGAATAGACTTTATAACCAGCGTGTCTCAAGAAGATCATACCGTATCTAATAGATACGCTGAGGTTATATCCACCCCTGTGAATTATAGCGGAGAAATAGTTCCTGGAGACATTCTTTTAGTGCATCACAACGTTTTTAAAATATACTACGATATGAAAGGTAGAGAAAAAAGCGGCGCTAGTTATTTTAAGGATGATTTGTTTTTTATAGGAGATGATCAGTTTTTTCTTTACAACCATGACAATAAGTGGAAGTCTCATTCTAAATATTGTTTTATAAAACCTATAGACACTAAAGATTCTATAATTAAAAAAAACTGTAAGGAAGAACCTTTAATGGGTATAATTACTTATATAAATGACGAGTTGATTTCTTTAGGATTATCTGTTGGGGATGAAATATCATTTGAACCAGATAGCGAATATCCATTTACTATAGAAGGAGAAAAACTATACAGAATGTTTACTAATAACATTACAATCAAATGGAATTAAAAGAAATAAAACAAAGAATTATTGACGCTGGATATAAGGCGGTTGATGAGCTTATAAAGGTAGCTGAGGACACTATTATTAGAGGTGGAGATGATGATTTATCTGCTGATAAATTAAAGAACGCAGCAGCTACAAAACGTTTGGCTATAGAAGATGCTTTTCAAATTCTAAGCAGAATCGAATTAGAAAAAGAAAAACTAAGTGACGAGCCTAAATTAGTTTCAAAGCAAGAATCAAAACTACAAGGATTTGCAGAAAAACGATCAAAATAATTTATACACGATTGTATACAATCATGTTCCGGCCACTGTACTAGCTAACAAGAACAATAAAAAATCTTGGGAGTATGGATACAATGAAAAGTACGATATGGTTGTTATTTCTAAGGACGGTACTGTAGGCGACGTTTATAATATAAACGGCTTATACGTTGCATTGCCTAAAACTCCTGATAATGTATACGCTAGAGATAAAAAAAAAGAACTTCAGTACTGGCAACCGTTTGAGTATCCTAAAGAATTAGAAAGAATAAAATCTATATTTCATTGGCACGATATGCCTAATGATTTTAAATCTAAATGGGTAGATTATATAGAGAACGAGTTTGATAGAAGAGAGCATGGGTTCTTTTTTATGAATAATGGTATTGAGACGTACATGACCGGATCTCATTATATGTACTGTCAATGGACTAAGATTGACGTTGGATTACCAGATTTTCGTGAAGCTAATAGAATATTTTTTATATATTGGGAGGCTTGTAAGGCAGATCCAAGATGTTTTGGTATGATATACCTTAAGATTAGACGTTCTGGATTCTCTTTTATGGCTTCATCAGAAGCTGTTAATATAGGTACGTTAGCAAAAGACGCAAGGATTGGGATACAATCTAAAACAGGAGCCGACGCTAAAACAATGTTTACTAATAAAGTCGTTCCTATTTCAAGTAACCTTCCATTCTTTTTCAAGCCTATCATGGACGGTATGGATAAACCTAAAACAGAATTAGCGTTTAGAGTACCTGCTTCTAAAATTACTAAAAAGAATATGTATGATAATTCCGATTCTGAATTGGAAGGCCTTGATACATCTATTGACTGGAAAAACACTGCTGATAACAGTTATGACGGTGAGAAATTAGTATACCTTGTTGAGGATGAGTCTGGTAAGTTAGAGGCTCCTAATAATATATTAAACGGTTGGCGAGTTAGAAAAACCTGTCTTCGTTTAGGTAGTAGAATTATAGGTAAATGTATGATGGGATCAACTCCTAATGCTTTAGCAAAAGGAGGTGCTAACTTTAAAAAACTTTACGAGGATTCGAATATAAAAACACGTAATGAAAACGGACAAACTAAATCAGGTTTGTATTCGTTATATATTCCTATGGAATGGAATTTTGAAGGATATATTGATAGATACGGAATGCCTGTGTTTAGAAAACCTGAAAGTCCAATAATTGGAATAGACGGAAGACCTATTACAAATGGGGCTGTTGATTACTGGGAGAACGAGGTTGCGTCTTTAAAGAACGATGCTGATGCTCTTAATGAGTTTTACAGACAGTTTTCTAGAACAGAATCACACGCGTTTAGAGACGAGAGTAAGGCTTCGTTATTTAACCTTACTAAAATATACCAGCAAATAGATTATAACGATTCGTTAATAAGGGATCAAATATTAACAAGAGGTTCGTTTCATTGGAAGAATGGAGAGAAGGATACTCAAGTTGTTTGGGTTCCAGACCCTAGAGGTAGGTTCTTAGTTTCGTGGATACCTAAACCTTCATTACAAAATCAGATTATATACAAGAACGGAAATAAATACCCTGGTAATGAACACATTGGAGCGTTTGGATGCGACCCGTACGATATATCAGGTACTGTTGGAGGCGGAGGATCTAATGGATCTTTGCATGGACTCACAAAATTTAATATGGATGATGCTCCAAGTAATCATTTCTTCTTGGAATATATTGCCAGACCTCAGACTGCTGAAATATTTTTTGAAGAAGTATTAATGGCTTGTGTGTTTTATGGAATGCCTATACTTGTTGAAAATAACAAACCTAGGTTGTTATATCATTTAAAAAATAGAGGGTATAGAGGGTTTTCAATGAATAGACCTGACAAACACTACACTAACCTTTCAAAAACAGAAAGAGAATTAGGAGGAATTCCTAACTCTTCCGAAGACGTTAAACAATCTCACGCTGCTGCTATACAAACTTATATAGAAAAGTACGTAGGAATTGATACAGAAGGTACGTATAGAGATTCTGATGAAATGGGAGATATGTACTTTACAAGAACTATCGAAGAATGGGCTAAATTTGATATAAATAACAGGACTAAATTTGATGCTGCAATTAGTTCAGGACTAGCTATAATGGCTAATCAAAAGAACATTTATTTATCGGCAAAGAAAGAGTCGAAAATAAGTATTAATTTTGCAAGATACAACAACTCTGGCACATATAGTGAAATAATAAGGTAAATGGAAGAAATAAAAATTAATATAGATCCTACTGGGTTTCCTAATCAGTTCGCTTCTGACAAAGAAAAAGAATCCAAAAGTTACGGCCTCCAAATAGGGCAGGGAATACAGTACGAGTGGTTCCGCAAGGATAAAGGTAACTGTAGGTTTTACAACCAATGGGGCGATTTTCATAAATTAAGACTTTACGCTAGAGGCGAACAATCTGTTCAAAAATACAAGAGCGAGCTAGCTGTTGATGGGGATTTATCTCACTTGAATTTAGATTGGACTCCTGTACCTATTATTCCTAAATTTGTTGACATAGTTGTTAACGGAATGAATGATAGGTTATTTAAAGTTAAGGCTTATGCTCAAGATGCTTTATCTTCAGAAAAGAGATCTAAGTTTCAAAATATGGTACAAACTGACATGGCATCTAAAGATATTTTGATGCAAGTTAAAAATCAGTTTGGTATTGATGCTTTTGATGTTGATCCTGAAGAATTACCTTCTAATGATGAAGAGTTAGGGTTATATATGCAACTTAATTATAAACCAGCTATAGAAATTGCAGAAGAAGAGGCTATAAACACTATATTTGATGAAAACAAATATAACGAGATAAGAAAAAGAGTAGACTACGATATAACTACCTTAGGTATAGGTATAGCTAGACACACATTTCTTCCTGGAGCTGGAGTTAAAGTAGATTATGTAGATCCAGCTAATGTTGTTTATAGTTATACTGAAGACCCATACTTTAAAGATTGTTTTTATTGGGGTGAAATTAAAACTGTGCCTATAACAGAGCTTATAAAAATAGACCCTACTTTAACAAACGAACAATTAGAATACATTTCTAAACACAGTCAGTCGTGGTATAACTATTACAATTCTACTCAGTTTTATAACAACAGTTTATTTAATAGAGATACAGTTACATTATTGTATTACAATTATAAAACATCTAAAAGGATGGTTTATAAGAAAAAAATAATGGACGATGGAAGTTACAAAATCATAGAAAAAGACGATACGTTCAATCCTCCTCAAGAAATGATGGATGAAGGTCGTTTTGAAAAGATAGAGAAAGTTATTGATGTTTGGTACGATGGTGTAATGGTTATGGGTAGTAACATCATATTGAAATGGGAATTATCTAAAAATATGGTAAGGCCTAAATCAGCTTCTCAATACGCAATACCAAATTACGTAGCTTGCGCTCCAAGGATGTACAAAGGTGGTATAGAGTCCCTTGTGAAAAGAATGATTCCTTTTGCAGATTTAATACAAATAACACATTTAAAACTACAACAAGTAATTGCTAAAGTAGTTCCTGATGGTGTATTTATTGATGCAGACGGACTTAATGAAGTAGATCTTGGTAATGGAGCTGCTTATAATCCTGAAGACGCTTTAAGATTATATTTCCAAACCGGTAGTGTTATTGGTAGAAGTTATACTGGAGATGGTGAATTTAATAATGCTAGGGTTCCGATACAAGAACTTAATTCTAATAGCGGACAAGCCAAGATACAAAGTTTAGTAGCTAGTTACAATCATTATTTAAGTATGATTCGTGACGTAACAGGGCTAAACGAAGCTAGAGATGGTTCTATGCCAGACCCTAACTCTTTAGTAGGTGTTCAAAAACTTGCTGCTCTTAATTCTAATACAGCTACTAGACATATATTAGAGTCTAGTCTTTATATAACTAGATCTTTAGCTGAAGCGCTTTCTTACAGAATAGCTGATATTTTAGAGTTCTCTAGTTTTAAAGATCAATTCATATCTCAAATAGGTAAGTACAATGTAGGTATTTTAGACGAAATAAAAGATCTTTACATTTATGATTTTGGTATATTTATAGAGGTTGCTCCTGATGAAGAAGAAAAAGCTCAGTTAGAGGCTAATATTAGCTTGGCCTTATCAAGAGATTCTATATATTTAGAAGACGCTATAGATATTAGAGAGATGAAAAATCTTAAGTTAGCCAATCAGTTGTTGAAACTTAAGAGAAAAAGGAAAGAAGAGCAGATTCAAAAGAATGAGCAAGCTAAGCAACAAATGCAAGGTCAGATTCAAATGCAATCACAACAAATGGCCGCTGAAACTGCTATGCAAAACATACAAGCCGAAACTCAATCTAAAATGCAGATTAAACAAGCCGAAGCTGCTTACGAAATTGAGAAGATGAAAAGCGAAGCTCAATTAAAAATGGAGTTGATGCAGTTAGAATTCCAAATGAACATGCAATTAAAAGGTATAGATGCTGAGACTATTAAAACTAAGGAACAAATAAAAGAAGATGCTAAAGATAAGCGTATAAGCCTACAAAACACACAGCAGTCTAAATTAATAGATCAACGAAAAAACAATCTTCCTCCTATGACATTTGAAAGTAACGAGGATAGTTTGGATTCATTTGATTTAGCAGAATTTGAACCTAGATAATCAATAAAAATAATTAACTAACTTTGCAAAAAATTAAATTAAATGGAAAACAATTTCACTGTAAGGGACCTAGGTGTTGCCGAACAAAAGTCAGTACAAGAAGTTGAACAAGAATTATTAGCTAAACACGAAGAGTCTTTAGCAGATCCTACTCCAGAAACTCCTACAATAGTAGTTCCAGAAGAAGATCCAATAGTTCAACCTCAAAAACCTGAATTAGAAGATAACGACGTTCTTTCATATATTAAAAACAGATACGGAAAGGAAGTAAACTCAATGGACGAGTTGTTTGTTGAAAAACAAGTCGAAAGAGAAGAACTTCCTGAGGATGTTAAGGCTTATTTCAATTACAAAAAAGAAACAGGTAGAGGTATAGAAGATTTTGTTAAATTAAACAAAAACTTTGATAACATGGATCCTGACGCTCTTTTAGCCGAGTATTATTCTCATATAGAAAAAGAATTAGATGAGGATGATATCTCTTACATGATAGAAGAGAAGTTTCATTATGACGAGGATTTTGATGATCCTAAGGACATAAAGAAAAAAGAAATAGCCAAGAAAAAAGAACTTGCTAAGGCAAAAGACTATTTTGAAAAGTTTAAAGAACAGTATCGCACTCCAGTTGAGTCAATGAAGAGTGTTGTTCCAGACGAAGAAAAAGAAATCTACGAGTCTTACAAGCAATATATCCAAAACTCAAAAAGCCAACAAGAGGAGTCTATTAGAAAGTCAGAGTATTTTCAAAAGAAAACTGAAGAGCTTTTCTCTGATGAATTCAAAGGTTTTGATTTCAACGTAGGAGATAAGACTATAAAGTTTTTACCTGGAGATATCTCAGAAACTAAAAAAGCTCAATCTGATGTTATGAATTTTATATCTAAATTTTTAGATGAAAATGGAATGATATCTGATCATGTTGGTTATCACAAATCTCTAGCTGCGGCTATGAATCCTGATAAGATAGCTAAAATAGCTTACGAGCAAGGAAAGGCTGACGCCTTAATAAATAGTTCTCAAAAAATGAAGAACATAGATATGGAGGTCAGAAATGCTACTCAAAGTTATAGTAATCAAGGGTTTAAAGTAACTGCTTACGATTCAGATAGTGGTAGAGGATTAAAAATAAAAAGTAACAAACACAATTAAAAATTAAAACACAATGGCTGGATCAGTACAAGCAACCCCAGGGTATGCATTACAACCAAGTGCTACAAGACAAACGTTAAGCACTAATTACATTACAAATTTCGATTTCTTGAATCAGTATCTTCCTGATACTTACGAGAAAGAATTCGAGCGTTACGGAAATCGTTCTGTTGCATCTTTCTTAAGAGCAGTAGGAGCTGAAATGCCGTCTAACTCAGACCTTATCAAATGGGCAGAACAAGGTCGTCTTCACACTAAATACGTTGACTGTGCTTCTGACGCAGCTGTAGGTGGAGATACTGCTACTATTACTGTTAGCGATACTTTAACAGGTTCTATCGCTTTCAAACCAGGTCAAACAGTTTTCTTGTCTGACAACTCAACTGCTGCTAACTCAAACAAAGCTATCATTACTGCTGTTGATTACAACGCTGGTACTTTTGATGTTGCTTACTACGAAGCTGCTGGACAAACTTTTGGAACTTCTGCTACTGTAACTGCTTTTGTTTACGGTTCTGAATTCAAAAAAGGAACTGAAGGTCAAACTGAATCTTTAGAGGCTCAAGACGACATCTTCGAAAACAGCCCAATCATCATCAAAGAGAAATACGCTGTTTCTGGATCTGACATGGCTCAAATCGGATGGGTTGAAGTAACTACTGAAAACGGAGCTACTGGATACTTATGGTACATTAAATCAGAGCACGAAACTCGTTTACGTTTCGAAGATTACTTAGAAATGTCTATGATTGAAGCTGTTCCTGCTGAAGCTAACTCTGGAGCTGTAGCTAATACTGCTTTCGGAAACAAAGGTTCTGAAGGTTTATTCTACGCTGTAAGCCAAAGAGGTAACGTTTGGGCTGGTGGTAACCCAACTGCATTGTCTGATTTCGACGCTATCATTCAACGTTTAGACAAACAAGGAGCTATCGAAGAAAACGTATTGTTCTTGAACCGTCAATTCTCTTTCGATATCGACGATATGTTGGCTGCTCAAAACTCTTACGGAGCTGGTGGTACTTCTTATGGTTTGTTCGATAACGACAAAGACATGGCATTGAATTTAGGATTTACAGGATTCCGTAGAGGTTATGATTTCTACAAAACTGACTGGAAATACTTGAACGACGCTACTCTTAGAGGTGGAGTTGTTGGTGGAGCTATCAACGGAGTATTAGTTCCTGCTGGATCTACTACTGTTTACGATCAAGTTCTTGGTAAAAACGCTAAACGTCCATTCTTACATGTACGTTATAGAGCTTCTGAAACTGAAGACAGACGTTACAAAACTTGGATTACTGGTTCTGCTGGTGGAGCACAAACTTCTAGCTTAGATGCTATGGAAGTTCACTTCTTGTCAGAAAGAGCTTTATGTACTTTAGGTGCTAACAACTTCTTCTTGTTCGAGAACTAGAAAATAGTTAACAATAAACCAGGGTGTAACAGCCCTGGTTATTTTTTAAATTAAAATTATATCAAATGAAAAACTTATCTGCAAGTACGGACAAAATCTATGTCCTAAAGAAAAAACACACGCCGTTAGCTTATATGCTATCGTCTAGAAACACTCACAGAGCACCTTTGCTATACTTTGATGAGACTAAACAATACAACAGACCTTTAAGATACGCAGTAAACCAAAAAAGCCCGTTTGAAGATGAGCAAGATGGTAACGCTATTTTAGAACCTATTGTATTTGTTGACGGAGCTTTAAAGGTTCCAAAAACAAATCCTGTATTACAAAAATTCTTAGAACTACATCCTGGTAATGGGTCTGTATTTGAAGAGGTTAACACTGAAAGAGATGCTTCTTCTGATATTGATAAATTAACTAATGAGTTGGATGCTCAATTAGCTGCTAGAGACTTAGATATTGATTCTTTAGAAGCTGTTGCTAGAGTTCTTTTAGGATCTAAAGTTGAGAAAATGTCTACTGCTGAATTAAAACGAGATGTTTTCGTTTATGCAAGAAACTACCCTACATCATTTTTAGAGATGCTTAACGATCCTATGCTTCAATTAAGAAATAATTGTGCTAAGTTCTTTGAGTATGACTTATTAAAATTGAAAAACAAAGGTAGAGATATTTACTTCAACTTACCTCAAAACAAGAAAAAATTATTAACCGTTCCTTTTGGAGAGAATCATATTTACATTTTAGCTTCATACTTACAAACAGATGAAGGTATTGAGGTTCTTAGGTTATTAGAAAATAAATTAGAGTAATAATCATTATTGTTTACTCGTAAAGGCGCTCTTTTTTAGGGCGCTTTTTTTTATTATCTTTGTAAAAAGTTTTTAAGATGATAAATTCCGTAAGAAATACTGTCATGGCTGCGGCTGACAAGAATAATTTTGGATATATAACTCCAGATGATTTCAATTTATACGCTAAACAGGCTCAATTAGATATATTCGAAGATTATTTTTACCAATATAATACTTGGATAATAAAACAGAATCTAAGACAGTCTGGTAGTGGTATGGCAGACATAGTTAAGAATATAGAAAACGTTATGGATAAATTTTCTGTAACACAATCCTTAACGTACGATACAGATGTTTTTGTGTTACCGGAAGAATGTTATTTTTTAAATAATTTAAGATACGGTAATAAAGATGTAGATAAGGTTACTCAAGACAAATTAATGTATTTGTTATCTTCTAACCTTACTAGTCCATCTACTTTGTACCCAGCATACACAATTGAGTTAAATAATATATCTGTATACCCTACAACCATATCTTCTAATATAAAAGCTCAGTACATAAGGTATCCTAGAGATCCTAAATGGACATATACTAATTTTGCTGGAGGAGAACCATTGTTTAATCAATCGGCTTCTGATTATCAAGACTTTGAATTACCGTTAACTGACGAGCCATTGCTTATATCTAAAATACTTCAGTTTGCAGGAATATCTATAAGAGAAGGAGATCTTGTATCATTTGGAATGTCAGAGGAAACTAAGAACCAACAATCACAAGGAATATAATGGCATATTTAAACGGATATCAATATTATAATAATTCAGGACAAGTTCCTGATAATGAAAATTGGGGATCGTATCAATACGTATCTCTTGACGACATAGTGAATAACTTTATGTTAATGTATGTAGGTAACGACAAACTAATAAATAACGTTCCTAGGTACAACGTATTGTTTCATGCAAAAAGAGCTATCCAGGAAGTAAATTACGATGCTTTAAAAGAAATTAAAGTATTAGAAATAAGTATCTGTGATGATCTTAAATTTATACTTCCTAATGACTACGTTAATTACGTTAGAATTTCATTGTATAAAGATGGCATATTAAGACCTCTTAGCGAGAATATTCAAGTTAACTACGCGAATAGTTATTTGCAAGATAATAATTGTAACGTATTATTTGATCAAGATGGCAATATACTTGAAGGTACTTCTGTTATTGACTTTGACAGAATACATAACTTACAGAAAACTATGTATTTAGGAGGAGGAATATTTAACGGTAAGGAGGGTACATATTATGAAGGTAACTGGTATTTTGGTTACACTATCGGAACTAGATTTGGTTTAAATACAGAGACGGCTAATGTGAATCCTGTATTTAGAATAGATAAAAAATCAGGTGTTATAAACTTTAATTCTGGGATGGCCGGAGAGATTTGTATTTTAGAATATATTTCTGATGGTATGGAAAATGGAGACGATTCTAAAATTACTGTAAACAAAATGATGGAAGAGTTTATATACGCTTATATTAAATACGCTATATTGAATGCAAAAACAGGTGTTCAAGAATACATAGTAAATAGGGCTAAGAAAGACAAAACAGCTCTTTTAAGAAACGCAAAAATAAGATTAAGTAATATTCACCCTGGAAGATTATTAATGAATCTGAGAGGTAAGGACAAAATGTTGAAATAATAAATATGGCAAATCAATCTAGTTCTGTAGAAACTAATTTTTCATTAGGAAGGATGAACAAAGATTTTGATGAGCGTTTAATACCTAACGGTGAATATATTGACGCATTAAACATCAGAATAGGTTCTACTGAGAAAAACAGTGTTGGGGCTGTAGAGAATACTAAAGGAAATACTAAGTTAACTTCTCTTTCTTATAACGGAAGTGAACTTAGCAACGCTGTATGTATAGGCGCCTATGAAGACGGAGCTAATGAAACTATTTATTGGTTGGTTGCTTCGGATGATGTAGATATGGTTGTCTCATTCAATACAGAAAAAAAATTACTTAACTACCACGTCCTATCTGAGACGATTTTAAATTTTGATCCAAAGTATCCTGTTACAGGAATAGACAAGATTGACAATTTACTTTTCTTTACTGACAATTTAAATCCTCCTAGAAAAATAAATGTAGACAGAACTTATCCGTCTCCAATAGCAGGAGTAGATCAGATTGATGAGAGTGATATATCTGTGATAGTAGCTCCGCCTTCTTCGTCTCCTTCAGTATCGTTATTGTTTGTTCCAGGAGAAGAAAATTACATGACTGATAAATTTATATCGTTTGCTTATAGATATAAATATTTGGATGGTGAATACAGTGCATTATCTCAATTTAGTGAAATAGCTTTTGAGCCTGGTAATTTTGGTATAAATTATTCTACGTTCCAAAATTCAGGAATGGAAAATGTATTTAATGCTGCTAACATATCGTTTAATACTGGTGACGACAAGGTAATTGGAATTGATCTTTGTTTTAAATTATCAGACTCTAATATTGTAAATGTTATAGAAAAATATAATAAAAAACAAGAGGGATGGTCAGATAATATTGTTAAACAAATTTTATTTACAAATAAAAAAATATACACCGCATTATCAGAAAGTGAATTATTGAGACTTTTTGATAATGTACCAAGATTAGCTAAATCTCAAACTACAATGGGAAATAGGTTAATGTACGGTAATTACGTGGATGGATATGATATTATTGATGCCGATGGTAACAGTATAGACATTGATTATGATTTAGAATTAGTAACTGAAGATATAGGTTTTGTAGAGTTACCTGTTAGCCTATCTAATGGAACTTTATATACTATAGATTCTTCTACGCCTAAAACTGTAAATAATTCTCAATTCAATATAGATTTAACAGGAGCTTCTTTAAAAAGCGGTTCTTATTTGTCTATATCTATAAATTTACAGCACGACTCTTACTCTGGTGATTCTTCATATACTGATGCTCCGTTGAATAGTTTTGAATATGATTTTGTATTCAATATACAGAAAGATTACTCAAGTGTTTATGAATTAGCGACTAGTGAAGAGTTTATTGCGGCTATATCTGCGCATGAAACATATTCTAATGCATGTGCTGGAACTTCTTTGACTGATTTTTATAATTGTCAAATAGTTACTAAATCAGGATGGAATGAGGTTGGAAGTGGTATATCAGGTGTAGATGGATCGTTTACTATCGCTTCAGCTTTAGGATCTAATATTATAGGTATACAAATACCTGCATTAAAATTCAGCTACGAAACGTCTCCAGGTGTTTTTGTGTATGCTTATGAGTATTTATCTACAGCAATAGTTTCGGCTACCTTCTCTGAAATGGGGTCTAAACAAAGTCTTCATAGTAATAGAGATTATGAAGTGGCTATTGTTTATATGGATGATTACGGAAGAAGCTCTACCGCTCTTGTTGATACTAACAATACTGTATTTGTCCCTGCTTATAATTCAGACACAAAAAATTACATAAGAGTAAATGTAAACAGTATAGCTCCATATTGGGCTACAAAATACAAATTTGTAGTTAAGCCGTCTAAAGGTCAATACCAAGTAGTGTATTCAAACATATACTTTCAAGAAGATTCGGGATTCACTTGGTTTAAATTAGAGGGAGATAATAGAAGTAAAGTACAAGAAAATTCTAACTTAATAGTTAAAGCCGACTCTAATGGTGTTGTAAGAAGTTTAGTAAAAACTAAGGTACTAGCTTTAGAAGCTAAAAGCAAAGACTTTATAAATGATAATGTAAACGAATCTGGACAAGACATAATAGAGCCTGCTGGAATGTATATGAAATTAAAGCCTTCTAATTTTTCTGCTACATACGCTGAGAATTCGTTTATAGACGAGGGGGAGTTGAGTTCTGCTGGAAATTACGCTAACTTGTCATATCCTTGTTATATAAACAACCCTGCGTATGGAGATCCTGGAGAGTTAGAATTTATTCCGTATGATATACCTGCCGGTAGTTCTATAAATATAAATTTTAAAGTATTTAGATTTGCTAGAGGATCTAGTTGTGGTGAAAGAACTTATACGTTCAATAAATCATTTACAGCTTCTCAAGACTATACTAGTTTATATTCTTTTATAATAGGAGATAATATTGATCTAACTTCTGGTACATCTACTGGTGGAGATGACACTGTAAATGAAAATGATTTTAATCCTACTCTAGTAGAGCCTTACACAGGAGATATAACAGCTATACCTGGAACTAATCAATACGAGTTTCAAAGAGATACTACTGACGGAAGATTATTTTTTGTTATAAAAAGCGGTACTCCAAATTGTGGAGGAATAAACCCTAAAAAATCAAGAATAACATGTCAGATTCAAGTTCAGAGAGCTGAATCAATTATGGTTTTTGAAACTGAAGCTTTAGATGCTGATGGGGAAACTTATTTCGAAGGTAGTGAATCATTTAATATTATAGACGGATATCATCAAGGTAATGTTACAAATCAAGCTTCTGGAGTTCCAGCAGTTGTAGACCTTAACTTTTTTGATTGCTTCGCTTTTGGTAATGGAGTTGAAAGTTACAAAATAGACGACGCTTTAACAGGAGCTCCTTTTTATTTAGGAAGCAGAGTTACTGCTGTTTCACAAGAAGACTTTAAGGAGGCTCATAGATACGCGAGTATTACTTATAGCGGCATATACAATGCTGAGACTAACGTGAATAAATTAAACGAGTTTAACTTAGCGTTGGCAAACTTTAAGGACTGTGAAAAATCATTCGGTCCTATAAATATACTTTACGGAAGAAAAACAGACGTCTTAACATTACAAGAAGACAAAGTGTCCTATGTATTGGCTGGTAAAAATTTACTGTCAGATTCAGCAGGCGGAGGAGCTATAACATCTGTTCCTGAAGTACTTGGTACTCAAATATCTAGAATAGAAGAGTACGGAATAAGTAGTGATTCATCTAGTTTCTGTTCATGGGGAAGCGATATTTATTTTACTGACTCAAAAAGAACCTCTGTTATAAATTTAAAAGGAGGATCTTCTCAGTCAGACGCTTTAATTTCTATATCTGAGTTTGGAATGAATGGATGGTTTAGAGATGAGTTTAAAGATAAACTTAATTATGAGAAACTAGGAGGATATGATCCGTATTTAAAAGAATATGTTTTGTCATTGACTGACAATAAAATGCCGTCTGAACCAAAAACATATCAATGTGGATTTACTATATCTCAAGATCAAGCAAATGAGGAATTAGTATTTAATTTAGATTTTGGTACTTTAATAGGAGAAGCTTCTTTTGACTATAACTTTAGTAATGGAGAAGCAAGTATAGTTGTTGAATATGATGGTGTAAATGTTGTTAGCGGAAACTTCTTTGGTTCTGGAACAATAACATTTGATAAAACAAAAGTAACCCCTACATTCGCTACTGTAACTATAACACCTAATGAAGCTACTTACGTGTTTATATCTAACTGCGTAGTTGCAGATCCTATAACCGTAATCAGAATAGTGTTGAACTCTCCTTCAAACGAAGGCCAGACTATTCATAATAATTACAAATGGTCTTTAGATAGTTATACTAGTCCTACGAATATTGATTTTGTAACATTAGAGTCTGACGGAATTTCTCTTTATGATTCAGATACAGCCCAGCCTTCTACAGGTGTTATACCTGCAATTGGAAGTACAATAAGTATACAATCTGAAAAATATAGTACAGATACTTTTGAATTTGATCCGTTATCTAACTCATTTAAATATTTAGTGTCTAACACATTATATACAGAGGGAGATATTAATACTTTAAGGGTGCTACTTAATGAAGCCACCCCTATAGTAAACCCTGTTACAGGTAAATACGAATCGTCATTTGTTTATGATAATCCTAGCGGATATCAATACTTATATTTAGTATGGGATTTAACAAACGCTTATAGTCTTAACTTGTGTTACGATGCGACATCTCCTACCGATGCATGTACTTTATGCGGAGATCAACCTAGTTATATAGTTGAACTATGTTATGATGCAGTTAGTGGTGAAAACGCTTGTACAGGATGCGCAGTGCTGCCTACTACTTCTTATTGTTATGATGGATTCTGGGAATTAGATGATCCTGAACATCCTACAGGTGGTAGTGTTACTTATTTAGATGAATTAGGAATTGAGAATACTATAAACTATATATGGCTTGGATACCCTGTAACATTTGACGCATCGTCAATAGTAAGCACTACAGGAGTAGCACCATGCGCTTAAATAAATAAAAATAAATTATATGGCAACTAGCGGAACATATTACATAGATACGGCAGATTTCTTAACAGCCACAGCTGTATGGACTGATACTGCATTGACAACAAAAGCTCCTGATGGATACTATTCGTTCGGAGGAAATTACAGACAACAATTAAGCGGGTTATTATTATCTACTGTTAGTTGCTCTGCTCCTCCTACCGGATGTACTAGTTATACAATTAGTACAACATCTGCCACAAGTCAAGGTTATTCTTATATAAATTGCGACGGTACTGAAACAGGTGGAAGCATAGGCGGAGTATCTGGATACGATGCTGTAACAGTGTGTGCTCAAACAGGAACAGTGGTTCTTGTTGGATCTGAATTAACATTAACTATTAACGGAACTTGTACAGTATAATAAATGGAGTACACATTATCATTTAGTGAAAATTCAAAAGGCTGGACTTCATTCTTCTCATTTATACCAGAAAAAATGATAGGAATGAATTCCTATTTCTACACGTTTAAAGGAGGTAATTTATATAGACATAATTCTAATGAATTACGAAACAATTTTTATGGGGTTCAGTATAACTCCACATTAACAGGTGTTTTCAATTTATCACCTAACGTGGTAAAAACATTTAAAACTATATCGTTAAAAGGAAACGATCCTTGGAAGTGCGAAATTGTTACGGACATGTCAGAAGGGATTATAGAGTCGTCTTACTTTAAAGAGAAGGAAGGTTTTTGGTTTTCTTATATAAGAAGATATGAAAACGACAATGATTTAGCGTTGCGATCAGCTCAAGGTATGGGTAATCCATTTACTATTGATGATAACGACTTATCTAATGTGCTGGTTACTTTTAGTTTTAATATTGGAAGTATTGTTAGTGTTGGTGACAAAGCTTATGTTGCTGACAATGGTGGTATAAAATTATTAGGGCCTATAACGCAAACCGGAGTTGATTTTATAAAAATAGACACTACTGTTATAGGTGGTAATGTTCCATTGATAAGTGATTTTGTATTGTATATTAAAAACAGTGTAGCCGAATCATACGCTCCACTTGGTTATTATTTACAATTTAAATTGGAGAATGATAATACGTCTAGATCTGAACTGTATTCAGTAGGATCTGATTTATTCAAAAGTTTCCCTTAAAATCACTATCTTTGCAATAAAAATGTTATCCTGTAGAATTGAATACAAACGAGACTTTTATCCTACATTATGTAAGTGGTGGTCTGATTGGAAGTTTCCTGAAATAAATATAAATATGCTGCCAAATAATATATTTGTGGTTAGTAATGACGGTACAGATTTGTATGCTATACCGGTTTATTTAAGTGATTCTGATGTTTGTTGGATAGGTTTTATAACAGGAAATAAGTTTAGTACTAAAGAATTACGTTCTGGGTCTTTGGCTTTTTTATTAAATTATACAGAACAGTATTTAAAAGAATCAGGGAGAAAAGCTATAATGACTGTTAGCGGAACTCCTGTGTTAAAAAAAGTGTTATCAGACAATGGATATGTTTTGTCTGGAGAGAATATTAACGAATACATTAAAAATATATAATTATGGGACAAGGAGCAGGACAAGGTCTTAGTGGTTTAGCTGGCGCTGCTGCCGCGGCTTCACCTTGGGCATCCGCTGCATTAGGAGTGGCCAACATAGGTTTAAGTTTAGCTGAAGCTAGTAAACAAAAAGAACTTCAAAGAGCCGCCGATAGAGCCGCTGAAAATGCAGCTGCCGAACAAAAACGATTGTTAAGTCAAAACTTCTTTGATGCATTACAAGTTCCTACTCAAGCATACGACAGAGCTTTAAGAGAGAATACTGCACAACAACAACAAGCATTATCTGCGCTTCAAGAAGGAGATCCAAGATTATTACTTGGAGGAGTTGGTAAAGTTCAAGCGGTTACTAATCAACAAAATGCTGCCGACAGAGATACTATGGCAGAGAAGTTATATAATTTAGACGTATTACAAGCTCAACAAGCAAACGCAACAGCTGATCAATTAGCTGCCTTAGAAGGTCAGAGGTTAGCTTCTGCTCAAGAAATGTCAGCATCAGCTAGAGCTGCTGCGTTACAACAACAACAAAACGCATTGGGAGCAGGAGGTAAATTAGTAACAGATCTTACAGGAATGATACCTGAATATTCAGACACATCTAGTATTACTAAAGGTACTGGGTCAAATGTTTTTAATAAATACTTAAAATATCAGCAACCTACTAGTCAACTAGGAGTACCTCAATTAGCTCCAGCCCCTGTAGCTCCTGTAGCTTTTGGACAATCAGCTTTTAATCCTTTCGCTTCTGTTAGCGCTACAAATCCGGTACAGAATTCATTATCTCAATATGCGTTTAATCCGATGAAGTATTACAACGAATAAAATATTAATTATGCCAGAAATTTTAGGATACGTAAATGCAGCTAACGCTAAAGCTAACCCTACTCTTGATTGGGGTTCTGTTATTACGGACGTACAAGATACGATTGTAAAGCAAGAACAACAAAGACAAGCCACAAGAGATAAGATGGCTAAAGAATATGCTGATCTTAATAAGGAATTAAATAAGATAAGTTTAGGAAGAACACAAGATGTTAATGGTTTTTTAACTAACAGTGTTTATAAAGCTAAAGAGGTCCTTGCTGAAGCAGACAAATTATATCAGTCTGGTAAAATAAAATCTAAGCAGTATAATTTAATGAAACAAAACATTAGTTCTGGATTCAATGAATTTGATGCTTTAGGTAAAAATATTTCTAAAATACAAGAGGAGTACGCTAAATTAGCAGAACAGAATAATAATTCTTTCTTAGCTGATTTTAATATGGGTCAATTAGGTAATTCTTTGGATTTAAAAAATAAAGTACCGTATGTTGATCCAGCAACAGGATATATGTACGTGGCTCCACTAGACGCAAATGGCATGCCTGATTTAAATAAATTAGATAGCGCTAGTTGGATGATTGCTCAGGCTGATATGCCTGCAAAAGTTAATCTTCCTGCTGAAGTAGACAAATACACAAAGGACTTGGGTAAGTATGAATACATACTTAAAAAAGCTCCTGCTGGCGGTATATGGACAACTGATAATATAAAAGAAAATCCTGAGTTTGATAAATGGCTAGAAAATACTGCTAACGGAATTGCTTTTAACGATCTTAGAATGGCTAGTGTTTTAGGTGACAATACAGGAGATCCTTATAAAGCTACTTCTGATCCTAATGCTAAAGGTGAGTTTGATATAGTAATTAAAAAAGATTTATCAACAGGAACTAACGTTCCTGTGCTTACTGATGCTCAGAAAAAAGCAGCTTTGGATGTTGTTAAAAATCAAATACTTTCTAGAATAAATCAAACATTAAAACAACAAGAAGGTACTTATAGACCTCGTTCTGGAGGAGGAGACGGAAATAATCCGTATAATCCACCTAAGGGACAATATTCTTCTGGAATTGAAATACCGGCTAACGGTAAAGGAGCTTTTGTTCCAATGTCAGGTGTTAATGTAAAAATAGGTCCTAAATTAGAAAACATACCAACATGGGGTATTGATTCTAACGGAAAATTATTTGTGGACGTAGTTACTGGTACGAAAAAAGATTCTTATGCATTAGGAGATGGATCTATAGTTGGAGAAACGGAATCAAAGAGATATTCTGAAAATAATTTAGAGTTTAAAAAGAGATTAAAATACCTTATAAATCCAAACACAGGAAAGAGAGTGTCTAGTTTAGCTGAAGCTAAATCTGTATTTGGTGTAACTCAATCTAATAAGTCAAAAAAAAGTAATGATCCTCTAGGAATACTTTAATAAAATAATCTATAATGGAAGACAATAACACAAACCCTATAACTCCTCAAGAGTTTGCTCAAAAAATAAAGTCAAAATACCCTCAATACAAAGACGTTGACGATATTACTTTGACTAAAAAGATGATAGAAAAGTATCCTGAGTATGCGTCACAAGTTTCTTTAAAAAAAAAAGAGTCTTCTCAACCTATTTCTCAAGAAAATCTGTGGGGATCAAAATCACAACCAACAGATGCGTATACTTCATTGGTTACAGATCAACAGAAACCTCAACAGGGATCGGTTACTTCAAGTGGAGAACAACCTAAAATGCGTACGCTTGGCGTAGATATTACTGCCGAGGAAGCTTTAAAGCCTAAAGAAAGAAAACCTGTTGAAAAATTCCAGACTGCTAAACCTTACATAAAAAAGACTGAGTTAAAAAAACAATTAGCTAAAACGAAAGTTACGGTTAAAAATCAAGACGAAGTTAATAGAAAAATAGAAGAAGTATCTAAGCTTGAAGCCGAAACTAAACAAATAGAAAAAGAAAGGTTTAACAGAATAGAACAAGATTTTGTATCTTCAAAAGATGAAGCTTCTGCCGAAGTAGAAGCTGAGAACAGATTACAAGATTTGCTTTCTAATACTGGGGTTTGGAATAAAACAAAAACTTTTGCTAAAAACGCATACAATACAATTATAGAAGGAGTATCTGGAGCTAGTCCTCTTAATGCCAGCATGTTAAATCTTACTATAAATACCGATCCTTTAGCTGATGAAAAAAAACTAGTAAGACAACAGGCAGCTAAGGAAAAAATAAAACTTTCTGAACAAGAAGTTTTTGAAAAAGCTAAACAAGTTTATAAAGATAAGCAAATTGAAAATATAGAGGCGGATCGTATTAATTCATTTTTAGATGATCTTCCAGATGATGACAGATTGGCTTTAAAACAAGATAGACTCAATACTGCAGTTCATTTAAAAGAAGAAAATTTAAAAAATGAAAAAGCAATAAATGCTTACGCTGCTTTTGGTAAACAAAAAATAGACGAGTATAAAGAAATTGAAAATGAATTAAAATCATTAAAAGAAAAAGGTATTGCCTTTCCTCAAGACTTATACGATAGGTATACCTCTTTATATTCTGATATACAAAATATTTCTAAAAACATACAAAAAAGACAAGATTCTTTATTAAAAAATAAGTCTGATTTAGGTACGGTAGAACAAGAATTTGACTTCCTTAAAAGACAGTATGGAGATGTAGAGAACTTCATAATGAATACAGGATTAATGGCTCAATCAGCAGCTGTTAATTTGCTTGGAGGATTAGATTATTTAGCTAGTTTTGGAGGTTTTGTTGGAGATAAAAAACAAAATTTATCTGTTCAAAAAGATGTTATAGCTGCTAACGATTATATAAATTCTCAAAAAGATTTATTAAGAAAATCTGTAGAAAGTATAGAAAGTGCTGAAGGACTTGTTGATTATGTTTCTGATATTGTTGCAAATCAAATACCAAATTTAGTAGTAACATCTGTAGGGGCTAAAGGTCTTGCCGCAATGGGAACGATATCTGCTGGACAAAAGTATGCGGAAATGAATCAAGAAGTATTAGATGGAAAAGCTTCTTACAGTCCTATTCAAATGGCTGTAGCTCCATTACTTTACGGAGGAGCTGAAGTTATATCTGAAATACCAACACTATCTATATTAAAAAAAGGAGGGAGAGTATTAGACGCTATAGCTAAGGATCAAGCTGATTTATTAACAAAAACAGCTGTTCAAAAAGGAAAGGAATTTGCTAAAGACTTTGCAGGTGATCAGTTAAAAGAAGGAGCTGGAGAACAGTTTACTAATTTTGCTCAGAATGTTAATGATAGATTCATACTTGGTAAAAAAGATGTAGGTCTTTTAGATAATACAGGTACAGTACTTAAAGATACGTTTACCCTTACGTCAATGTTAAAGATGGCTCCTCATTTAGCTGGACTAGCATTAAAGCCATTTCAAAGTAAAGTTGATCTTGGATTACTAGATGAGAATGCTAGGAAAATAATTGAATTTTCAAGAAGCTTAAATACTTTAGATTTAAGCGAAGATGAAAAGTCAGTACTTGAAAATCAAATACAAAAAGCTACTGAAGAAAATTCAAAAATAATGGCTAATACCATAGACAATGTAGCTAACATGCCTAATAGTGTTTACTTAAGAGTAAACGAAATTAATAAGCAAGCCGCTAAATTAAAAGATGACGCTAAGGTAATTAATGACGGTAATTTACCTAATAAAGCCACTTTACTTAAGGATTTAGAAAATCAATACAGAGATTTACAAACAGAAAGATCTTCATTGATAAATACCAAATACTCTCCTTATGCTCAGTTAGAGTCTTTACCTGATAATGAATTAATAGACTTAAAAAATGAAGCTCAGAGAGATTTAATGAAAGAGTTAAATCCTGATGGTACTAAATCAATTACTATAACTGATGATCAAATATCTAAAAAAGCTTTAGAATTATATAAATCTAAACAAGAACAAAAACCTCAAGAAATTACTCCTGTACAAACTACAGAAGTAGTTGTTACTCCTGAAGAAAAAGTAAAAACATACGTACAAGAACTAACCGAAACTAAACAATCTGATCCAGAACAATATTGGTCTGTTGATTCTGTTTCTGAAGAAGATGCGGCTAAAGGAACCGTAATAACTACTGAAGATGGAGGTGTTGTTGTAGGTGATAATGGAGACATAAAAGGATTGTTTAAGAAAATTACATCACAAGCAAAAGGAGTAGCTCAGGACTTGTTAAAAAGAGCTGTAGAGGCTGGAGGTATAAAGTTAGATAATTTTGATGGATACCTTACTAAACAATACGAGAAAGCTGGTTTTAGAGTGGTGTCTAGAGTTCCTTTTAACGAACAATACGCTCCTGAAGGATGGAACAAAGAAAAACACGGTACTCCTGATGTAGTAGCCATGGTTTATGATCCTACTCAATCTTTAGAAATTGAAGAAAAAACATTTGAGGATTATGATGAAGCTATGGCATATAGAGATCAATATGTTGACAAGGTTCGTTCTAATGAAAATTTCGTAAATTTGCTAAATAATTTTGATAGCGCTTCAGGTATAAGTAAAAAATCAGCTATAGCTAATGAAATAGTTGATAAACACATAGACGATATAATAAACAACCTAGAAGCAAATAATAAACTTAAAAAAGTACCTTGTAAGTAATGAAAACACCTAAAAAATTAAACGAAAAATCAATAAGTGCTCTTCAAACAAGATTAAAGAACGAGTATAATCACCATTATTTCTATCAATCAGCTAGTAACTGGTGTAAAAATGTAGGTTTCACTAAAGCAGGTGTTTATTTTGAGGAAGAAAGTACGGAAGAACTAGGTCACGCAAGAAAAATCCAACAATACCTTGTTGACTGGAATGTTACCCCTATTATTCCTAATGCAGATATGCCTAAATTTGAATTTACTAATTTAGCTGATGTTATACAATCTGCTTACGACACCGAATACGAATTATACGTTGAATATGAAGATATATCTAAAAAAATCTTTAATATTGGAGATATTTGCACATTTGACTTTTTATCTTTCTTTAGATCGACTCAAAAAGATGCTGTCGTTGCGTATAGCGATATGATCAATATGTTAGAAGGTGTTGATATTAACAGTAAATTCAATATGTTGTTGTTGGAGGAAAAATTATTCTAATTTATGAGTTGTATAGAATATAAAGGCAAGGTCTACTCTAGGGAAGACTTTGCTGCTTATTTAAAAGCAGGTGGGTTTTCTGATGTAAGTTCTGATCTTATTCAAAAGAAAACTAATGATTTAAGTGATTTTTTTGATGAGAGTGAAAATATCACATCAGCAAAAGATTTACCTTTTCTTGTTGACAAGGCTAAAAAATCTTTATCTAAATTATTCCCAGATGTAAAAATAATTCTTCATGACAATGAAGAATCTTATGCAAAAGCTGTTGGTGAGTCTTATAGTAACGGCGCATTTATAAATAATACCATACATATAAATCGTAATAAAGCAAATGGCAGAACATTAGCTCATGAAGTATTCCATGCAGTACTTTTAAATATGGTAAAATCTGATCCTGAAGCACAAAGAGTTACTGCCGCAATGATCACTGCTATTGAAAAAGTTTTACCTGCTGATATGAAGGCTAAATTACAAGACTTCGTAGAGAATGGATACGACTCTCAAAAGGAATTGTGGGACGAAGAGAAATTAGCAGAGCTTGTTGGTTATTTAGCCGATAATTATACTAGTCTTAGTCAACCAGCTAAAAACATAATCAAAGAATGGTTAGATAAGTTAGCTAAGTTAGTTGGTATAAAAGAATTTACTGACAAAGAAGTTATTGATTTCATGAATACCTTGGCTAGTAAAGTTGCATCTGGTGAAGTTATTACTGAAAAAGATGTTGAATTATTTAACGGAGGTGTTAAAATTAAAAACCCTATAAAATTCCTTACTAATAGATTTCAATTTGGAAATGACAAAGTAAAAATAGATGTAGAGTATGTAGAGCAAAATAAAATGGACTCTCTAATAAAAAGTGGTTTAGTTTCTGAAGTAAGTGATTTATCTGGATTAAACGGCATGAGAGTTGTAACTACATCTCCTGACGATATGTTTGTTGGATCTATAAAAATAAATGGAGAAACTAAGGCTGAAGGTAATGGAGGTGTTTATTTTGTAACTAAGTTTGGAGATGTATGGGCTATGTCTAATAAAGGAGTAGCAAACGGATTTTCAAAAGCTATTAATGAAGCTTCAGATGCTAATGGAGGTAAGTCTTATGTGGCGCTAGTTAAAGGTACAGACGCGAAATTAGTAAGCAGTTCACAAGGCGTTACATCTAGTTTAGTAGTAGTAGAATCAATGTTAGATGCTGGACTAATAAGTTTGTCTGATTTTAGATCTGCTATAAGAGAAGCGGTAAAAACGGCCGAAGGTAAAATATCATTATCTCCTAATGGTAGTGCTAAAGATTTAAAATCAGAATTAGACGCTTTCTTTAAAGACGTAAACTCATCTACATTTGAAAGAAGAGGAAATGTATTAAAGGGAATTATATCTAACATAGCTAAATCTAAAAGCTTTCAGTCTAATAAAGATGAAGCTATTAAGTTTTTAAATGGAGATACTTCAAAAGGAATTGGAGTTGGTAAGACACCTAAATCTCAATCATTAGTTGACTTAGTAGCTCAAGTGTCCGCAGAAAAATTAACTAAAGGACTTAATACTGGAGACGTTTACGCAGTAATTGAAATAGATGGAAAGGTAGATGTTATAGAAGATGAACATCAATCTTATCCATTTCATATTAAAGTTATAGATGAAAACGGAAATGTTAGTAGTAAAAAACCTAAATTAATACTTCCTAAAAATAGACAAAATGGTAAAGAAATATTAACTAGTATAGATGGTAAAAATTCAAAAGAATTAGGTATTAAGTTTTCAGGATCTGTTGGAGCTACAGCTAATATGCCTTACTCTAAAGGAATAATAAATACAAACGCACTCAACGAAAAACCAAGTAGAAAACAAATTATAGGTGAGAAAGCCATTAAAGACAAAGTAGTTCAAGATAACTTGACTGTAGCTAAAGAAATGGAATCGGCTAATAAATCAGCTGAAGATATTTTTATTGCTACTGGATGGGAAAAAGGAGTTGACGGAAAATGGAGATATGACTTAAACGAAGGAAATGTTGAATTAAAAAAACTATCTGGAGAAGGTACTTATTCATTTGAAGAAGTAGTTAATTACCCTGAACTGTTAAAGGCGTATCCAGATGCTAAAAAAATAAAAATAAAATTTATTAATAGCGACAATATAGCTGGAGCATATTATCAAGAATCAAATAAGATAGATATAAATATTAATCAATCAGAAGAAGAGCTTAAGTCTACTTTGTTGCACGAAATACAGCATTGGGTTCAAAACAAAGAAGGTTTTTTACCTGGCGGTAATCCAACGATAGCTAGAAAATATGTGTCTAAGGTAGCTAAAAATGATTATACATTAGACGAAAGATTTTTTAATTTTGTTAAATCTATATTTTCATCTAAACAAGATAATAAAAAAAGAAAAGAAAGACTTGATAGATTAAAAGATTATTTAGGTAGATCAGACCAAGATTTATACGAATCTATAGCTGGAGAAGTTGAAGCTAGAAATGTTGAGAAAAGAGCTACAATGACTCCAGAGGAAAGAAGATCTGAACCAATATCAAAAACAGAGCCTATATCAAGAGAAGGCCAAATAGTTATAGACAAGTCTTCTAAGTTTTTCTTAAACCAGCCTAGAAAGCAAGTTAATAAACCTTCTGTAGATGAGATTTACGAAGAAAGTAATAAAGCTATTCGTGATCTAGAAAAAACTAGAGGTTATAAAGAATTCCTTAATGACGTATATAAAAGAATATTTGAAAGACAAAAAAACATAAAGGACCTTATGTTGTCTTTTGGAAATACTTACGCTAAGAATGCTTACAATAGATTAGTTACTAAGTCTGGAGCTTCTGGATATGCATCTTTCGAATTTAAAGAAGCTGCTAAAAAAATATATGGAGGGTTAAAAAAATCAGATCTTGTTTATTTAGATAAAATAATTTATGCTAAAAGGATAAAGTCAATTAATGAGAAGAGAATAAAAGAAGGAAGACCTTTATATAAGGGTATGAAAGGATATTCTCTAGAAGAAGCTAATGCTGATTTAGCCAAAATTAAAAATGAATTAGGAGATAAAAAGTTTGAAGATTTAAACAATAGAGCTTCTGAGTATTTTAATGAGTATAGAAAATCGCTTAGAGATCTTTACGATTTTGGAAGAATATCAAAAGAAACTTATGACACGTTTAAAAATGACGAGTATTCTCCGATAAAAACAATAAAATATATATTGTCTCCTAATACATCCACTGAAGAGATAGATAGTGAAGCTAAAAGATTCGGTATGGCTAAAAAAGACATAATGAAGCTTGGAGATGAAAACGATAATGCTATTATTATGGACTCTAAGTGGTTATTAGCTACTACAATTAATGCTAATAAAACTAGAGCTTTTGAAAACAAAATGCTTGATGAATTTAATAAAGCATTTGAAAGTCTTTCTAAAGAAGAAAAAGAAAGTATTTCTGATTACATAGTTGAAAATCCAGTAATAGGTAAGAAAAAAGACGGTTCATTAAAGTATAAATACGATACTGTTGATTTGCCTAATGGATTTAAAAAAGTTTCGTTTTTTGAAAACGGGAATAAAAAAGACATAATAATAGATAAGAATTATGCTGATCAATTATTAGACGTTAAAACAAAATACAGAGCTTTAGAAATTTTAGGTACCGCAACTGGTGCGGGAGTGCTTAGATTTTTTGCTACAGGTGGTAACCCATTGTTTATTTTTGGTAATATAGCAAATGACTTTCAAAATATATTATACAATACAGATGTGTATTCTGGATTCTTACCTTTAGCTACTGTACAAATAGCAAGAGATTTTGTAAAAAATTTTGTTAAGAAGGCAATAGTTAATGATACGTATAACTCTACATACAAAGAATATCTATCTCATGGAGGTGCATTAGAACAAATGTCTAGAGATGGTTTACAAGCTCTTGAATCTAGAAATACGACTAATAAAATAGCTAAAGGAGCTAAAAAAGGATTGTTAGCTACTGGTAACTTTCTTTCATATTTAGGTAACACTTCAGAGACTGCGTTTAGGTTAGCCGTATACGATAAATACAAAGAGAAACTAATAAAAGAGTTTCAAAAACAAAACGGAAGAACTCCTAATAACCAAGAATTAGATGATATAATGTGGGATGCCGCAAGAGAGTCTAGGGAAACAATGCCTTTCGATCAAGGAGGTGATTTAGCCAAGACAGCGAATATATTGTTGCCTTATTTAAATGCAGGACTACAAGGTATTAGAAAATTTGCTGTTTTTGCCGCTAAAAATCCTAAAAGATTTGCAAGAAACATAATTCAATATACAGCTATGAGTAGCGCATTATCTGCAACTTCATTTGCTATGTTGCTAATGGGTATAAGAAATGATGACGAAGATGATGAAAAATCTTTAAAGGAAATGATTAGAGCTTGGCAATCTGTTAGTAATTATGAAAAGGCTAATTATCATATAATATTTACTGGAAATAAAAATAAAGATGGAGAGTATGAGTATTATAGAATAAAAAAAATACCTGTATTTTCTATTTTAAGTACAGCTAGTGAAGAGGCTTTACTAAAATCTTTCCTTAACAGTAAAGGAGTTGATTATAAATTCGATTCTGATCCAGTAGGACAAGCTGCATTAAAGTCAATACCTTTTCCTATAGATGTTCAAGAATGGTTAGGTAGAAACCCAACTGCTGGAGCTTTTATAAGTTACTGGGCAAATAAAGATACATTTACAGGAGAGAAGATATTTAGAGAGCCTAGAGGTAAAAAAATACTTCCAGAAGCTGAAGTTAATAACAAAACAAATCAAGTATATATAGACCTTGGTAAGTTAACAGGATTATCTCCTGCTAAATCTAAAGTTGCTGTAGAAAAAATAATAACAGCCGAAACAACTAACCCAGCTATACCTTTAATGTACTCAGCATACGACGGTTTATTTCATAAAAAAGACGGTTTTGGTAAAGAAGTTTCTGACGCAATGTCTTCTGTTGTAGACGCCTTTGGTAAGAAAGTTGTCAGATACACTAATAAAGATATTATTAGTTATAAAAAACAAGACGAACTTGAATATAAAGAAGCGGTAATAGAAACTGAGATTTGGAAAAAAGAACAGAAGGTATACGACGAAATAAAAGAAGTATACAGTTCTGGTAAGAAACTTGATAGAAATGGATTTAAAAAGATAATAGAATCCAACTTCGACCCTATAGACAGGGAGAAGTATGCTAAAAAATATAAAGCATATATTAATAATATGGGATCGGATAGGGAAATTTTAGATATAATATTCGAAGATGTTCCAGAAGTTCAAGCTATGAAAATTAACGAAAGATACGGTAATAGCTTTGATGAAGAAGAACGAAAAGAACTAGAAGAGGTGTCTAGAAAATCTGAGAGACCTATAAGCAGAAAAGCTATAGAGATTTACTATAGTAAATACAAAGAAAGAAAAGCCTCTAATTAGAGGCTTTATCTTTTATAAACATTCCGTCTTTCATGACGCCTGACCTTTTACTGATCACGTCATAAGCTGACTGTAAACAATCTAGTAAATCAAGCTTCTGCATTTTTGCTTGGATGATGAGTGTGACAAGTACGTCGCCTAACGCATCAATTGTTTCTTCCTTGCTCTCTTTATCTATTGCGTCTAATAATTCGTTAGCCTCCTCCAATGTTTTTAAAGCCTGAGCGGTAGGGGTTCCTTTCTTAATAATTCCTTTGTCTTCCGCCCAATCCTCGATTAAGGCTTCTAGTTGTCTGTATCTACTTACCATTTCTTCTTAAATGACTGGCGGTCCAGTTCTTTTTTTTAATTATTTTTTTTAATGATTCTTTATCGTTTGTTGCTAGTATCATAAGATACAGCGCGTCTCTAGTACACGTAGCATAATGAACGTTAAATGTTTTAAGGTCTAGTAAGACTACCCTGTCATCAAAGTAGTCAACTAGAAATCTTTGTCTTAATTTTTTATTTAATTTATATCGCATAATAAAAAACATTAGGAACGCCTTTTCCATTATTCTCCGTTATAACAAATCCACTTTCAGAAGTGTATCCCAAAGATTCACTAAAGAAATTACCTGTAAAAAATGAAGGACAAGTTATTCTCCTATGATCAACTGCATCGTCTTTAATGGTCTGATACGAGTCTCTTTGGTTTATATTTAACTTTTGAATGATCGAATGTAAATGACCTTCGCATATCAAGTTGTATATACCCTGAACTCCGTAATCCCAACATAATTGTTTTGTAGATTTCTTACTAATCGCGTGATGACCGTGTGTGAGTATGTGGCAGATATCATCTACTTTATGAGTAATTACTAACGGGTTAAACTCAACATCGTAACCTAACAACTCTAACCCCCAACATACTAAGTTAGCAGCCCCTCCTTGTACATCCTCTTTGTTATCAGACGTTACCCTATCGTGATTACCCGCCACGACTTTTACAGAATCTAAATTTACAATTCTAGACAGGAAATTATCGTGAAGTATTCTAGTAACCAACTTAACCGCTTCGGCTCCAACCATAGCCTTATCTAATCCTTTCCAAGTATTCTTGTGGGATAATCCAGTAAACGATTCAATAAGATCCCCTAGTATGTGTACGTGAACTTTAGAGTAATCTCTTTTATTTACCTCCGTAGCTGCATCGTACAGCTTGTTAGCTAGAATATCTATGGAGAAATTTTTTGTACGTATCAAATTATCAACATAAGCTCCTAAGTGCAAGTCGGATATTTTAACAACTCCAGTACCAAGTCCTTTTGAGTTTTGTTTTACGTATTTAACGTTTCTTAATCCGTCTTCTATAAGATCTTTTAATTCCTGCTCTGTAACTTCAGGTTCCGCTTCTAGTATATTACTAGCTATGTTGTAGTATGGTGTCCCTGTATGCGTTACAAGTTTATATGTTCTAGCCTGTTCAATAGGTATTCCGTAGTACTCGCAATATTCGTCAATACTCATTATAGTTCCGTCTAATTTCATAGCCGAAAGTTGAACATCTGATTTGTACTGAATTGTATCGGATTTATTTACAATGTCTGAGAATCTTCTTCTAACAGTATCGTTGTACTCTACGTTAAACTTTATACAAGCCTTCTTCACAGCTTTTGTTACTGACAAGCCTTCTGTAACCAAGTTGGCTACCATCTCGTCCATTTCTTTAGGATACTTTTTCTTTCCCATATTTTAAATTTAAGTAGTTTTTATAAACCTTATTTACTCTCTCTCTGAGTTATGACCCATTTTATAATAGTAGTTCATTACTCTTTGTATTCTTTGTAGCGGAGATTGTTTCATACTTTATAATATTTAGGGTATTTTTTTTCTTCGTTTAAATATTCTTTAAATCTATTTACTCTATCAGTAGCTTCTGTAAGCGTACTAAATTGAGACCAAGTATCTGTAAGCCAAGTATAATTACTTATCCTATCTATACTCTCCCATTTAGTAATCCAATAGCGTCTAACTTGTGGAATATATACGTCTTTACCTATTTGCTTTACTCTAAACATCATAACTTAAAAGCTTTAATGGTTTCTTTAAATGGATTGCCTTCTATGTTTTTAACAAGATCTAGCATTTGTTGAGCCAATTCTCTAACCTCTACTTGAGCATGTTCTGAGTTTCTTAGTCCTTGAAAGTGAGCAAAGCTTCTAAAATTGAATGATATATCCATAGTGATTTGAGAGTTCATTGTTTTAAAGAATCTTGCTGATTCCTTAGCTCTCTTTCTTCCAAGAATAGGAGTTAAATCTTCTAAACAATCATGGTATAAAGCGTTAGATATTTCTGTAAAATCTTTTAATACACTATACCAATCATTACCGTTTTTATCCCACTTTATTTCATTATCATCATCATGCATGTACAAGTCCTCCTGAAGAGGTACGTCTTTCCAATCTTCAGGTAGGTAATTTTTATCTTCTTTTAATTCCTTATATCTAGCACTCTCTCCGTTAATACTAACTCCAATACGATGTTTTAGGAGATGAATATGTGTTGCTTGATCTATATTGACTAAGAAGTGTAATTGACTCTTTTCAAATGGAGTATGATGACCTTCAGAAGCCAACATATTAAGTAGCTTAGGTATTCTATCTACCTTATCATCTGTTAAATCTCTTGACGTAGATGTCCACGCTGATTGAGCGTGAGTAACATCTGAACCATAATACCCTAATAATTCTACACTATTTTTCATTTCTTAATCTTTCAAGGTAAAGTATTCCATCCATTAACTCTTGTTGAAGATGTTCCGCCCATCCGTCAAAGTTGATGTCTTTCCTGTCTAAAGTAGTTCCGTACTTTTTAATACCTACGTCAGATCTATCCTTAAACTTTTTGATAACGGAGTCTACTATTGGATCTGTCTTAACAATTTCAAATATTACAGGAATGTTTTGTATATGCGCTTCTGGTTTTTTCTTTATCCTTTCGAAGTGATCATAAAAATCATCACTCCTATCCATCCAGTGTGTAGAATCAAAAATAGATGGTAAAGTATTTTTACCTGAGGCTTCATATATCTCTCCAGATTTATAAGCTAAAGTACCGTCATCCATTAAATAATCCTTAATACACAAATATTTTTGTCCTTTTTTAATATTCATTTTCTATTTGATTTAAAATTTTTCTTAATTCACGAATCGCGTCTTGCACTTCTTGTTTTTCATTATCACACATACCTTCATACAAAGCATCTGTCTGATCGTTCACTTCTTTGATTATTTGTTCAATGTTTTTCATGGTTTTTGTTTGTAAAATTATACCATATACTTATTGTAATGTAAATAACTTACTAACATTTTCTATAAACATTCTAACAATATGTGTATTTTTTCATAAAAGAAATCGATCTTACTCTCTGGAACTCTTCTAATTAGCTTATAAAGTTTTGCGTAATTAGCGTTTCTATCAGAAATATCCATATACTCTCGTTCCTCTATTGAAATCAAATCTAGCGCTAACAATATCTTTAAATACCTTTCTCGTTTGTACTTATCTTGTTCGATGTAGTATTTAAAATTAGTTGTAGCGTTTAACACAGATGCATGTGTTTTGTCTACGGTACTTGCTATTTCTTCATAAGTCATGTTATAAAAGTCGTAGAGTATTTTGTAGTAAATAGATCGAGCGTCTACGTACTCCATTTTTCTACTTTTTGAATTTAAGTCTAAGTTAAATTCGAACATTACAAACTTTTTAACCTTAGTGGATATGTCCACAATCTCCTGTTGTGTTAACTTATTTTTCATGGGTATATTTTTCCTTTTGTATCGTGCAGGCAGAACGCCTCAAAACCTTGTTTAATTAACTCATCTATCCTAAATTTCTGTAGTGGCTTTAATGTATCCGATCCTTCCTTACATTCTATGAACATTGCTTTTCCGTCCTTGAAACAGAAGAGGTCTGGATAACCACTGACACTAAGCTTTATTGTGTTTATCACTATCCAGCCTTCGCTCTCGTATTTCTTCTTTACTTTTGCCTGATGCTTGCTTGCCATATCCTTTACATTTGTGACAGTATAAACTGTCTGTTAGTTGATTACTTATAACTACTCTACAGTTATTACATAATGTCGATTCTGTATTGAATTTGTGTATTGGCTTCATCTCTAGATTTAAATGTTACTGGATATTTTGATAAATAAGGCTCTACATCCCTCATTCCTATAAACTTTATATACTTTCCATCAGTGTCTGAAGCCTTTATCATGCTTATTACTATTTTAGGATCGTTGTTCACTAATTCAAGAGAGTATTTTACTATTTCAAAACTTCCTACTTGTCTTCCATTTATTATCATTGCTTTTGTTTTAAGGTTATAAACTTACGTTACCGTATCTACTTTAAGGCTACAGCCTTAAAATGTGATAACGTAAAGTTCTTTTTGTTAAGTACTTGTTTGTATATGTGCTGTTCTAGTCCACCACGAGCGAATATCCAGTACACTTTATTAAACTTTCGGTCCATGGTGGTCATTCTGTCGCGTGCCTGCCAGTAGCTAGTTGCAGAGAAGTCTATGTTATAAAACACTAAATACTCAGCATTTCTAAGACTAATACCTTCACGTCCTGATACGATCTGTAAAGCGATACATTTTCTAGAGTTATCAAACTCTTCCACATCAGTTGTCAGGTTATCCTTAAATACCTCTTTAAGTACGTTTAATTCTTCTTTGAACTTATAGAATATTCCAATTTTACTACCTGCGAACCTAGACCAAATAAACTTTGCCTTGGTTGTATCTATAATCATAGAGTTGCCAGACTCAAACTTTACTGTTCCTGAATACATTTGGTGTAATTTCTGCTGTAATTTAACTGGTGTATCAGCTAATATTACCTCGTTCTTACCTTCGAGTACTAAATCCTTTTTTAATCTATTACACATGCTGTATGTGGCTGGTAACATGTCTACGTAAAGGATCTCCTCGTCTATTTTAGATTCAAACCCAGCCTCTTCTTGCGTGAACGTAAGTACGTAATCTTTTATCACACTCATCACTTTGTCTCTATCCGCTTCTGAGTAGTCATTAACTTCGTGTGATCCTAAGTATTTTTTCTTTACCTTAACAAAATCATTAGCCCATTTGTAGAAGTTGGTGTACTTCCTGAAAGGCGAGTAGTTGGACACCCAGAACTGATGATAGATTTGACTATAACTCTCTGGGCTCATGGTTCCGCTTAGAAAAATCATCGGTAGACTAGAAAACATTTTTTTGTACGTCTTGGCTCCTAGACTTGGTTTAGGAAACGATCCGAACCTGTGGCTCTCGTCGTGAACTACCAAATCGTATTTTCCAGTAAGTTTATGCATAGATTCGTTATTCGCTACCTCTATGTGGAAGTAATTAGCATATCCAAATTCTTCGTAATCATTAAGTATTGAACTGATAGCTTTCTTCTTTGTAAGGAATAGCACGTTATTAGCTCCGAATATCCTAGCTGTTTCAAGAGCCATTAAAGTTTTTCCGCAACGTACCTGAGCTGCAATGTAAACAATTTTGTTTACTTTTAATACCTCGACAGCTTTGTTGGCTATGTCTACCTGATAATCTCTAAGCTTTTTTTCCATAAACCTCTTTGTATTTATAAGCTAAGTTGTTGTTGCAAAATTCAATCTCTTCTGGTGTTAATGTTTTATAAAATATAGTACGTCCACCTGTAAACTTCTTAGCCTTGATGCATGATTTTTCATTTAAGTAATTCCTAAACGACTTCTTACATTCTTTTAAGTAGAAAGGAAACAATGGTAATCCATCGTACCTTTGATCAACCGATTTGATATTACCGAACTGCCAAGACAACTCGTCGATATGAATCTCGTCCTTGATGGATACTTTATCAATCTTTAGTAGATCCTGAAACTTTGATTTAATTTCTGTGGAAGGTTTGTTAAGTACAAACGCAACCTCTCTGTAGTTTAATGTCATAGTTGTTATTTTAATTCATATCCTTTTAATATAAAATAAATGTTTTGAAGTTCGTGTAAATAATTAATTTCTTTTAACAAATAAGACTCATATTTATTTATAATTTTTCTAAAAGTATATCCATTTCCAAGAAAACATTCTTCAATAATAAATGGATTTAATTTATATGAATTATGCATAGTTCCATATTTCTCAAACCCAAACTTCAATAACCATTCTTCCGTTAGTGGTATTGGGTTTAACTCATTAAACTCATAACACTTTCCAAAGCCAACATGAACTCCTTTTTCCCAAAAATTTTTTATTTCCCCTTGTTCAGTTAAATTCCCAATTCTTAATTCTTGTGATTTCATAACAATTGATTTAAAAATATTACTTTATTTTCTCTAGCCTTTTCGATATTAGCTATTACGTGATTAACTATGTCAGACATTAACAACAAGTCTGGCTCGTCTAGTTCCGCTACTTGACTAATTAATCTATGCCTTGCGTTCATTAGATTGGTAGTCATTTGCGGATCGTTTTTGTACATAACGTTGTAGTTGTACACGATATCTTTTTCTAGTTCGTTTTTTAAAAGGTTAGCAAAATTCTTAGCTCTTCCTTTTAATTTCATTTCGTCCATTAACTCCAGTCCTAACTGTAATGTTAATGATAATTCAATTCCTGTTTTCATCTTTATACTGAATTAAAAATCCTATAAATACTAATATGTTCATTCCAAACGACGCTATAATTTCGTAAAGGTCTTTGTACATATTTAATGATAAATGCACGTGACCTACCACCCAGAAGGGTATAGCTAGATTACTTGCTATCCATACTATGGTATACTTAAGAAACCTCTTCATCTTTAAACTGATCAAAAAATCTTTCTATACTTTCAAGTTCCAGCTTGTACATTTTATTTAGTTGTCTGATTCTAGATTCTTTAGCATCATCTAAAGAGCTGAATATGTAATTACAATTTAAGCTTAACGATGTCTCCTCAGTACCTTCAAAGTTAAATACTAATGCTTTCGGAATATCTACCTTATAGTATATTTCTGGATTTAAATTATCGCTAAGTTCGATGCCTCTTATTATGCCTCTAAATATACTATCTTTTCCATAACCGATAAATACATTGTCTCCAAGACTGAACTTCTTTTCATTTCTTAAGAATCCAAAATATTTATCATAATGATTCTCAAAGCGTACCTTGTATATGTTATCTATTGTCATGATTAATCTTCTTCAAATGAATTAGCCAAATTTTTTATGCCTCTACGTATTGTCTCTTCACTAAATGTCGCTTGGTATAATAACCCAGTCATCAAATCAAGACATTCATCAATAGTTAAATTATCTCCTTCAGTTTCTACTGAATATTTTTTACCGTAACTTTCTACTGTTAGTTTCATAGCTTTTCTATTTCTTGTTTAACTTCTTTATAATAATCGATAACATACATAAAAGTAATAACATCTGCTATTTTTATAGCTTCAATTATTTCATCAACCGCTATTAATGCACATTCTTTGGTTGCGTCAAACACTTCGCTTGAATTATAATTGTCTCTTATGTAAAACGTTTTATCAATAAATTTATCAACTAACTCTTTTGCTTTTTCTTTTGGTGTCATAATCCCTTTTCTTTTTTGAATATTTCTAATAGTTCTTTTGTTGTTGTTTTTGTTGGATATTTATAAGCATTAACATTTATCCACTCTGCAAACTCAATAGCATAATCATCTGCTATTTTTTCTAATTTATTTGTAAGAATATCGAAATGATTATGATTCCTTACTTCTGTAATATCTTTAAATTTTTCTTTTAGTGTCATCTATGCCTTTCTTTTAAGTATTTATAAACCTCTGGTATTTTCTCGGTAGCTTTTTCTACCGTCTTGTATCTCATAGATCCCAATATCTCAGGAGTACTTATCTCTACTCCGTTAACAAAGTATCTATCCTTACCTTCCGAGGATATTCCGCCTCGTCGTATAGCGATGCAGAACTGACTACCAATTGGCTTGATGTAAATCTGATAGTCATGTTCCAAACACCACTTCGCATCAGAATAAGAATTGTGGTTCATCCTTTGGTTTTTCTGGCTGTTGTCTTTCTACGAATTTAATCCATCGACCATTCATGTCTCGTCCTTCTATTGGCTGTACTCCAGATATAAACAATCCGTACGAGTTTAACCACTTGTAAAACATATTCCTAGATATAGTCATCTTGGCTTTCGGGGCAAAGTCTGGATTGTCCTGAATAAAGTCAACGTACAAATCCTGTTTGTAAATTACAGTCTCAGTCTTTAACTTATCACTATGAGCGTTACCATCAATAAGACCACACCAATCAATAAATTCATGACATGTCTCAGCCGATAACTTCCTAATCTTTAAGTTAACGAACGTGCTTTTAATTAACCCATTATTTAAGTAGGCTTGTAAATTATTGATCATGTAATTATCAAATCGACACCACTCATTCTGGTCCCACTCGCTAAACAAAAGTCTACCAAACTCAACCTGAGGAGTAAACTCTTTGGTATAGAACTGTTTAAACTCTAATTCCCATTTACGTCTCTCGAATGAATTACCCTTACCCTTTATAGCGTAGTTGGTTGTGATGATAATCTTAGGTGACTTATCAAATGGTATCTTAATCGCGTCCTTATTTTTCTTTTCAATCGTAATACCTTCAGTGATAACCGAAAACAACCGCTCAAAGTCGAAATGTTTCTTTACGTCATCAAATGACAACACCTGCGTATCAACCGACATGGTCTGATACGGGAATGAACTATCAAAGTTAAATCGCTTACCGTCTATAAACGCCGTGTTCTTCATCTTTGATATGGCATTCACAAACAATCCCTTTCCCGTTCCTCCTTCTGGGTTATCTGTAATAACCTCATCATTTAATATAACAGCAGGGCAATACGAATGATTCTTGTAACCATGCAGCAAGAAACCTATAGTGCTTTCCATTGACTTAATTCTACTCTCATCTCCTCCAGATATGTTAGAGATGAACACCTTATAATCACAGTCCGTAACCTCACATATATCAAAGTCCCTGTCAATTACCTGATCACTCCATACGTAACCACCAAGATCCAAGTAGTCTATCACGTTTACTTTATCCTTCGTGATATTAACAGCGCAGTTTCTATAGTATAGGTAAGCGTTATCTTTGTCGTCTTCCATAAATGATACGTCAACCGAACTAAGTAGTGACAAGAAGTCATCCTTGAAGAATCGTGTCTTATCAGCAAAATAATTATATATAGATAAATCATCCAGTCCTTCAAGATATGTCAACACAAAATCCTTGATCTCATCGTCAGAGGTGTGATTGATTAGGTTATTCGTTACTCGAACAAAGATTGAACTTTTACTACCCGACGGAGTAAATTTATAGAACCCGTTGTCTTCCAAAAATTCTTTGAATAAATAGTGAACGATACTGATTGATCCCTTGTCCGACTTGGTCCAGAACTTTTTAGCCGACTCGTCTTGGTCTATGTTGTTTATAACCTCATCTACTACGCTCTCCTCTATGTCGGAACTCATAAGTTCAGACTTGATATCTTTCTTAGGTACACCTCGTTTTATTTTTTGACGCACCTGTGTAAGTTTGTCGTCGTCCTCATAAAACTTAGTAGCGTGTTTACTGGTGTTTCTATATGCAGAATGTATCGCAGTGTTGATCTCACTAAGCGGAAAGTCTTTAGCTTGGAATTGACTCATCACATACTCAGCCAACGATTTAGATACACCGTACTCGTTAAAGGCTGATGCTAGTATAAATACATTGTTGTTGCGCTCTCCATCAACAAGACCATACTTTTTAGTCCACCACTTCATTAAAATATCAACGATTTTATTCTCATTGGTGATAGGTATGGTTGGCTTCGAACTGTACCTATCTACCTCAACATACTCGTGCTCAGCAATTTCTGTCCACTCAACTGAATCCTCGTTAATATAAATGGCAGGATCGTATGATTCATAACAAACCCTAGATACGTTTTTACATGCCTTATCAAAATGTGGAGAATCAAAATGTTTTTCTAACGCGTTGAAGTAATTTTTATGGTTGTCTGGATCTTTAGGTATCTTAACGATAACCTTGAGACCGTCACCTGAAGGAGACACAAATACTGAGTACACATACTTGTCTGTTGAAAGTATGTCCTTGTCAGTTCTCATCTCCTTAGTTGTAGCGTACCCATCAAAATCTAAGCATATATATCCGCTATGTTCTACTAGCGCGTTGTCTAGTCTTTTATTAAAAGTACCTGAGAAGCATATCGCTGGTAGTGACTGCTTCATAATGTTTCTGACCGACTTGTCCTTTTCCTTTCGTATTTTTTCTACTAGTTCTTTTGAGTGACCATCTCTGGTACGTTCTAGTATTTTTTCGATTGGTCGAAAGAATGGTGTCTCAGTTTGTTTTATATTAGCAAATATTGTTACCATTGATTAAATTTTAAATTAAAAAGGCCCCGAAACACTCGAGGCCTGATGAGTGTGATATGTCTAATTAAGGGATGTTATTAACAGCCTCTTTCTTAATGTTCCATCCTTGGATGCTGTTGAAGTACTTAGTCTCTCCTTGTGGGTTAGTCCACTCTCTACCGCGTAAGTTAATACCAACCTCTACATCATCTCCAACGCTATATTTATCTAGTACGGCACACTTGTCCTGATTGAACTCGATGCTGATGTGTTGTGGAAATTGTTCGTCTGTAGTTACTACGATCTCTCTTTTTGAAAACTTTTCAGATACTTGTTGTGTTGCTCCGATGAACTTGATTTTTCCTTTTACTTCCATGTCTATTTAATTTAATTGTTTATAATTTCTCTACTTCAAATGACCAGTTATCAAATGATGATAATCTTGATATTGATCTTGCTTGGCTTTCAGCTTCTGACTTTTGATTCTTGTTACCATTCGCTGATAACGATATTACAAAATATGGCGCCTTAGCTCCGTTTCTAATGTTGGTTGGTGTAACCTTGAATTTTTCCATGTTTATTTAATTTAAAGTTCTTCCTCAATGATGTAGCTGTTGATGTCAGCCCACGCGTCCTTACCAAAGAACTTGTTGTACTGATCTATAGCTGATATTACCTTAACTCTTCCAGACTCTAAGAAATCGTCGCTACATGTAAACTCTCCTAACATGCCAGTAGCCTTATCTATTACATAGAACACTAACGGTTTACCGAAGAACTCTTGGTATAAATACGCCTGACTATCGTAGTTGTACTTCTTGGCGCTGTATCTAAAGTCTGAGATACTTGACGTCGTCTTGATATCAATGATCATATCATCGGTCACAATGTCAGCCTTACCCTTCCACATAACACCGTAAATCTCCTTAACGTTCGGAACTTCGTATTGATTACCAGCCTTATATATGTTGTCATAGAAATGCAAGTTGCCCTTCATTGTATTAACAAGACTGTTAAGTTCCTCTACCTCAGATCTGAGGATAAGAATACTAGCGCCAGACTCTTTGATCGCATCCTTGTAGATATTCGTGTTACGGCTCGAAGCGTCCACGATATTAAAGTTAACTAACTTCTCTGGCTCCAGTATCGCTGTGTGAAAATAGCTACCCTCAATCATTGCCTTAGTCGTCTCGGTATTCTTCTTAAAATTCTTTGGGTTATTTAGCAAGTCCCCAATGTCCGAGTTAGATAAGAACTGCTTACCTAAATCGCCGTAGTAGTCCGCATCGTTCTTTAATTGTTCAATAATGTTAGTCGACATAATTTCCTAGTTCTTTTTTAGTTGCTGTAGATATCGTGTACTTCGACTGCAAGTTGTTAATAATGTTGACTAACCCTAACTGTTTATTAGCCTTCACGTACTCTATCACTCCAGCCCAGTTAGGAGAGTCTGGTGTTAACTCAATCTTAGCGTTTACTGGAGTAGCGCCTTCTCCAACAGCAATAATTCTGTTGATCGCTAATCCCTGAGCCTCTCCGATACGTCCCTTGTTAGGCTTTACGCTAAGTTCAATCGTAATATTTTTCCAAGCATCAACGTTACCAGACTTAACCGCGTTGTGTAACATCTTACAGTTACCTGAGTTTAAGATCATCGGCTTGGTTGGTCGTCCAGATGGTAACTTAGCTTCCTTGAAGTAGGCTACGTTTTTTAACTCCTGCTTGGTTAGTTGTACCATTTTTTGCTCTACCCTTTCAATGGTAAGTTGTACTGGTCCGTCTAGTTCGTATGAACTCATGAACGGACTGTCGAATGCGTCTTTCCAGTTTGTCATTTTAGTGATTTTATTAGTTGTTCTACTTGTTCAATTCTTTTTAGGCAGTCTTTAACGTCTTGGCTCTGCTCTAGTTTTAAATGGAAATACTTTGTTAGTGCCTGAGGTACGTTGATAAAGTACCATCTGTCCGTGTACACAAAGTCTACCATTTTACCTTCCTTCTCTCTTTGTCTTTTCTCTTCAAATAAAAGCGTCGACCCCACACCGTCTGAGTTGATCGAATAATTATCGTCTAGTTTCATGTTATTTAAGTTTTAAAATTTCTGAGTACTTGTTCATGATGTACATCCTATGGTTCTTCATGGACTTGTAATGCTTTTGATTGTTTCTGTTAGTAAGTTCTACTCGTATCTTGGATTGTAGTCCATTTAACGAAGCGTTGTAGTTGAATATACACACATTGTACACACCTACCCTGAATCCGAAGTTATAAAACACCTCGTACTGATGATCGAATATTTCAGTGTACCTATCTCCAGTAATTTTTGTGTTGTATATCTTAATGTCTCCGTCAATGTTTTCTATTTTAACACCCTTGTAGATATATGATACTGAGTACGGCGTTACTAGTTTAGTAGCTAACGCATCCTTACTTGCCTGATTAAAAATTTCTTCTTTCATGTGGCAAATGTATCATTATAAATTATAAATTCCTAATTTTTTTTAATTTTTCTATACAATAAATGTTATCTGTTGTTTCCAGTACTGATACAACTTGATCAATCTCGCTCATTATTTCTGCATAGCGTTGCTTTTCCATCTCTTTGGCTTGTTCATAACATTCAACTATTTCATCGTTTGGTAAAAGTCCTCTAATATTCATTGTCATAAAAAACCATTCTACTGCTGTCATATCTTATTTGTTTTTAAAGGTTTTCAATTTCTTGTTTAACTTCAAACCAATAATCAAATTGCACTTCATCAAATGTATAAGGAATATTCAGTATCTCATTAACTGCTATTAATGCACATTGTTTTGCATCTAACATTAAATAATGTTTTTCTTCATAGTTGAATTTATTTACTAAATCTTTTGCTTTTTGTTTCGCTGTCATATCTTATTTGTTTTTAAATATTTGAATGGTATCTCCTATATTGTACATTCCTGAAGGTAAAGCGATTCTTGGACTATGTTCAAAATTATTAGTCCATACTCCGCTTTCGTCATCTTGTGCTGTATATACACTATGAGTATTACTGTACTTTTTAATTTCGGCAACTATAAAAGGCTTATTTCCATCAATAATTGGTGTTCTATATCCACAAGAATTTAAGACTAATAAGCCTAAACCTAAAACTAATTTTTTCATATCTTATTTGTTTTTAAATTAAATCTACAATGTTAGTTGCATAGCTTACTTTTAGCTTATCTAAATCTGAACAAACTTTGTCAAATTCTTGTTTAGTAAATTTTACAAAGGATAATAATCCTTTAACGTAAATTTCGTATCTTGTTGTTGGCATATCTTATTTGTTTTTAAATTGTTCAAACCATTCTTGAAATTGTATTAGTGGTAAATTTTTAAACTTTTCAAGTATTACATAAACTTCTTCCTCACTAAACTTATTCTTATCTTGTTGTTGCATACTCAAAACTATTCTTTCAATCTCTTGCATTTCTGATTGTAAAGCTATTATACCTAAATCGTGCAAGTAACTGAATAATTCTTGTTGATACGCACCAACTACTTTAAGTGTTTCTTGTTTAGGTTCTTCTTTTGGAATGATGATTTTGTATTCAATTACTGAATAGGTAGATTGTGACATACTATACGAACGTTCAACCTCAACCTCCTCGCAACTCGGATTCTTAACAAACCATTCAAGAAAATAATCATCAATAGCTTGTACACCATCTTTGATTAAATCTTGGTCTGTTGTTAGGATGATTTCTAAATATTCGCTTTTGCAAATATCCATAGTAGCACCTCCAACTAATTGTCTTGATACTATTCTATCTTCAAGTAATTCTGTTTTACACAAAACTCCATTAATTAAACAATAAGTATTAGGATTAATTTCTTCATCAGAAGTGATGTAGATGTGTTGACCTTTATTAAAAAACTCGTCTTTACGGCATAGTTCAAATTCTACTCTACCTTTATGATAATCTATAAACTTCTGTAATCTACTCAGTTTCTCTGTTGGTAATACGTGTATGTTTTTCATATCTAAAATAATCTTTTGATTTGTGAATTATCCATAGATAGAACGCTAGTTAATGCGTTGTCCATGTCGTCGTTGGTACTTAAAATTTTGAAGAGGACGTGTACCTTTCTTTCGGTTAGTCTCTTACCTTTACTGAACAGCTTCACACGTGTCAGTGTTTCTTGGAACTGGTTATGCTCTTCTGGGGTAGTCAAAGGTTCTCCTTGATTGTTTACCCATCTTCCGTTAATTACTCTCATCGTATATTGTTATTTTGTCATCTATTGACATGTTGTACCATAAGTTTATTGTGTCTGAATCTGGGTCGTCTATCCCATAGATTCGTTCTAGTTCCTTTCGCCCCAGTGTTTTATACCACGTGTCTAACTTGTTATGTATTGTTTCTTTAAAAGTTGCCATTTTGTATTTCGTATTTAATTAGTGCAAAAATTATATTCTGTCTGGTTAACTTCTTTGCGTCGTCCCAGTTCAGGTTGTTGTCTTTCATTTCGTATCTGGCTAGTTGACCAAATTTTTTATTGTACTCGCGCTCTCTATCGATGTGCTTCTGTATGTTTACTTTTCTTCTCATCTATTAAATAATTAATGTAGTTATAAATTTCTATTTCACGCTCCACACTGGCTATCATGTTAACTAACGTTTCCGAGTCGATTATGCTAGCGTCGGTAAAAAAGTCGTGGTATAGTTTCTTTAGGTCTCTGTTGAGACACTCTAGCTTGGATGATATTTTTATACTGGCTTCATTGTTCATAAGTATAGTATTGCTTGGTCTTCGTTAATGTCCTCATCGTGTATCTCTAGTCTTAAGCTGTCTTGGTCTTGTATAGTCAAGTAAAATGCCCACGCGTTGCCAGCCCTCCTCGCTCGTGTCGGGAACGTCTTTGATTCCAGCGTCGGTCGCTTAAATACGACTCTATTGTCGTATACCTTGTACACAAATTCTTGACTGAACCAGTCGTTACTTATACTCACATTAAATCTATGTGGATGTGTTGTGCTGTTAGGATACAGCCTTACTTCGTTACGTTTTATTGGTGTTCTCATGCCTTACTCGTTTTTATAAATCCAATTTCGTAGCCTATCTGTACGTTGTGGTCTATTGCATTATCTAAATCCGTATCGTACTCTATCAATGCTTCACTCTCATCATCGTAGAGTGCAAACAAACTTTTACCTTGACTAAATAATTCTCTAGCCTCGTCATTGCCCAGTATCTTCCAAGCAAATCCGTCCTGTGTTATTTTTTCCATGTCTTTATTATTTATTTACTACTACTATCATCATCGTGAAGAATACTACCCATAGTAATATAGCGTAGGTTATTTGTTTTTTCATTTGTTTATCTATTAGGTACACAGCAATTAGACGGGCATACTACTGCACATTGTGGCGTGTCGTGGAAGCCTACACATTCCGTGCACTTCTCTGCCACAATATAGTACACCTCGTCCGATAGCGGTGCGTGTTTTTCTGTTTCGTTCTTGTACGTCCATTGTGTGCTTGGTTCGTATATGGCGTTGTTAGGACATTCCCATTCACATAGTCCGCAGTTGATACAACTATCCGTTATTTTTAGGCTCATATTTTTGTCGTTCTATTAGTAGTTGTTCGGCTATTTCGTATGATAGACTCGCGGATTCTCTTAATGATATTTTACTACTTATTATTCCAGTGATTACCTGACCAGCGAAGTAGTCGCGTAGTGTCATGCCTGGGTTGAACTTGTCGTCTGCGTGTTTTAATGGAAATGCGGCTTGGTTGTGTGTTTTATTTTTCATCTTGTAATAATTTATTAATTTGTATTTGTTCGTACTCTGTTATCTCTCTAAAGTCGTAGCTTCCGCGCATGTGCTGGAACAACTCTTCAATGTCATCCGTTGCCGGATCATATCCTACAACGTCTCCGTTATTATTTTTAATGTCTTGTACTGCGCTGACAAAGTCTTCGTTGTCTAGTGCGTTAATTAAATTCTCTCCGTAGGCTATTGCTATCATATCTGATTGTTATAATAATTAATAAATTCGATTACTGCTTTATATGTTGCTTCTATTTTTGTTCTTTCGAACGTCTCTGCTATGGGTTTAATTTGACTAGTGTCTATCACGTTAACCGTTGTTCCAAGAATTTCAATAATGTATTTGTAAAGTCCTTCATCGTCTTCGATGCTTTCTATCTTATCTACTACTTTCATAAGCCAGTTCCAGTCATAATTAAATGATAGTATGGTTAATGTTGACTCGTCTTTTTTATACCAATAGGTAGAGTTTGGATAGTCAGGATGAGGTTGTACATAACCTAAAAATTCTGCTATCAGTTTGTTGTTGTCTATTGTGCACATAACTCCCAGTTGTTAAGTTGTTTTACATTTTTTTTCGTCAACCCCAATTGGCTTACAATAAACTTAGCTAGTTTCTTGTTGCCTATTGTGTCGTTGTCAATCTCTGCCGTTCCAATTATTCTTACTATGAGTGCTGGGCTAAACCCCAACACTCTATTACAAAACTTTACGTCTTGCCCTAAGAAGAATTGTTTTTTGTTGTACTCTAGCGTCCAGTTACGACCAAATCCGTAGTCGCCTTGCGTGATAATTACTCTCATGATATTAATTAATTTAAGGTTAGTTCTTCACTTTCGATATAGTCTCCACTATCCCATTTATTTTGTGCGTAGTAGTAAAAAGTATTGCTATAAACAATAAACTGTTCTACATCAACTCTCCAATCTTCTACTTCTTGGTTTTTTTTGCTTAAGTAAATAACGCTACCTAATACATTAATTCTAATATTAGATATAAACTTATTTTTTTTAATGATTGCTTGTGCTTTTACAATGTTTTCTTTGTCTTGGTCTGACAAAGCAATGTCGATATTCTCAATTTCGTAGCTTGATGAATATTCTGTTCTAAATGCAATAGATGTTTTCATAGTATTAATTAATTTAAAGTTAGTGAAGAGGACAGGACTCGAACCTGCATGAATAATAACTTAATGCATCTGCCGTTACATCAGCGCAATTATTATTCTCACTTGCGTCTACCAATTCCGCCACCTCTTCGTTAGCTACAATATTTCGTAGCTTGTTATTACAAATTCCAATACTGATTTGCTTGGATTTTTTATTGCCTCTTTTATGTCTTGTTCGCTTAGTCCGTAGTAGAAAATGTCGTCGTCTTCGCTTTCGTCTACGTCGTCAAATTCTTTAACTAATGCGCCTACAATACTAGTTAGGTCGTCTTTCCAATATCCATTTATGCTAAAATATTTACTCATCGCTTAGTCTTTTTATTGTTAGTAACGCGTTGTTATTCGCTCTAGTTAATGTTTCGTAATGTTTCTTTTTAAACCAGCTAGGTATGTCGATATTTACGAAGTGGTCTCCTATTAACATATAGTTAAACGTCTTCGGGATAAAGAACGGCTGACCACCATCGTCGATAGTCAGCGCGTTGTTGCTTAGTTGTCTGCGGTATAGTTGTAGTGTCATTATCGTATAAAGTATTGGTTATCAAACTTGTAGCGTTGTCCGTTGTAGTTCTGTGAGTACACTAAAATATCAAACTGGTCTGTACTTACCGCGATGCAGTTCTGTGTTAGTATCGTGGCTAGCTCTTCAATCTTCTTGATGAAGTGGCTAGTCCTTGCGTATGGGTTATTTAACTCGACGATTAAGGTAGGTTCCGCTTCGTCTTCGTACTTGCCAATAGCGTAGCTTGTTTTGATTATCTCGTAATCTTTTTGTAAGTTACTGATAATCTCTTCTTGGCTTAGTGGGTTGTTGTTTAGTCCGATGTTTAAAATTGCTTTCATAGTGTATTAAGTTTATTAATTGCGTCTGTGTAATTGTTAAAGAAAAACTCTTCTCCGTTGTCAAAGTCAGTAACTAAATATTGTACCGTCTGCCCCAAATAAGAACATATTGTAATATTGTCTTCTAGTGCTATGTAGGTATAGCCTGAATTTTCATTGAAGCCAATTTCAAAAATATCTGTGCAGTTATTTTCAGCGTAGGCATTTAAACAATTTGCTAGTCCGATAGCTTCTGAATTGCAAATTAATCCGTTTTTAAATCCGTGTAATTCCATAATATTAAATAATTAAATTGTTAAAGACTTGAGTGAGCTCATAAACTCGCTCAAGTTTCGACCATTGAGGTCTCGTCAGTTTAACTTTTACCAATGCTTATAGGTCACGTTCTTTGCGTTACCGAATAGCCAGTTGCTTATTTTATCGTAGATTTTACTTATTGCTTTCATCTTGTTAGTTGTTTACCTTTTTTTAAAATATAATTTGCTTCTAGTTTTGTTAGTTTGTTGTGGTCTCGCCAATTGTCTTTGCTTAGCCAGTTGTTTACGTAGTCTAAATATAGACGCTCGATGTCTTTATTAGTCAACTGCATACGTTATTAGATTAAATATTATTATTACTAATACGATTGTGATCTGTAGGTATAGTCTACCTTGTTTTTGTGATTTTGTCATGATAATAAATAATTTAGTAGGTTATTAAAATTTTGTAAATGTGTTAATCCGTTGTCATAATTTTCGTCCGTATAATCCCAAATACTCTCTAGTTCAATGTTGTATGTATTCTCATAAACAAAAGACATGAAATCTTCTTTTATATCTTCAGTCTCTATTTCGCCATTATCTATAGCTTTGTTTATTAAAAAATTATCTTCTTTTGAAAATTCATCTTTTAAATAAAGTTCTAAAATTTTTTCCATGATATTAAATAATTTAATTGGTTAAGACTCCCGAAGGAGTTTCGATCATTTAGATCTCGTCAGTTAACCTATCTTCTAAACCCGAACGCATTACCTTGTTCGTCTATGTAGTATACTGCGCTTGATGTATAGCTTCCGTAGAATGACCCGCCAGTCGCTAGTGCTACTATCAAGAAGCAGGCTCCAGCATTTTTTCTTGCCTTGATTAGTTTAGTGAAGTTCTCGTTTGTGATTTCGTTTGCTTTGTTAATAATTGATGTCATAATAATTAAGTTTAAACGTTTCGAGGTTCTGCCTCTCATCAGTATGGCGACTTGTTAGCCATATACGTTATATTTTCCTAGCCCAACGCTCACACGCTGAAAACCGCTCGGTAAAGTTTTTAAACTCCCTTGCACACACATACTAACTATTTGCTTTCGTGGAGTAGTTGCCCTCTCGGGAGACTGCTACTCACAGCCATTCAATTCATTTGAACAGGACAAACCTACGCCGTTAGTTTTGAATAAAAAAATAAAAGTTTAATTATTTTTGATTTTGTTCGAATTTTTATGACATTCTCATTGAATTGATGTTTTTGATGAGAATAATGCAATGAATTAGACCTGATATTGACAATTATGTAACAAAAAACAACGAAGTTTGTTTAGTGTGTTGAAAATCAGTTAGTTACGGATTGTATTTGCTTACTATTGGATTTGATAGTGGCGGGGTGGGGCTGGGGTTATTTCAAGTCTGCGTGTATCTAAACGTATAAACCAACTCACACAACGATACTCCATGACGCGCGAAGTCCCGTAAACACTAGGATTATGTCGACTTTTAAAAATTTATGTCGATTTTATGTCGATTTTTTTAAGCTAACTTATTGATAATTAGTATTTTATGTCGTTATGTCGATTTTTCCTTCCTAAAACGAAAAAAAAAAAAAATAAAATATATAAATTTATATATAGCGGTATATAGGGATTTGTGTGGCATTTCGACATAAATTAAGGCAAAGCCTTTATTGGTGCGGGCTAGCGCCATGACAACTTTATTTTTTCTTGTCATTTGGCGTCATAAGTCGACATAACGCGCGTCATTGCTGGGATATTTTATTTCGTTAACATAATTTTAACAATCCCTGTATTGCATTTGATTTGATTGGTATCGTGATGTGTGGTTACTCACGTAAAAAATCGTGGACTATAGGTACGTATACGCGAAGTATTATACGGGCGTGCACGCGCGTAATATAATAGCACTGGCGTGGTGGCGTGGATCAGTCCAGAAAAAGCCAAAAATTTTCAGGAAGTTCAGTGAAATCGCACCCCCACCCTTGATTTTGAAGTCGTTTTCGTTTTGGGCTCCCTTTCGTAGATTCTATATATAACCCAAACCCCCCGCATATCTAACATTTTTTATTAAATTTGCGACATGAGCAGATCAACAAAGAAACCAATAGTTAAAGACAACCCCAAAGGCCGGCGGGCCTTTTACTGGAGGGCGACCCGTCGCGTGATTAATCAAGCTATTAGACAGGGGAAGGAGACGCTACCGATCGAAAAGGAGATTGTTAATGATTATGATTATAGTGATTACAAATTTTTTTCGAATAGACCTTGCGACACTCGGAAATAATATTTATATTTGTCACATGAAAGAGGAGTACATTAAATTACGGACACAACTTGACATGCCAATCAGTTGGTTTCACAAGTATTTCATGAGCAAGTCAGGCAAGAGCATACACATTGATCACTTCCACATGATATTCATGAACGGGGACATTCATGAGACAATGAACTACCTGGATAAACAATTTGACTTGACCGTGGTCGTTGGTAAAAACGGTAACGTTCTTAAAGTTGTAGGCTAAACATTGATCCTTTGTAAATAATGTGGGGGTAGCCACCACTATAAAAACGTGAGGTGTTGTTTACATAAAGATACTACCAGTAATGGTAGATGTGTTGTTCCCTTGAGAAAGGAGATGAGTAAATATAGCTATTAGAGTTGCTATCAACACAAATGAATTCTCAGCTTGACCCTACTCTTATCAGACTACATGTCTATAATTGAGGGTGCTAAATTAACGTAGTTGTCCGACGGTTATGAGACTTGTCTAGCGGTGCAAGTATAAAGAGGCAACGAACCGTAAATGACCGAGTGGCGGAATGTAGCACTAATTAAGGATGAAAATCGATAATTAATGTTCTGGTAGACGCTTATTGACACGCACGGCAATCAGGAATATGTGCACATTGAACTGACAATGCGAATAA
>JACCDQ010154729.1_pt1 | contig 50992 bp, 62 predicted proteins | sample 7446031 | NCBI WGS metagenome assembly JACCDQ01 (sample SAMN15323442, study PRJNA562643) | freshwater metagenome | isolation source: river surface water | place: USA:Blue River Watershed | collected 2017-08-17
AACCTCTTCATACCATGCGCCTGTGCTATCACATTTATACATCAACATGGTTTTAAATTGTGACCATCCAGCGTCATAGACCGATTTAGCCATTTTGGTCTTGGCTAAGCCAGATGAATTCACATTACCGACAAATATTGCACTGAATTTCTTGCTTAATTCAGTCGATAGTTTGTGGTTAAAATCTTTTCTTTGATTCTTGATTTTGGCATGAATCTTTTTAACTTTTTTCTTCTTATTGGCTCTTTGAGCCATAGCAAGTTTCTTTTCAGATTTTCTATAAAACTTATTGGAATCTATGCTAATTCCATTGCTGGTAGCTAAGAAATCCTTTAAACCCAAATCTATACCAATTTCTTCATTATTGAAGAGATTCAGTTGTTTTTGTGGTTGAAATTTGGGTTTAGCCACCACATTGAAATACCATTTACCTTGAGCATCTTCGGAAAAAGAACCTACAGTTAGCTCATATTGGCTTAATCCGTAACTATCCCAGAGAGAGAATTTGTACTTACCGTAGTGTATTTGCCCATTCAGATATTTAATGCCAGAAGCCTTAAAAGGAATCCAGCCTAGAGACCTTGCAGAACCTTGGGATTTGCGCCATCTGAGCTTTATCTTTTTGGCTTTAGAGCGACGTGTAGCAAACTCAGAACAGATCGCTTGGACTGTAGCCGAATGAAGGTTTAAGCCTTCTTTCGTAACCCCATTGGTATACTTTTGCAAATCATAACCAGACATCAGTTTTCTCTCTCTTTGATAGACTTTGAGAGAAAGTTCATTACAATAATTCCAAACCTGATTGACATCAAAAGCCATAGATTTCAAAGCTTTTGCATGTTTATCTTTAATACGAATACGCAGTGTTCGTATAGATAAATCAGATGTTTTGGAAGAATTATTTTTCATAAAATTATAATATAAAAATTATCAATTTATGTCAACATCAAACCTTCACTGCGGTTACGGTTTGGCGTGCTTATATCACCGACCTGAAGGACGGTGCCTTACGCACGATAAGGGTAAAAAAACCCTGATTATTTTGTTTGAGATTGTACTTGTCTAAAAATTGTTGTATAATGAACGAAGTTAGAAACAACAAAGTTTTTAATTGGTAAGTTGATTTTTTTGGTATTTTGATGTAAATTTCTAATTTTAACACTTTTAAAAGGAAGGATGATATGACCGAATCAGAAAAGCAAGTAATTAAGGTTAAGGGAGCCGTTAAGATTGATGTTTGGTTTGATTCAAAAATCAGAATGTATGGTGCTGCCTATAAGGATATTAACGGCAACCAACTTGGGGAAGCAGAATTTGCTCCAAACAAGACTTTGGCTCTTCAATGGCTAAAGGAAAATGGTCCTGAAATTGAAGTCATTAAAGATCCTAATAAAAAGGGTGATCGAGGCGAATATTAATTTGTTCGTTATGGTTTAATCAAACAAGAACCCAAATGGGTTCTTGTTTTTTTGATGGATTGAGTTTTAAATCATGAATAAATTCAAAATATGTTTTTTGGTTTCTGCAATTCTATTGGGTGGTTGCTCATCTTTAGAGTATGACCCTAATAAACCATATGTTGCGGGAATTCATAAATATATTGATGGGTTTCCAGAGTTAACTGTAATTAAAAATCTTGTTAACCAAGATGAGATAGAAAAAATTTGCACTACTAAGGATAATTTAAGATATTCCGAAGAAATTGTTGCTTGTGCTAGTATTAGTTTTGAAAATAAAACTTGCAATATTTATCTTCCAAAAAGATATCGTCAATGGATGTTAGATCATGAGCAAGCACATTGTCGGGGTGGTGATCACGGTGGTGTTCTGCAAGCAGCATTTGACCGTTGGAAAAAGATAGCTCATAATAGTGAAATTAAAGTATCAAAGGAAAATGAAAAATGAATGTTCAAGTATATTTCCGTCACGATCAAAATACTCAATACGAATATCAAGTCTGTCAAAAATATTTTGATACAGTAGAGTATCGCACTCAAATTGCCCCAAACAGTGGCAAGGTAATTTGTCGTTATTCTGCTTTACCATTCAATCGTGAGCTTGAAATGGATTTGAAGAATTTGGGTTGTGAGCCTATTAATTCAAATTATGAACATTCCTACATTGCCGAAATGGGTTGGGTTTACGATTTGGAGAATTTGACTTTTCCAACTTGGTTTAGATTGCAAGATGTTCCAGGTGATTTTCCTATGGTCGTTAAGGGTAAAACAAACTCTCGTAAGTTTGAATGGGAAACTAAAATGTTTGCTCCTACTCGTGCCAAAGCGGCTGAAATTATGCATGAATTGTGGCATGACCCATTGATTGGTCCACAAGGTGTGGTGTTTAGAAAATACACTCCTTTGAAAACCTATGAAGTTGGTGTGAATGGAATGCCAATGACTAATGAGTGGCGTTGTTTCTTTTATAAAGATAAACTTGTCGATTATGGTTTTTATTGGTCAACTTTGGACAATATGGATTTGGTAGATTCGGATTCTTTTGAAACTACTGGTCTTAAAATTGCTCAAGAAGCTGCCAATATATTGTCAGAATTTACAACTTTCTTTGTAGTTGATGTTGCTCAAGGGGAAGATGGTCGTTGGTGGGTAGTAGAAGTAAATGATGGTCAAATGTCTGGACTTTCTACTATTCCTGAAGATCGTTTTTATATGAATTTGGCGAAAGTTCTAAAGTGATCCTATTTTTAGATATTGATGGTGTATTGCATCCTGATCCTGCAACTCAAGAGCAGGCTTTTTGCAATCGCCATCACTTTTGTAAATTATTAATAACATTGCCCTATGTTAAGGTGGTGATTTCATCTGATTGGAGACTGCATCATTCTCTTGAAGAAATTAAATCATTTATTTTAAAAGATGCTGAAGAAGATTTGGCTGAAAGAATTGTTGGGGTAACTCCTTTTGTTCCAGAATGGAAAGTTGAATATTGTGGAAGAGAAAGAGAATGTTTAATGTGGTTACAAGAAAATAATGAAAAAAAATGGCTTGCAATTGATGATATTGCAAGTAATTTCTCATTTGGTTCAAGTCAAGTATATTTAACAGATTACCGTATTGGATTAACAGAAAATGATATTAAACTGTTAATTGAAAAAATTTCTACTCATTAAGAGTGATCAAAATCGCTTTCTGCTTCAATATGTATAAATGGTGTGACATCAGGATGATGTTTTTTAAATTCATTTTCTAAATCAATAGTTAAAGCATGGGCTGTTTTTAAATCCCAATAATCGGGTAATCCAATATCAAGATAGACAAATTTCTTATGTCCTGAAACTCTGGATTTCATAGAAAACAAAACAGCATTTTGATTTAATGCTTGCTGAAGAAAATTCACAATAAAATCTTTTAATTCTTTAATTTCTTGCTCATCTAAGCTTTCATCTATGAGTCCATGAAATGATTTTTGAGCTAAATTAAAAGCAGTTTTTAAAATATTAAGTCCAACAAGGATGGCAATAATGGGGTCTAAAATAAGCCAGCCTGTAAAATAGACTAAAATAACTCCAATGATTACCCCAATTGATGTATAAACGTCTGTAAGAAGGTGGTGTGCATCTGCTTTTAATGCAATTGAATTATATTCTTTGCTACCTTTAAACATTTGCCAAGCAACTAGTCCGTTAATAGCTGATGCAAATAAAGAAATAATAATACCTAAAGACATATCTTGAATTGCTGTAGGGTGAAATATTCTTTCAACCGCAGTTAAGATAATACTTATTGCAGCAATAAAAATGAACAAGCTTTCAGTTAATGAAGAAAAGTACTCTACTTTAGAGTGTCCAAATTGGTGTCTTTCATCCTCTGGTTCTTTTGCTAATTTAATAGCAAATAATGTAATAAAGGCAGTTGCCAAATTAACAAGTGATTCAATTGCATCTGAAAGTAATCCAACAGAACCAGTTACAACATAAGCAGCACTCTTTAATCCGATGGTTAAAAATGCGGCTGCAATTGCGAGATAAGCAAAATATTCAATAGGTCTATTTTTTATCATTAGTTTTTAATTTTTTGTAAACAATAACAGAAAAAATAGTATTGTTCAACATTTATTCTTATGTGTAGTTGATTTTTTTATATTTTATATCTATACTGCTTTCTATTTTAAAATGGAGAACACGATGCAAAAAACAAAAGCCTTGCTAATGGCGATATGTATAACAATACCTTTTACAACAATGGCACAAGACAACCAAGCTGTGATGCCTCCTGTAAAAATGGCAATGGCTGATAAAATGAAGGATGTCATTCCCAAAGTCATTGATTTAAGTGATAAAAAAGAATTTGATCCTACAACTCAAATAGGAAAAACAGAGCCAACTATTGTTAATGGTGAAATTGTTTTACAAAATGCTAACACAAACACTCCTAAGGTAGAAGAAAAAGTGACCCTTCCTTTAAGTGAGGGTGTTAAGCAAGCGAATGAAGATATTCGTGTATTGATCAGTGATTTTGCTAGTGCTGTTAATGCTGGTGATGATGAAAAGCTAGCCACATTAACAAGAGATGGTTTAGTTGTTATTGATAGCTCACAATCATTTGCAACTAAAAAGTCTTCTGTGGGTGAATATTTTCCAGCAAGATTTGGTAGTGAATATAAGTTTTCTAGAACTTCAGTTTCAATTGCATCTGGTGTAACCGTAGAAATTTCTAATGATGGAAGTTGGGCAACTGTTTATGGTGTTGGCGAACAAAAAGTAAAAGTAAACGATTCTGAATATACCGTGCCAACTCGTTGGAGTGCAGTGGTAGTTAAGCAACAACCAAGTAATACTTGGAAAATTCATTCGTATCAAGAAGGGGTAAACTTTGCCGATAATAGTTTTGTAAATTCTTTTAAAGATTTTGCCTTTAAGATGGGCTATGTTGGTGGGGTTATTGGTTTACTTCTTGGTTTTTTGATTGGCATTTTAATTGGTCGTGCTAGTAAAAAGACAGAATCAGAATAATGATTTTATTGTTTTAAAAGCCCCAATTAGGGGCTTTTGTTATTTTAGATTTTCTTTTTCTTCGTCACTATGACGTTCTAGGGCATACGATTTAGTAATGGCTGAAATTCGAGTCATGTTTTGTGTAATAAAAAGATTGAGAATGTTTTTATTTTTCTTACCTACTTCTCTTAACATCCATCCACAAGATTTTTGAATAAGCTCATGTTTAAATTCTAAACTTCTATCTACGACATCAATCGCATAATTCAAATAATCTTCTTTAATCATAGGAAGTGCCATAACAATTGCAAAACGATGTGTCCATAAATTGGTTTCTTTATAAAGCAAGTGGTAAGCAAATTCTTCTGCTGATTTTACACCTTCGTTTTTGATGATAGCTTTAGAAGCAAGTGGTGCAGAAAAATCCACGACATTCCAATTGTTGCAGTTCTCAGCAAATTGGTCACAAAAAGATTTAATGGTAGCAGGGTCTTGATAGTCACGAAATAATAATGCCCATCCTAAAATTCGTGCTTCATTAAACTCTGAAACAATTAATGTTTGGATGGTTTTCAATTCAAATTTTGGAATGTTTTTAATGAATTCTTTTATAGTAGGCATGGGGATACCTAATAAAATATCATAGGGAGAATAACTTTCTTCACCTTGTTTAAAAAAACGCAAGTGAGATTTAGCAGTTTTCATGTCTGCTTTATTTAGAAATAATTCTATAATCTCTTTTTCTTGACTGTTCATAAAAAAATATTTAATAACCTATATTTTTCTAAAGCATTTTTTATTAAAATGCAAATTTTAATCAGATAATCTATTTGACGTTATTAGTCTTGTCTGTTAAATTTCTTCAAGAGGTTAAAATGAAAAATACAATTTTTTACTTAATGTTAAGCTTGATATCATCTGTAGTTATTGCACAACCACAAATGAAGCAAAAGAAAGTATGCAATAAGTTGGATAATGGTGCGGAATTTTGCACTATATTCAATGTTCCTATAATGCCTGAAAGTAAAACAGAAGAAGAAATTAATGCAGAATTAGAAAAGCAATCAGAATTAAAATTCACCAATAAAAACAATCTTCCAAATGAAGTTAATCAACCAAAAGATTTACATAAGTGGTCTATTCCTAATGCTAATGCTGAAGGTAATTCTTTAAAAGAAAAAACTAATGAAGAAAATAAAGCCAATAAAATCAATAAGGCTGAAAAAAAACAAATAGTTAAAATTGAAAAGAAGAAATCAGATGAGGCTAAAGAAGAAGTAAAAGAAGTAAGGGTTGGAAAAGAAACTAAAGTAAAGCAAGAAGATGTGTCAGATTTTACTCAGTATCTAAATGTAATAAAGAGTTTAGATAACTAAGCAATTTAAATTATCAATTAAAGCTTTTGCTGATAATGATTGGTATAACTAAAGACGATAAGGCTGCACTAAAGACTATATTGGCAGATAAAAGTTGCCAATTTTTCATAGCCTCTAAATGTTCTGCAATATTATAGGGGTTTTTAACCAAATAATTGTTTTCATATAATAGTGGGATATTATACATCATAACATATCAATCTTCATCCATTCCTTGATTAGGCATTGCCGCCATAAAACCGGAAGTAATAACTGCTCCAGTCGCATAAGATGCAGTGCCAATTGGATTTGTATAGCCTTCTACTGCAACTCTTGCAATACCACATCCTGAGGTGCCAAAAGCAATAAGTAAACAAGCAAAAATTAATTTCATTTTAAAATCCTTTATGTTGTTTAAATAACATAAAGAAAAATTTAGCAGAAGTCCATTAAAAATTATTTTTTTCTAACCCACTTGAGTTTTAGAAAAAAATAATTAAGTTGTGCTATTATACGTTTTTAGTAACAAAAGAGGCAGTAATGAACCAAAAAATCTATATTGATAATGTTGAGGAATTAACAAAAATAAGTCAATCTGGTGAAAAAGTTTTTGTTGAATATGGCGAAAAATTTGAAGAAATAGAGGGTGCTAAAAATTATGGTTATTCTGATTGGGTTTTCACAATGAGAGTTTTAACAAATGTAGCTAAAGTGAAATTTTTTAAATTAATGGCAAATTGATTTAAAGTAGAGATGAAAAAAACCAGCATTGCTGGTTTTTTATTGGTTTTAAATTTAATTATCTACGTAGTTTTCTTGCAGAAGAAGCAGTAACATTTGCTGTGTCTTCTTTTGGAACAGATGGGTATTCATCAGCAAATTCTTGACGCACTTGGTCTGTAACCCCTTTAACTTTAGCAAAAACATTTTTTACATCAGTTTTAATTTCATTAAATTCACTAGCAAGTGTTCTTCCATGTTTGCGATCTTCTTCAGCAGCCCACTTCCAAAGAATAGTTCCCATTCCGATAGCGCCAACTATGGCGGAATAGAGACCGATTTGTTGGGCAAGTTGATTGCCAACAAAATTCTCAGATGTAGCAATAAGACCAATGATACCAGCCCCGAGGGTAATGATTTTTTCTTTATTAAAATTTGGTTGTTTAACATTATTCATAGGATTTTCCTTTATAAAAATTTTGGATTTCAACATAAATGTCTACTTTAATTTTACTAAATTATTTTAAAGTGTCAAATTTAATCTTTAATACTTTTTAAAAACAAAAGGAGCCAATCGGCTCCTTTGTAAATTTTAATAATTTATTTTTAATTTAAGTTTGAGAACAGATTGCCGGCTATTTTTTTGAGTTCTTTTTCATCATACATGGCTTTGAGTTTTTTATGGTCTAAGCTTTTATAAACATGGCATCCAGTATCAAAAGCTGCCTTTAAAATATCTTTGTCATATTGAATTGATTCATCTACATTCTCAATCGCCCAGCCACTCTTTGAAACACACATCAAAGCAAACTCTTTGTCTTTTTTGAGATGGAAAGAAGCAATTCTCATAAGGTCACGATATCCACTATCGTAATTCTTAAAAGCCTTACCAATTTTCATCAAAAGGGCTTTGTCATCACGCTGTTCAAGAGAAAGATCCGTCAAGAAGCTTGTTCCTCCAACAGATGCACTCTTAACCATTAAATCTTCATCCTTGAGAAGTGATGGGTCGGCATAAGCAAGTGCATTACGGAAATTAGACATCGCAATTTCAACCATATTTTTATCCTTCTTAATAGAGTCACCTGCTTTATCAAGCAAAGAACCATTGAGATTGAGACATTCTTTCATAAATTCCTTATCGTCATAAAGAGAATCAGCAATCATATCCTTAACATTGTAATGGTGTGGATAATTTTGAAGCAAACTAAGAACAACTTCTTTATTGCTCTTTAGGCTATTATCTACATGTTCAGATTTGATATTTTCTTTAAAATTAGCGACTAAGAAATCAGAATTATTCTTAACTTCGGTAGGTAGGAATTTGTAAATATGACCATTAGATTTATCCATTGCCAAAGCACAGAAGCTAAGGTCGTTGCTCAACTTTTTATCCAAAACTTTCAAAACCATACATTCTTTTTTGCCATAAAGGGAGTTGTCGGAAAACTCTGCTTCCACAGCAAGAATCATTACCTTAGGGTCATCAAGGAAATCAATCATATCTGACTTAAGAAAAGCCTCAAACTCTGGAATGAGTTTTTTCTTATCCCAACTGTCTGCGGAATGAAATGATTTCTTGTAGTTTTTAAGAGTGAGTTTCACCTCAGCCAATTTTCCAGACTTATTGCCTTTTGATTGAGCAACAGCAAGTTTGTGTTCATCCTTTACGGCTGCGATAAGAGAAGCTTTATCTCTAAATCCTTTAAGTTCTTCAAGAACACGTTTAACAAATTCTTTATCTGCTTTAACTTTGTTGCCAGCACGAGGGAAAGATGCACTAGGACCATACCAAGTGCCATTGCCAAACATCGCTGCCCAAACCACTTCTGGGTCATTTTTCAATTCATCTGTAACAAATTCAAAAGAGTTATATTCTTTTTTGAAGAGCATCATCACAAATTCCTTATTAGACCTAAATTTATCTGAAAGATGTTTGAGAATGGGATCATGTGGATAAGTCGAAGCAATCAGATTAAACATGAACTTTTCATCATCTTTCAGTTCTTTTGGAAAGGCTTCAATATTGCCTGAGTTTCCTTTGAAAGCAATAAAAGCAATGTCTTTATCGGCTTGAAGTTTGGGAGAGATATGTTTATAAGCGAGGTGAAGAGGCCAAGTATCTACAAGTTTGCTTACCAATTCTTTATCTTCTGCTAGCTTCTTGTCAAAGAGGGTAATGCTATTGTCATCAAGTTTCTTGTCCTTGAGAAGTTTGAGGAAAAATTCCCTGTCTTTTTTAAGTTCTGGATGGCTAGAAAGAACTTTAGCAATATCTTTATAGCTACTAATTTGGCTCATAATTGTATTATAATCAGACATGGTTTTACCTCGTGTGGTTAGATACCGCTATTTTGAAGGAAAAAGGGTTAATAGTCAAATGTTATTTTGTGACTAATTATACCCAAATTGTTGTATAATTTCTTCCCCTATTTTTTCAATCATGGGGACACAAACACTATTGCCAATACGAGCATATAAGTTGTTTTTTGAACCCAATAATTTAAAGTCACTAGGAAATCCCATCAATCTATAACACTCATTAATGGTGAGTTTTCTTACTTCGTTATTTTCTAGTAGCACATAATACCGTCCAGCACTTTCTTGAGAAGAGAGAGTGGGGTGGGTTCCCAACACACTATAAATTCTATTTGGTTGCCTATGAACTCTTGAAAGATTAAGGTTGTTTGGATTAACCCCTTTACGAATTGTTTTATTCATATATCCAGCAAAAATCAATCCAGATGGTGAATTTTGATTCGTTGTTTCTAGTAATGTGTAACTATTTTTTGCTAAATAATCTTTGTTTTCTTCAAGAATATCTTTAATGCAAATATTCTGTTCAGATAACTGGACTTTATTGAAGTCAAAAGCTTTTTCTAATGTAGCAACAATAATAATTCTTTCACGATTTTGAGGAACACCAAAGTCTTTTGCATTAAAGAGTTTGTATTGAACATGATAGCCCAAATCTTCTAATGAAGAGAGAATAACTTTTAATGTATTTCCCTTATCATGGTCTTTTAAGTTTTTTACATTTTCCAATAAAACCACTTTTGGTTTTTTAATTTTCAAAATACGACAAATATCAAAAAATAAAGTGCCACGAGCTTCTTCAAAACCAAGCTTTTTACCTGCAATGCTAAATGCTTGGCAAGGAAATCCACCACACAAAATATCAAAATTTGGTAAAGTGTTTGGGTCTAGCTTAGTAATGTCGCAAAAAGGATTTTCACCATAGTTAGCTTGATACATTTCACAGGCATGAGGGTTGATTTCAGAACTAAATACACAATTTCCCCCCAACTTCTCAAGAGCTAATCTAAAACCGCCAATTCCAGCGAATAAATCAATAAATTTAAACACAATTTTTCCTTTTTTAAAACTCTAATGAAAAATTTTAAAAAAATAAACAAGTAATCTTTTTTTCATGTTAAAATGATAACAATTAATTCTTGGAGTAAATCAATCATGGAAGAAGCACTAGATCAATATTTAACGAAGCGGTATAGCACCATTTTTCAAAATCGTCATGCGAGTGTTGCTCAAAGTTGTATGGCTTGGGGATTTTCTTGTGGAGATGGCTGGTTTAATATTTTGGATGGTCTTTGTGCCGCAATTGAGGGACATATGCGACATTTAGAAGAAGAAAATGACCGCACTCAAAGATATTTGGATAAAATTGCCAAAAACGAAAAGGTGCCTGAGTGGATTGAAAAACAGCACAAGGAAGGGAAATTACTTGTTAAGAAAGTGCCTCAGTTTGTAGCAGAACAAGTCAAGGAAAAGTTTGGAACATTGCGGTTTTATTATCGTGGGGGCGATGATTATATTGGTGGTCTAGTGTCTTTTGCAGAACAAATGAGTGCAGTCACCTGTGAAGTTTGTGGAAAGCCTGGAAGTCTTACTGGACGGGGTTGGGTTCGCACCCGTTGTGAAGAGCATAGTGAATCAAAGCCAGAAAAAATTGAAATTAAAGTTGGTGATGAGGTCAATGTAGTAAAATTGGGTGAAGTTATTGAAATGGAAGTTCTTGAGGTTGTTAGCCCAGAAGAAATTCGTGGAAAACGGATTTTTGATTCTGTTTGGGATGAGGAAGAGCGTCAATCAAAAGAATATGAGGGTGAAGACGAGTTTTATGTTGCAAAAATGGTAAAAAATCCATTTATTGAGTATTGGGATGCTGAAAAGGTTTGACTACAACGAAAAGGAGTGTTATAGTTAAGAAGTTATGGAGAAACCATCAATGTTATTTCAAAATAGTTAACGAGCAAGGGATTTAAATCTCTTGCTAATTTAGGAGATTTAAAATGAAAACTAAGCCACGCAACTATGTTGTTCTTGCCCTGCTCAAATCAAAGCGAAAGTCTGGGGCTCACGAAAAAACCCAAAAAGCGACTCGTCGCTTGGAAAAGGTGAAGCTCGCTCAAAATTGTTACGATAGAGACTAACTTTTAGTCAGTTAGACAAAAACCAGCTTTCGCTGGTTTTGTTGTTTTCTACCTACGATTTTATTATTTCTTATCATTTTTGTAATTTTTTTTATTTTTTGTGCAGTGCAATCTTGACTTTACTAGGGTTTACCCTTACTATTATTGCATTGCACAATAATAAAGGAGTACTGTAATGAAAGAAAAATTAATAAAGTTTTTGAGTTTTTTAAAAGAAGTATTTGTTCATGATCAAATCAAGGCAAGAGATGCTTATCTTGCAACTGCCACCGATATTTATGATTTAGAGCATAAAATGAGAGAGTTAGATCGTAAAAAATATTATTAAAATTAGAAACAACAAAACCCCAACATGGGGTTTTTGTATTTGGTTCTTTTGATTGTGCTATTATAGGGTTTCTAAAATTAATTTTTAAATTCCACCATTTGTGTGCAAAATTGCGCATGAATGGTGGAAAGTGTTTTAAATCATATGGTTATGATTTAACATTAATCTATATTATATCTATTTCTGTTCTACTTCTCCTACAAGTTGGTTCATTTGGCTTTCGTAAGAAATCGGTGGAAGTGCTTCAATACTTAAAGCAGTTGGTTCACTAAAATTACTGGTTAATACATCGGTAGTTACTAATGAATCACTAGTTGTGGTATAGTTAATATTAATTAAGATATCATCATTGGTTTCCCAACCTGCTCCAAGTTGAACAACGGAATAGTCGGACAATGTATGGAAAGCGGTATTAATATCAAAACCAATGACTTCATCGCCTTCTATTGCATCATCAGTTAGGGCATGAAATTGGATATCAAACAAGTTTCCTGTTAAATTAGCCCTATTAAATTGATCGTTTAGTACAATATTGACAATCAACTGATTATTTTCAATGTGCCAATCATTGACCACAAATTGATTTTGACCAATCACATCTATATCGTAATCCTCACCAAAGGTGGCAGCATTAGTGCCTTGTGGTTTCCACATATCAAGTGATACCGTGACAGTTTCGCCACTATTGATAAAGTAGCTACCACTGCCTTGATAGACAACACTTACATCATAATCTTGTTCACCTTCATCCATATATCTATCTGGTAAAGTTTGTTGGTCATGATTATCCGATTGAGAAATGAACCATTGCCCACCAACATTAGGAGGAGGTTCTATTATGTCATAACTATCAATATCTGTAGCATTAGCCGTTCCATCAGAATTAGTTGCTAAAGCATTTGCTGTATAAATAACATCTTCTGCAAAAGAAACACCTGTTAAATCAACAGACCAATTACCGTTATCTAGTAATGCATTGTAAGTGCTACTAGAACCATCACTGCCTGTTACAGTGACAACTACCGTATCTGCATCAGTATAATTACCGATTAGTTGTTCAGCACCTGGATCAACTTCAATATCTACAGAAACAGTTGGAAGAATTGGAGGTTCTATGATGTTATAACTATCAATATCAGTGGCAGTAGCTGTTCCGTCAGAGTTAGATGCAATAGCAGTTGCGGTATAGGTGACATCTTCTGCAAAAGTTACTCCAGTTAAATCAACTGACCAATTAACATTATCAAGTGTTGCATAGTAAGTATTATCAGAACCATCACTACCTATAACGGTAATTATTATACTGTCAGCATTTGTATAGTTACCGATTAATTGTTCCATACCTGGGTCTACTTCCAAATCTACTGAAACAGTAGGAAGAATAGGCGGTTCTATAATGTTATAACTATCAATATCAATAGCAGTTACAGTACCGTCTGAATTAGAAGCAACAGCGGTTGCAGTATAAGTAACATCTTCTAAAAAAGTTATGTTGTTTAAATCAACAGACCAATTACCATTCTCTAAATAAGCATAATAAGTATCGCTAGAACCGTCATTGCCTGTTACGGTTACAACTACCGTATCTGCATTAGTATAAGTGCCTACTAATTTTTCCATGCCTGGGTCAACTTCAATATCCACAGAAACAGTTGGTAGGATAGGAGGTGGTTCTATAATATCGTAGCTGTCAATATCAGTTGCACTTGCCGTTCCATCAGAATTAGTGGCAACAGCCGTTGCAGTATAAGTAACATCTTCTGAAAAAGACACACCTGTTAAATCAACAGACCAATTACCATTATCTAGGGAGGCATAATAAGTATTAGTAGTGCCATCACTTCCTGTCACAGTAACTGTGATAGTGTCTGCATTGGAATAATTACCAACTAGTTGTTCAGCACCTGGATCAACTTCAATATTTACGGAAACTGTTGGTAAAATAGGAGGAGGTTCTATAATATCATAGCTATCAATGTCTGTTGCCGTTGCAGTACCATTTTCATTGGTAGCAGTTGCTGTTGCAGTATAGGTGACATTTTCTATAAAAGGCACACCAGTTAAATCTACATTCCATGTTCCATCTGGATTTAATGTTGCAGTAAATTGATTGCTACTTCCATCACTACCTGTAATAACAATACTAACATTATCTGAATTGAGATAGCTTCCTACTAATTTTTCCATGCCTGGGTCAACTTCAAAATCAACTGAAACAATTGGATTATCCAATGGGGGAGGGGGTTCTGGAGGTGCTGGGGTAATATCTATTGTACTAACTAAGGGGGTTCCTAAATATTCTACTTCAGGATTTGTGGCGAAAGTAATAGGTCCAGTGGGATATCCACTTTCTACCAATCCTTGTGCAGCTAATTGTTCAACAACGACAAAGTTTGAGCCTTCACCACCTTCCTCCCCCCCTGGTCCAGCAGCAGTAACACCACCAGCCGCAGCAGGTGCTAATATTTCAGTAATATCCTTACCAGCGGCTAAGCCTGATTCGATTTCACTTTGAGTGGGAGTTGGGGTAGGAACAACAGTAGCTTCTACCGTTGTTGATGGTAAAATTAATTTTTGGTCAATTAAGTCACCCACCCCAAAAGACATAGGCTTTCCATCAACATTAAGAAGAACTGCACCAGACACAACAACTAAAACATCATTAGCATCAATTTGTTCGCCTTGTTGATAATTTTTTCCAGTTTGATTGTTTTTTACTACACCATCTAATTTCGCAATAGTGATCATTTTCATCTCCTTTATTGCAACAGCCCATAGGGTTGTATGTGGTTGTATTTTCGAATACTGCACCAGGAGTGATTGGCAACGGGTGCCTTTATTCGTTGATGAAATACTGTATTCCATCGAGTTTCAGATTAGCGTAAATAGTGAAAATATGCAATAGTAATTCGCCATAGTACGACTTCAGTCGTAGATGATGTTTTTTATAATTATTTTAATTATCATAAAAATCATTTTTATTTTTAGAATTTTTGGAGTTTTTTTGAAATAAATAAGCAAAAAGGTTGCTTTTTTGTAAGGTTTTTAGTATTTTCATTAAGTTAAATAACTCCCAATAAAACAATCATGGATTAGTTCCTCTTTTAGGGGGTTTTATTTTTTCTGAAACAAGAGATGATATTAGTAATGAAAAAAACGATGAATAAAAAGTTATTGACTCTTTTGAGCATCTTAAGCATGAGCTTAATGGGTTGTTCAAGTTTAGGGGCGAATGTTAAAAGCGAAGAAGGGTTTGATGTTCCTTCTAACTACCTTGTGGGTAAAAATCTAACCCAAAAAGATTTAACTGAAGAAGAAAGAGAAAATGTTGTAAAGAATTGGTGGGGGCAATTTAATAATCCGCAATTATTACAAATTATTCAACAATCTCAGAAAAATAGCCCAACCATAGGGGAGGCTTTGGTTAATATTAAAAATTATGAAGCAGCATTGGTCTTGAGCCAATCAAAGACTTCTCCTAATTTGAGTGCTACTGGTTCAGTTAGTTCAAACTATGCAAAAGCAGTGGATGATTATGTAACTACTAACAATGGTTCAGTTGGACTAAGAACAAGTTGGGAAATTGACTTATTTGGTAAAAATGAATTGATGAATTCTGCTAATAGAAAGCAATTAGAAAATGCTAAAGCGATGTGGCATGATGCTCAAACGATTGTTGCAGCAGAAGCAGCAAGAACTTATTTTAATTATAATTTCTGTAAAAGAACTTTAGCTGTATTGATGCAAGACCATGAAGCAAGAAAGTTGCAAAATGAAATTACTAAATTGAAAGTTCAAGCAGGATTTGAAGCAGAAACTTCATTTTTCCAAAATGAGGCTGGTTTGTCACAGTCACAATCCAATATTCTCGCTCAAGAGGCTCAATGTGATACTTATGTAAAATCTTTGGTTGCATTAACAGCAATCAAAGAAGAAGAGTTACGTAAAATTTTAAATGAGGGTGAAGTTAAAAATACAAAATTAGATTTGTATGTGCCTGTTTCAGTGCCTGCTGAACTTTTAAAGCAAAGACCAGATATTGTCAGTGCTTTAAATAAAATTCAAATTTCTGCACTTGATTTGGCAAAAATAAAAGCAGATGCCTTACCAACTATTTCTTTCTCTGGAAATATCAGTGCATCATTAACCAGTTCAATGGGTGTTACAACTAATGGTAGTTCTCTAAGTTTAGGACCAATTACCATATCATTACCAATTTTTGATGGTGGAGTAAGAGCCGCAAACGAAGAAGTAGCCAAACAAAAATATGAACAAGCCAAATTGGAGTTTTCTTCAAAACTCAGAAATGCAGTGCGTGAAATTGAAGTGGCTTTAATAAATCTTTCAAGCAGAAATGATAGATTGGTTCTGATAGAAAACTCTGTAACAAATTATAAAAAATCCTATGAGGCAACTCTTGAAATGTATCAAGTAGGAATATCTGATTTATTTAATTTAGAAGCAGCCCGTCGTAATTACTTAAGTGAAGTGAATGTGCAAATAAATAATGAGTTAAGCACATTGAATGCTTGGATCGATTTATATAAGGCAGTCGGTGGTGGATTTAAAAAAGTTGAGGAAACAAATGGATAAAAGAAAAATTGTAGCAATCAGTATTATTGTTGGGGCAGCTATTTTAGGTGGTATTGCAGTTCCCAAGTTGTCTGCAAATAAAGCACCACCAGTAGAAGTTAAGGTGGCAAAAGCTGCACTTACCGTTGAAGTGAAGGAAGGTCAAATCAAAGAAATAGATGACGAAATCACTATCAATGGTGAGGTGAGTGCTTGGCAAGAATCAGTTATTGGTTCAGAACTCTCTGGAGTTAGGGTTAATGAAATTTTGGTTGACGTTGGACAAGTGGTGGAAAAAGGACAAGTACTTGCCGTATTAAATTCAGAAACCATTACTGCTGATTATAATATTGCAAAAGCTGGTGCTGCTGAAGCCGAAGCAAATTTAAAACAAGCAAAAGAAAATGCAGATAGGGCAAGAAGTTTGGATAAAACAAATGCTTTAAGTGTGCAACAAATGAATCAGTATTTAACTGCTGAAACTACCGCCCAAGCTAAGTTGGAATCTGCGATTGCTAATTTAGAATTAAAAAAGGTTAGACTTGAACAAACTAAAATCAAGGCACCAGATAGTGGAATTGTTTCTAGTCGCACCGTAGCGGTAGGAAATATTGTAAGTTCTGGGGAATTATTCAGAATTATTCGTCAAGAGAAATTACAGTGGAAACCTGAGTTAAGTATTGATAAGTTGGATGACATTAAGAAAGGTCAAGAAGTCAATATTGTCGCCAAATCTGGAAAAATGATTAAGGCAAGAGTCAGCGAGATTTCTCCTAGAATTAATGTTGAAAATCGCCGCGCTACTATTTTGGTTGATTTACCCAAAGAGCTTCATAAAAATAGAGTTTACTTAGGAATGTTTGTAAGTGGAACCATTAAAGTTGGTAAGAAAAACTCATTAATGGTAAAACAAGAAGCGGTTGTATTGCGTGATGGCACTAACTATGTGTTTGTGTTGGATGAATCGGGCAATAAGGTTAATCAAATTAAGGTTGTCACTGGCAAAAGAGAAGGTGACTTGATTGAAGTAGAAGAAGGAATCACTGTTAAGGATAAAGTAGTGGTTGGTGGAGCTAGTTTCTTAAGTGATGGAGATGCAGTTAAGGTAGTTAAATAAGGTATATTATGAATATTTCAGCAATTTGTATCAGAAATCCAATTCCAGTAATTTTACTTTTTATTGTGGCAATTTTATTGGGTTTGCAATCGTTTTTTTCAATGAAAGTGCAAGATTTTCCTGATATAGATTTACCTGTCATTACGGTTAGTGCAACTTTAGCAGGGGCTAATCCTCAACAATTAGAAACAGAAGTTGCTAAAAAACTAGAAAATGCAGTTGCTCCATTGCAAGGAATGAAAAATATTTCAACCACTATTCAAGATGGTTCAGTTTCTATGGTGGTTGAATTTGAATTAGAAAAACCACTTCAAGAAGCATTGGATGATGTGCGTTCTGCTGTATCCTCTATTCGTTCACAACTCCCTAATGATTTAAATGAGCCGATTGTGCAAAAGGTCAATATGGCAAATGCCCCGATGGTCACTTATACCATCAATTCTAAAAAAATGGATGAGGGACAATTAAGTTGGTATGTGGATAATGATATCAATAAAAGATTAATGGACATAGAGGGTGTCGGTAGTGTAACTCGTGTTGGGGGTGTAGATAGGGAAATCCAGATTTTGATAGATCCTAACAAGTTGCAAGGGTTAGATATCACGGTTGCTGAGGTTTCAAGACAATTAAAGCAAATTCAAGTTGAAACTTCTGCTGGTAAAATGGATATTGGTAATTTTGAACAACCTATCAGAGCTATTGCATTAATAGAAAAATCAAAGGATTTAAATGAAATTGAATTATCAAGTTCAATGGGAAGAAAAATTAAGTTGGAAGATATTGCAACTATTAAAGATGATTTTTCTGAAAGAAGAAGTAGTGCTTGGTTTAATGGTGAAAAAGTAGTTGGTTTTGAAGTTAAAAGAACTAAAACAGCTAGTGATATTGTTGTGCTTGAAAAGGTTCAGAAATCTTTAGCTAAACTCAAGGTGGAAAATCCTGATTTGGTGATTGAGGAATCATTTAATTTTGTCAATAAAGTTAAGGATGACTATAAGGCTTCAATGACTTTATTGTATGAAGGTGCATTCTTAGCGGTCTTAGTGGTATTTGTTTTCTTAAAAGATATGAGGGCAACCATTGTTTCTGCCATCGCATTACCACTATCAATTATTCCTGCTTTTTGGTTTATGCAACAGTTTGACTTCACTATTAATGGAGTGACTTTATTAGCTTTATCTCTTGTTATCGGGGTTTTGGTAGATGATGCCATTGTAGAAGTTGAAAATATTGAAAGGCATATGAGAGAAGGTGCTAGTGCTATTGAATCTGCAATGAAAGCAACGGAAGAAATTGGTTTGGCTGTTATTGCAACAACTGCAACCTTAATCGCTGTGTTTTTACCAACAGCATTTATGCCAGGTGTACCAGGTTTAGTGTTTAGACATTTTGGTTGGACAGCAGCATTATCTATTTTTGCTTCATTATTAGTGGCTAGAATGCTAACACCTATTTTAGCTGCTTATTTTATGAGACCGAAAGATTTTCATCAAGAAGAAGACCCCAAATGGATGAAAAGCTACTTAGGTTTAGTTCAGTGGTCATTAAATAATAAATTAAAAACCATTGTGGGGGCAGTAGCATTTTTCATTCTTTCTTTGGCAATGATACCTTTATTACCAACAGGTTTTATTCCTCCAGATAACAGTAGTCAAACTCAAGTGATGTTAGAATTAGAGCCTGGTGTCACATTATCTCAAGTGGAAAACACAGCCAAAAAAGCTGAAGAATTATTGAAAGAAGTTCCGGAAATTGTTGATGTTTATACCACAATTGGGGCGGGTTCATCTGGTGGAAGAGGTCGTGAAGGCAGTTCTGTTTCAGAAGTAAGGAAGGCAACTCTTACATTAAAATTAGTGGATATTGATAAAAGAGACAAAAAACAAGAAGTGGAAAAGAAAATCAGAACGATTATGTCTGATTTACCTGGTGCTAAGGTTAAAGTTGGTTTAGGTGCCAATGGTGAAAAATATGTGCTTTCTTTGGTAAGTGAAGATGCTTATGCTTTAAGTTTAGCAGCAAAAGAAGTTGAAAAAGATATAAGAACAATTAACGGAATTGGAAGTATTTCTTCTTCAGCAAGCTTAAATAGAACAGAAGTTTTAATTAAAGTTGATTATACAAAAGCTGCTGATTTTGGAGTAACTACCAATACTATAGCAGATACTATTCGTGTGGCGACATTAGGAGATTTTTCAAACAATTTATCCAAATTAAATTCTTCAGTGCGTCAGCTTCCGATTGTTGTGAAATTAAATGAAGATTTTAAAGAAAACTTAGATGCATTAAAGGAATTAAGGGTTCCTACAAAATCTGGTTTTGTTGAATTAGGAGAAATGGCAGAAATTTCTTTTACAAATGGTCCAGCGGTAATCAACCGTTATAACCGTGAAAGAAATATTAATATTGAAGTAGAAACAAACGGTGTTCCTTTGGGATTAGTTCAAAAGCAAGTTGCTGAATTGCCTTCTATGAAAAATCTACCTGCTGGAGTAAGCTCTCCTTTGGTGGGCGAATCTGAAAGAATGAAGGAATTGTTTGGTGGATTTGGTATTGCAATGCTCACTGGTGTGATTTCGATTTATGTCATTTTGGTCTTGTTATTCAAAGATTTTATTCAACCCGTGACGATTTTAATGGCATTACCATTATCTTTTGGTGGTGCATTCGTTGCTTTATTACTTACTGGAAAATCGTTCTCCTTATCTTCATTGATCGGTATCATTATGTTGATGGGTATTGCTACTAAAAACTCTATTTTAATGGTAGATTATGCTATTATGGCAATGAATGAAGGTAAAGATAAACTCACTGCCATTATGGATGCTTGCCATAAAAGAGCAAGACCCATTATTATGACCACGATTGCGATGGGGGCTGGTATGTTACCAGTTGCTTTGCAAATAGGTAATGTTGATGGAAGTTTCCGTTCTCCAATGGCAATTGCTGTTATTGGCGGATTGATTACTTCCACATTTTTGAGTTTACTCGTTATCCCCTCTGTGTTTTTATATATGAGTAACTTTAAAGAGTGGTTCAAGAGAAAGTTTAAGTATTAAAAATACTAGCTAACTTATTGATTTAAAATATATTTCCCCATTTGCGCGAAAATTTGCATATAAATGGGGAAATTTTTTATTATTTGTTATAAACGGTAATAAATTGAATTTTAGAAAGATGTTTTTTAATCGCTTCATTAACTTCTTCTAATGTATGATTTTCAATCTTCTTATCGTATTCAATTAACCAGTCAATTGGCTTCTCATTTTTCTTTAAGAAGTTTAAGAGACCCAATATTCCAGTGTCTTCCGATAAGGCAAGCCTTCTACTATCTAAAATTGTTTTTTTAGCGAATTCAAGTTCTTCAGAAGTAATTCCTTTTTGAATAAAATCTAGCCAGGTTTTATTAATGATTTCATTAGATTTTTCTGCATTTTCTACTGATGAGATAACAAATATTTGAATGCTTGTTTTTTCATCAAAGTGACTTGCACTAATACTTGATTGAGCCGTGTAAGATAATCCATTATTTTCTCTGAGATTTTGGAATAGACGACTGTTGCTTGATTCACCAAAAATAGTAAGGGCAAGTCTAATTTTAGTATAATCTGGGTGGTCAATTCTTATCGGTAAAAATGCTTTTTTATGATTAAATGAATTGGGTTTTTTGATATCGGTTAAAACTTTTGTGTCAGTGCCACCATGTTCTGAAATGACTTGTTCAACGGGTTTGATTTTATCATCTTTAATTCTTTTATAGGAATGGGTTGATTTCCAAGTTAAATAATCACTTAAAGAATCTTCTATTTCAGAAATGGGGATATTTCCAACGACACTAATTTTTGGATTGGTTGCCCCTTTAAAAACTTCGTAACATTGCTTTAAATCTTTAATGGATGATTTTTTTACGATTTCAATACCATCTTCTAAGCTATCTGGATAAAGAGGATGTCCTTTAGGGTAAGGATTTAAAGATTTATTAACCTTTTGGTTGTTGATGAAATTCACATCGGTTTTACTGCTTTCCAAATTAGATAAAATTTGTTTTTTATTTTTTTCATATTCATTGGTGTCATAAGTTGGATTCATTAACACATTGAATAATATTTTGGTTGTTTCTTTAAAGTTTTTCTTAGGGACTTTGACCATTAAAGAAGAGAAAGATAGAGAGAAATCCGCTTCTTTTTCACGCATAATTTGCTCTACTTTTTCTTTGTTGTAGTTTTTACTTCCAAGTCCTGGTGCTATTTCTAATAATTGGCAAGATTTGTCATATTTGGTATGAAGCGATTCGTTCCCATATCCATTGTAAAGATTAAAATAAACAAAATCTCCTGCGATATTTTTAGGAAGAATTTTTCCTGTTATTTTAATACCATTTTTTTCAATGTTAAATTCTTTTGTTTGTTCTTTTAGATTTTGTAATGTTGGTAAAAATTTATCGGGTTGATTGTAAGAGAATTTAAAATCTTTGTTTTGAATATCATTAATAGAATCAATATTATGGTTTCTATAATTAACACTATTGTTTTTTTGAGATAATAAATAATATGGATTATTTTTTAAAGACTTATCTTTCTTAATAGTAACAATAACTCTATTGTATGGATTAATATAATCTTCAATAAAACTTAAACCATCTTGAAAACTTGCTTTTTCCAATAATTCTTTTTGATAAAAAAAGATAGACCAATCTCCCATTGCTTCAGAATGTAAAATCGCATTAGTTAAACTTTCTGGATCGTTTTCAATTTTTTTAACATCATTCAGCATAGACTGTTTTGTTTTTTCAAAATCAGAAATATTAAAAAACTTTTTAGATTCCAAGTCACTAATTATTGGGGTTAAATTTTGTTTTGGATTTTTGTTATTTTCAACTTTTTGTTCAATACCTAAAACAAAGGGACTGTAATCATTAAAGGGCAATAAGAAAGTTGATATATCATGAACCAAATTATTTTTATTGTTTGCTTGTTCTAAAACATGTTTTTTATAAATTTTCCCATAAGGTGCTTGAGTTACTGAATTAAATAAAACATCGGCTGCGATTTGTCTTTTATCGTAAAGAAAGTTGGGTGCTTTCCAAACAATATTACTTGAAATAATATCGTCTTCAGTATAAATGGTGCTATGTCCTTGCTTGGGATAAAAAGGTTCTTGAGTCCAGTCATTAATTGGGAAATTGTCTATGTTTTTATGTTTTGATAGGTGCTTTTCAATAATAGGTTTGATTTTTTCCTTATCAAAATCACCATAAATAATCATAAAAGTATTTTTAGGCTGATAGTATTTCTTATAAAACTCTCTCAGTTTAGAAAATGGTGCATTTTCAATATCTGATTTTTCACCAATAGTGGGATGTTTGTATCCATGCCAATCAAAAGTGTTTTTAAGAGTAGCTTCCCATAATTTATTGGATGAAGAAGATGCATTGCGTTCTAGCTCATTACGAACTACAGTCATTTCTTTATCTAGGTCTTCTTTTTTGAATGTTGCTTCAAAAAATCTTTCTCCTTCCATTTGAATTAACTTATCTAATTTTTTATTTTCTGGGTCGTTATTAAAGATTTCAAAGTAGGTTGTTTGGTCTGCACTAGTAAATCCATTCCAGTGAGAACCTAAATCATTCATTTCTTTTTTAATATCTGAAAAATTAGGTGTGCCTTTAAATAACATATGCTCTAAGAGATGAGCCATTCCAGTTTCACCATATCCTTCGTGCTTACTGCCAACTCTTGCAGTAAAGTAAATGCCTGTTTTTTCAGTGTTTGGAAATGGTAAAAGAATAACTTTAATGCCATTATCTAAATAATAAGAAGATAAATTGCCAATTTCTTTAGGTTTTTGATTGATAATTTTGTGAGGTAAAACACTATCAGAAACAAAAAAAGAATTGCTTTGGGAATTTATGGGTAAACTGGCATTTGCAAAAGTATTAAAGCTTAAAATGGCTAGGGTGAGAGGAAGATAAATTTGTTTCATGTTCAATCCAAAAAGAAATTGAATATTAAAAAGTATTCCTTATTTTGTCAAAATTAAAATCTATGCTTGATTAGGAAAAATATTTTTTTGGGAATTATCAACAACTAGCTTAAAAGATGCTCTGCGAGCTTTAACTGCTGCCTCTTTATTAACTTCTTCAAAAGATTGGTAAATAATTTGCTCAAGTCTTTCTTGAATAGCAGTTGAATCAGGAGCTAGCTTCTTTTCTTCAATTTCAGAAAGAATTTTAACAATGTCATTCCAGCCTTCTCGTCTTCCTTCCATATATTTCAAGAAATCCAAAATTTTTTCTTTTTCTTTTAGAAGCTTTTCAAGCATGTTTCTATACCTATCAGTATTTATTAAGTGTACAAAAAATAAGGGTTAAAATCAATTTTAAAATTTTTCATGACGATACTTCATCAGTTTTCTGTTGTCATAATCAATTCTTAATAAAATAGCTAGGCCAATAAAGTTTGCAACAATACTTGAACCGCCAAAGCTCATAAAAGGAAGAGTTAAACCTTTAGTGGGAAGTAATCCTACATTAACCCCAATATTAATAAATGCTTGAAAACCAAACCAAAGTCCCATGCCTTTTGCTACAAGACAAGCAAAATCACGATTAAGTTTTGCGGAATCTGCTCCAATTCTAAAAGCTCTATAAACAATTGTTGCAAAACAAGCAACTACAAAAGTAACTCCCATAAGACCTAATTCTTCACCAATCACTGCCATAATAAAATCAGTATGAGCTTCTGGTAAATAAAATAATTTTTCAATGCTACTTCCTAAACCGACACCCCAAAATTCTCCTCTACCAAAAGCGATGAGGGAATGTGATAGCTGATAACCTTTGCCATAAGGGTCTTGCCAAGGGTCTAAAAATCCTACAATTCGAGCAAGTCTATATGGGGATGTCCAAACAATGACAATAAATCCAACAACGGCTAAAACGAGTAAGATAATATAACCTCTGAGTTTAACTCCACCTAAAAACAAGATTCCGAAAGTAATAAAAGATATAACAATAAATGCCCCAAAGTCTGGTTCACGTAGTAGTAATCCCCCAATAATAACAATCACACCTAGCATTGGGAAAAAAGAAAGTTTAAAGTTATCTAAAATATGTTTTTTCCGGCTAATATAATCTGCTGCATAAATCACGGATAATATTTTCATGAGTTCTGATGGCTGAAAATTGATAATTCCTAAACCAATCCATCTTCTTGCTCCATTAACATCTCGTCCGATACCTGGAATTAACACAACAATTAAGAGTAAAGTGCCAATTAAAAATAATGGAAGAGCATACTGTTTCCATTTTTCTATGGGAACTTTAAAGGTAACAATACCTGCAACTGCGCCTACACAAATATACAGTCCATGTCTTAATGTAAAAAAATAGGGCTGATAGCCTGTCATTTTACTTCCTTCAGCAATAGCTAATGAAGCAGAGTAAACCATAACAAAGCCTAAAGTGACAAGAAAAGTAACCGCCCAAAAAAGTGTGGTGTCAATAGTTTCGTTGTCATCGTCTTCTTCAGTAATAGCTATTTTTTTATTTGTGGGTTGTAAAATAATCTTTTGATTTTCTAATTGGTCTTTACCCAGTGAAAAAAATTGTTTGAAACTCATTGAATCCTCTTATGTGTAACACTTGGTTTTATTGGACTTCTTTAATACATATTAAGAAAATAATCAATAGGATTTTGTAGATAATTTGTGTTTTACACCATTTTTAATGTTTTTTTAAACTTACTAATGAAAAAGCCCCAATTGGGGCTTTGTAATAATTGAAAAATTAATGAGTAAATTGTTTTTTACATTTTTTCTCTTGCGGTTCTATAATAGTTCCGTGTAAATTTAAATGAGAATATTCTCTTTCACGAAGCCATCCAAATAATCCTTCTTTAATATTATCCAAGTTGGCTTCATTGGAAATAATGACATCTACTTCTTGCACCTTTCTCTTATTAATTTGATTACTCCAAATAACAGATTTCGGATTAAGTAAATAAATTGGCATAATCGCCTTATAATCTAAATTGATATCAACCAAAACTGTTTTTCCTTCAAGGGCATTTTTTGCATCGTGTTCAAATAAAAACTGATTTTTAAAATCCTCTAATGAAAAACATTCTATTTTAGATTTTTTAGCTTGTTGAATTTTTTTATTGCCTGAAGTGCATGAACCATAAACCACGATATCTTTAACTGTAGGGTCATGAGAAACAAGACCTGTGCCATGAAGAATAGTTGAAATAGATTTTTCATCTTCTTCTAGCCCAGTTAAAATAATATTGGTTGAATTAAGTTTGTCCCGCACTGATTGAATGATTTCGTTTAGATTAACTTTCATTTTTTATTTCCTTATAAGTGTTTCGGGAGATGAAGGTTTCTTCACCTAAAGTCATTCTACTATAAGAATTAATGCCTTTTCAAGAGAAAAATAAAAATTTTAGTTAAGTGGAAAATATTATTGACAGATTTTTTTTTATGGCTAAATTGATTATGTTAAGGGAGAAAAAAATGAAAAAATTAATTTTTATACTAGGTAGTTTTACCCTTTTGTTTTCTAGTCAAGCATTTTCTCAAAATCAAATAATTGAAAAAAATCAAAAAATAAATAAAGAAAGAGTTTTAACTCAAAAAGAATTAGATGTTCTTATGAAGGATAATTTTTTGGCTGGATATATTAGTGAAGCTAGAAAACCCAAGCCTACATTGGAAGAACATAGAGCCAAGATTGCACAAATTGAAGAAATAAAAAAAACAGGTAATGAAACACTTGATGATTACAATAAAAAAAGAACAGAGTTTTTAAGAAAGAGGCAACTTGCTGCTAGTGCAGCATTAGAACAGCAAAAAGAAATGGAAAAACAAAGGCAAGAGCGTTTAAAGATACAAGCCATAAAAGATGAGATGAGAAGAAAAAATGGTTTGCCTATTAGCAGATTTGAAAATCCAGAAGGTGGACTTCCAATGACTCGTGAAAATATGATAATGATGGAAAGACAAGTAGGTAGAGAAATGCCACTACAACCACCTATTGGAAATACAATGCCTATTCAGCCTAAAAAATAATTAAAGATAATTGATTTTATGACGAACAAATTGCCCATTTTTTGGGCAATTTTTATTTTTACAGAAAACCTCGCATCAAAATAATTTTTAATAGGTTTATATTTTTCAATACGTTTTTTCAATGACGAAACGCGAACGCAAATTATTCCAATTTTTATTTAAAGTAAAGTTATTAACAGGGTTTAGATCGGAAAAATTTTCTAAACATATGAATTACAAAGGGAAAAAAACACTAAAACTTGACATTGCATTATTTTTGTGCAAAAATTGTATCTCTGACGAGTCAAATTATTTCTAATTGACAAAGTAGATAAGCCAACCCTGTTGGCTTATTTGCTTTTTATAATGTAAAAAGTCAACGTTGACACGCTTAAAAAGTTTTAGCAGAATGGGTAACGATTGTCTTATGCGTCAATTAGAAGTGGTTTGATTCGTCAGAAAAATTAAAACTCTTCCTTTCTCGATTGGGACAATTGAACTACCAATATAACTTACTAATGTTGAGGCAATAGGTAAAACAAAACTGACAACCTATCTCTCAAAGGGATAGCTATTTACTATAGTTTTATTGGATAAAATAGTTCAAAGATAATACAATGGGAACATAGCAAATTATCACCGAAGCTGAATCCAGACCGGGCTATGGAGTCTTTAAGGGACTTGAACTGGAGACTTGCGAAACCTTAAATTTAGCAAGGCCGTAACTGGGGCATTTTTTTGCTTTTTACGGTAAAGCAGGAAGAGCAGATTTTTTGTCTGTCTTTAGGGTTTGCTTTGCCGTTCAAGGCATGAAAGAATAAATCTTATATATAAAAGAATAATATTTAGATATTAAATAAAAGAAGATCAGGAGAAAAAGGATAGGTCCATTAATCCTAATTAGAAGATTTGAGTTTTCCATAACTTGGAATAAATACCTTCTTTAGAAATAAGATATTCATGAGTTCCTTCTTCTGCTATAACTCCATGATCCATAACTAAAACTCTATCCATATGCTTGATAGTAGAAAGGCGGTGAGCAATGATAATAACTGTTTTATCTTTAATAAGTTCATTTAAGCTATCTTGGATAATCTTTTCAGAAATGGAATCTAAAGCAGAAGTTGGTTCATCTAAAATAAGAATAGGATTATTTAATAGAAAAGCTCTTGCTAATGCCAATCTTTGTTTTTCTCCACCTGAAAGCTGAACACCTCTTTCCCCGACAATGGTTTCAAAACCATTTTCTTTGTTCCTAATAAAATCAAGGCAACCAGATTTAATGCAAACATCAATCAGTTCTTCTTCACTAGCCTCTGGTTTAGCATATAAAATGTTATCTCTAATACTTCTGTTAAACAAATACACATTTTGATGAATATAAGTAATTTTTTCGTTAATAGAATCACTATTAAAACAAGACAAGTTTTGTCCATCAATTAAAATACTTCCTTGTTTAGGATTGTATTGTTTAAGAATAAGTTTAGTTAATGTAGATTTTCCGCTTCCCGAGTGACCTACAAGTGCAATTTTTTCACCTGGTTTAATTGTTAAATTAATGTTATTTAGAATGGGGTTGTTCGGCTTATAACTAAAGGATAGGTTTTCCAATACAATTTTGCCTTCTTTTATATGAATGTTTGGATTGTTTTTATCATCATCTTGCTCTTTATAAATAAAAGATAAGCTTTCATTGAGTGTTCCATACTTTTCTAGAATATCAGTTGTGATATCACCTAACATAAAAAATTCCCCTGTTAGTCTGCTAATCATCATGAAAATAAATAAAAAGTCTCCTAATGATATTTGTTTACTAATTAATAAGTAAACACTACTTAATAAACTAACGGTAATAATAAAACCTGAAATAAGAACATGAACAATTTTTGTTTTATTAATTTGTTTTTTCAAATCAATTAGTTTTTCTTTTTCTTCTTCTAAGTGACCGTGTATATTGTCTAATTCTTGATTTGTTTTAGCTAAAGACTTAACCAAAATCATATTTTCAATACTGTCTATAAGATTGCCAGTTACTTTAGAAGTTTGATCTGACCATTCGGCGGCTAATTGTTTGCTTTTTTTAGCCATTATGTAACTTAAATAAACATAAAAAGTACCAAAAAATAATATAAAAATACTCAATGCTGGTGATTTACTGTAAATTATTACCGATGAGAAAGTCAGAACAGTAAATATCTGTAAAAAAGTAATGGTATAAATAGTAAAAAAGTATTTTGTTATTTCAGAAACTTGTTTTATTTTGTGGGCGATTGCTCCAGAAAAGTTATTTTGAAAATAAGAAACAGAATGATTAGTGATATAATCAAATAATTTTGAAGAGATTTCCTGTGAAAGTTGTGGTGTAAATTTAAGTTCAATATAGTCAACAAGTCTAAACAAGGCTCTGCTACTTAATGCAATCAAGCAAAGAACAAGACAAATAATCCAAACAGAAAAAGAAGAATCTAATTCTCCTTTTAAGTATATATTAGATTCGTCAACTAATAGTTTAAAAACAAAAGGAACTCCTAAATCAAGAAGTCGTGCACTAAATGCGGTAAAAATAAATAAAGAGAATATTTTTGTTTTTTCTTTAAGTATTGTTTTTAAGAACTGAATGGTTGTCATTTTAAAATATGGTTATCAAATTATAGATAACATTTTAAAAGAATATTTGTCAATTAAAGTAATATAGGTTTAGTTAATTTGCTTTTTGAAAAAATATTGGTATAAAAATAAAATTAACTAAAAAATTTGAATAATAAGGTAAATTATGAAAACAATATTTAAAATATCATCAATGATTGTTGTTTTGGGAATATTAAGTTCTACAGCACAAGCCGAAACAAAGCCACAAACACCATCTGAAAGCAATTCACCTCAAGCAACTGGCGGTGCTAATTATGATGGAGAAGCCGTTGATGGTATTGAGGAATATAACAAACGCCGTCAATTAATAGTTCAGAGAGCAGAAATGTTAAGAAGAGAACAAGAAAAGCTAGATGCGGAATATCGTGCATATTTGCAAAGAGCTAAGGAACAAGCGGCTGCTCAGAAAGCTTCATCAAATAAGAGCAAAGCTGTTTCAAATCAAGAATATTTTGATAGGCAAACTAAAATTATGCAAGGGCAAGGTGGAAAATAAGAAAAAGACCGAAAGGTCTTTTTTTAATGTGTTTTAATAATTGGGATGTTTAAGGGTATTGAATATTTTCTTTCCATATTCCGTAAGTATCCAAGCCCCAGGCTCACATTGTTCAATATAACCTTGTTTTTCTAAGGTTAAAAAATCTTCTTTTTTTAGTTCTGTGCCATCTACAAAATAGAAAAGTAGATCTAGTATCTCTAAGGTGTTCATTTTAGTTATAACTTTCCAATAGCTGATGCTAGATTAAGAGATGCTTTTAATATGATTAAAAAAATATAAAAATCAACGTTTTTAAAAGATTGATTATCTATTTAACAAAAAATAAATAGATAAAAAAATCTAAAGTTGTAGTATAATCACCCTATTAATTTTAGGGATATTTTTATGAAATCAATAATGACCATAGATGGAATAAGTTACGACTTTTATTCAACAAAAAGCCACGTAACAAAAGAAGAAATGATGGGTGCAAGAGATTACAACGAAGGCATGGATGCCTTTTGGGGTTGTGATTTTTTAACCGTTTATGCTTATATGGTCAAAAAGGAAAATACCAAAAAATTTATTAAAAAAATTAAGGGTTTTATTAAACAGATTGAAGAGTTGGAATTGGACGATGAGGATTTAGACCCTTATGAATCAATGAACCATTTTGCTTTTGCTCACAAGATAGTTGAAGGTTCTGAATATGACTTCTTTTTTACGGACTTTGATAACTGCCTACTGCAAGAAGATCAGCTAATAGACGAACACGAAGAGCTAACCCAAGAATTGGAAGATATTTCAGATTTCTTCGTTTATGCTGGCGCAAATGCTAGTGACGACACTTCACTTGAAGAGTTTGCATTGTCTTATTTTGCAGATAAGCACCTAGAAGTTTTTAAGAGATATTATGATGAAGATTTTGTTGGTTATGCAAAACGATACGATTATGAGTCATTTCAAATGAAAGAAGATGCAGAAGATAAGATTTTAACTTTTATTGAAGTATATTTTACAAATAATCCTAAGCAATTAAGAGGGAATAACTTCATTGCAAAAATGATTAAAGAATCTAAATAGTTTTTATAAAATTTTATAATTTTAAAGGGTAGATATGATTGATATTGAAAGTATTGAGTTGGGTAAAGAAAAAGAGTGAATTATTGCTAATTATAAGCAAAATGAAGAAATGTATCTTGATCAAGAAGGTATTAGCTATTTTGATATAGCAGACTTTATTTTAACAGGTTGCTTTGATTTTTGTGCTTGCGGTAGTCCTATGGAAGCAATCAAGTTTATTAAAGAGGGGTTGGAATATATTGATTGGAGAAGCCAAGAAATTAAAGCCTATAGTGGAGAGCAATATAAGGAAGCTTGGGCTAGAATTAAGGAGCAAGAAGGTGTTAAGTTTGCTTCCTTGGGTGGTGCCACATTTTTTTATTACTGGGCAACTAATGAGAACTTGATTGAACACGGAGGAAGTGTGCCTGGTTGGTTAACACCTAAGGGAGAAAAGGTAATCAATCTTTGTAAGGCGGCACTTGAAATAGAAAATGAAAATCAACACTAAAAATAATTTTAAATGCTGTACTTTTGAAATTGTTTAGGTTATAATTCTTTCCATGGTTGAGAAACAAATCAACACCGTTCTTTAAAAAATCTTGGGACTATAGCTCAGTCGGTAGAGCAGCGGACTTTTAATCCGTTGGTCGAGAGTTCGATTCCGGCTCCGGACACCAAATATTTAAATTTTAGTGGACAAATAATTTAAATTGAATTAACATCCGCTAAATTGAAAAGGGATAAATCTTAAATGATAAAAAACGATAGTGTGGGGAAGAATTTTGAAAAGACCTTAAAGGTAAAAAGGGTCTCGGAAGTTAAGATTTCTAAAGAGTCTAGGGCGGATACTCCATATCAGGGATATGAAACGATTTTTGTCATTTTGGATGAAGAAAATCAGATTTATCAATATTCTGTCAGTAATTTAGTCAATCGTTCTTTAAATAATACAGCAGAGATCTTGGCAGTCCTAAAAGTTGGTGATACAATTCAAGTCAGCTTTATGGCTAAAAAAGTAACTTCAAATGATGAAAAGGAGACATTTAAAATACTGAAAATAAATAAATTCATTCCCTGTTAAAAAAATGCACAAAAGTGAAAAATTAGTATATAATCTGTTCTGTGGTGAGTGATGAGAAGTCACTTGTTTTTAAACTAAAGTGGTGAGGTAATTAAATGAGTAATTCTGAAAAAAAGGTAATTTCTGTGGATGATTTTGAAAAGCGTGTCGAGATTGAAGCTCAAAATCTGATGTATTTTGAACATATGAAGAGTGAAAAGGCGTTTGACCAAGCTCGTAAGTATGTCCAATCCAAGTTTCAAACTGTTTAATTAACTTAAAATAAAGAGGTATATATGACTGAAACCCAAACAACCAAGGAAATTTCTCAAGCCGATTTTGACAAGAAGGTTGAAATTGAAGCACAAAATCTCATGTATTTTGAATATATGAAGAAAGAGAAGGCATTTGAACAAGCACGTCAATATGTTCAATCCAAGTTTCATGTGAAGAATTTTGCTTAATAAGGAAGAGGTGAAAAATGACTGATCTAATTGATGCCCCCCAAAAGCGTAAGGTTTCTGAAGAAGAGTTTGAAAAGCGTGTTGAAATCGAAATGGCGAACCTTATGTATTTTGAACATTTGAAAAAAGAAAAAGCTCAAGAACAAGCACGTCAATATATTAAAACCAAGTTTACTGTGGCATAACATCTAGGGAGAATAAAAAATGTCAGAAGCTCAAATTGAAAAGAAGGTTGTCTCCAATGCGGAATTTGAAAAGCGTGTTGAAATTGAAGCAGCTAATTTGATGTATTTTGAATATATGGAAAAGCGAAAAGCTTTTGAAGAAGCGAGGGCATATATTAGCACCAAGTTTCAAGTAGAAAAGAATGAATAAGGGTGTTGATAAATAAAGAAACGGGGCAATGCCCCGTTTTTGTTTTTTGTTTTTGGTAATTGATAATTAAATTTCAACCATTTCAAAGTCAAACTTACCCACTCCACATTCTGGACACAACCAATCTGCTGGAACATCTTCCCACTTCGTTCCTGCTGGTATACCTTCTTGTGGTAATCCAGTTGCTTCATCATAAATAAATCCGCAAATTAAACACATCCAAACTTTCATAAGATTTCTCCTGTTTCGGAAAAATAATAATTCACTTTATTTATTTTTTCAAGAGCTAATTGATTTGAATAAGAAATTTTGTATTATTTAATTGAGTATGTGCTAAGGAGCTATATTATGTATGATCCGAATAGTCAAAAAACATTAGAAAACTTCTTGTTAATGATGGAAAAAAATAAGGATTATGGTTTAATTCAAAATAGATTTCCTCATATTGCTAAAAGAATGGGGCAATTATGGGGAAAAGAAGAATTACATACTTATTTGGATGTGTTAATTAAAACATCTAAAAATCATGATGAGCATGCAGTTGGTTTTCCTAGAGAAATTATGGAAGCATTGTTTCATTTGATGAACTTACATGACGATTATTTCCCTAAAATAGAAAGAAGATTCACTTCAAAAAGTGACATGTGGGATTTGGCTTTATTTGGAAAATGATTTTTTATTTAAATAACTGTTGAAAAGACTTGATTTTTTTAAAAAACGGTTATAATCTTTTTCCTCAAAAAGGAGAACTAATATGTTCGGATTTTTCAAGAAAAAAGAAAACATTCAAATAAACACTTTAAAAGAAGAGCCTAATATTGACACGAATGTGGTTATAGTAGAAGGACCAACATTATCTGAAAGTGCAAAAACACTTGTTGATGAAGATCGGCAATTAGAAAGTGGTAATATTCCAGTTTTGACTGAAGAAGTTCAAGTGCAAACTTCACAACTAATAGAACCACAAATAGATATGGAACCACAAATGGTGGAAGAGAAAAGCTCTAAAGAGTTAGAGTTGGAATCTCATATTGGTAAATTGGTGATTTGTCTTTCAGATCAAAATGAACCACCTCGTGTTTGTGTTGGTGTAGAAGTTGTTCATATCACCAGAAACAAAATTCCTATGTTATCTGTTTATGATATTGTAAAAAGGGAAAAGAGTATTCCTTGGGGAATTATTTTTGATTATACCGATCAAAAATTTGATGCTTTAAATAATATGGATGCAAATGCACGAACTGCATTATTCTTCCATCGTTTGGGCGGAGAGATTATTGATCGAAAACCAGATCCTAAAATGGAAGGTTTAACTCCCGATGAGTGGAAGAAAGAAGTCGGTGAAGCTATTGAAAGAATTAACCAAGGAATTTGGACTTAATTTTGTAAAAATGCTTTAAAAAGTGTTGACAGAAATAACTTGCTAATTTAGAATAAGCAACATTGAAAAGACGGAGTGTAGCGCAGCCCGGTAGCGCATCTGCTTTGGGAGCAGAGGGTCCAAGGTTCGAATCCTTGTACTCCGACCAAAATTCAAATTATTGACATCGTTTCAGTAATTTAAAGTAAGTTCTTTTAAAATATTATGGGTTGTTAGCTCAGTTGGTAGAGCATCTCCCTTACAAGGAGAATGTCGGCGGTTCGACCCCGTCACAACCCACCATATTATGAAATTAGATTCTAATTTCAATAAATATATTCCCCGATAGCTCAGTCGGTAGAGCAGCAGACTGTTAATCTGTTGGTCCGTGGTTCGAACCCACGTCGGGGAGCCAATTTAAATGTTTGTAAATCCCCAAAAACTAAAATTTGCTATTTAAATCGCTTGTGTATATAATCCAAGCAATTTTCTCATGGAAGTGAGAAGTGTCTACTATCGTAGTAGATATAATTTTTTAAAGATAAAAAATGTCTGAAGAAAGTGAATTAGAAAAAACAGAAGACCCGTCAGAGAAACGACTACAGCAAGCTCGTGATGAAGGAAGGGTTCCTCATTCAAGAGAACTTTCTGCTTTTGTGAGTTTAATGGCTGCTGTCATTGCCTTTTGGGGACTTGGCGGGTGGATGTTTGAGAGAATAAAAATCTTGGTTAAGCAAGGGCTAACCTTTCCGTCATCTGTTTTGAATGATCCCAAAGAAATTCTAAATGTCTTATTGCAACTTTCGCTCGATGCTTTAATTATTTGTGGTCCTATTTTTTTAATTTTAATACTTGTGGCATTTATTCCTCCATTTTTAATGAATTCTTTCATATTTTCAACTAAAAATCTGATGCCTGATTTTGATAAAATAAATCCAATGAATGGATTACAAAGAATGTTTTCAACACATAGTTTAATAGAATTAGGAAAGTCGTTAGTTAAATTTTTGGTTTTAGGGGCAATTTGTTTTACTTATATTTTTTCACAAAAAGAAGAAATGATTAACTTATTGTCTGAAGATGTGCTGAGTGGGGTTAATCACGGTGGACATGTTATCTTGATGGGTATGACCATTTCTATCATAACGTTGATTTTGGTTGTTTTGTTTGATGTTCCTTATCAATATTGGACTTATTATAAAAATCTCAAAATGAGTTTAGAGGAAATGAAGCAAGAAAATAAAGAAAGTGCGGGTAATCCTCAAATTAAGGGCAGAATAAGAAGTCTTCAAATGGCTGCTTCTAGAAGAAGAATGATGACTTCTGTGCCAGAGTCAGATGTTGTTTTAACAAACCCTACTCATTATGCAGTGGCTCTTTCTTACAAGGAAGGTATGAGAGCCCCTAAAGTAATAGCAAAGGGTGCTGATGAAATGGCTAAAAAAATAAAAGAAGTTGCTGCTAAAAGTGGTATTCCAATTGTGGAATCGCCCCCATTAGCTAGAGCTTTATATAATTCTACGAAGTTAGATCAAGATATTCACCCTGGTTTATATCAAGCCGTGGCTGAAATTTTGAGTTATACTTATCAATTAAGTGCTTGGCAAAAATTAGGTGGAAAATATCCTACACCACCAATAAATTTAGAGGTTCCTCAAGAATTATCCGATCCTGAAGCGGATAAGAAAAATAGTTAAATTATCTTCTCATATCTCAATAAAATTGATTAAATAAATAATTTTCTTATACTATTATGTGCTTAAAATTTTGATGATATATTCAAATATCTTGACATATTTAATCTAAGGATTATAAGAAAACAAAGAGGGAAAATTAATGATGAAAGAACAGCAGCCTAAAATAATGATAGTAGATGATTGTTCTGTAATGAGATCTCTATTGAGAAATTTACTTCGTGCAGAAAATTATGCAGTTGTCGCAGAGGCTTCTAATGCTGAAGTTGCATTGGAATTAATGAAGAAAGTAACTCCAGATATTATTTGTTTGGATATTAGAATGCCGAATGTAAGTGGCTTAGATTTATTAAAAGAAATTAAAGCAGAACATCCACATATTCATGTGTTAATGATTACAGCCAACTCTGATAAAGAATCAGTTGTAGAAGCTATTAGTAATGGTGCAAGCGGATTTGTGGTAAAACCTTTTAGTAGCAATAAGATTATGACAGCTTTAAATAAAGTTAAAGCTAAAATAAGCGAAGAGCCTAACTCAAATAATCCCCAATCTGTACACAAGGAAATGGATCATCAAGAAGCTAAAGAAATGGGAGAAGTTTTAGACACTCTTCCAGACAATCCGGAGCTAACCTAATCTCCATTTAATTGTATTCAAAGAAAACCATATGTGCTAGCAATGGTTTTTATATTATTCATTTCGGCACATGTTTTTTGGCTATAAGCTAACTTAAATGCTTTCATTTTATCTGAAATGGCATTATCTGAATAAGCTCTAGCTGCTTGTCTATATTTTTCATCTAAGTTTTGATTGATAGAACTATTTATTTGAGATTTAACAATTGTAAGTGTTTTCTTTTCATCTCTTCCATAGCATATTTTATCAATATATACTTTGCCTACACCGCCACTGGTTAGATTATCAAGTATTGAACTCACTCCTTGCGGAAGAAATCCTGCAAAAGTTTTTTCTTCTTCAGCCAAGCATGGTGAAGAAGCGATTATTAATGTTAATAAAATGGCACTTATTTTTTTCATATCTAACTCCTTAAATGAAAAATAGTGAGGAGTTAGATATTCATATATTTTTTTTTTTAAAGCAATACAATTAGTCAGTAAATTGAATTTTTTTTTTAAAGCAATACAATTAGTCAGTAAATTGAATTTTTTTTGAATTAAAATTTTCTACAATATTTTTGCCTTGTGTTTTTTTGACATCTTGTATTTTAAATAGTGAATTTGCTTTAAACCAGTTCAATAAAGAGTTGTTTTGTGGTTCTTGTTTTTTTGTTTCGTTGTTGTTTGACTTTGAAAAATGATGAATTAGTCTTTTGAAATACAACATATATCAAATGTTGTGACTTCATTATATAAAAGCCTCATGTTAAATAAAAGACTATTGTTAGCTGTTTTTTGTATTGCTTGTGTAACTGGTTGTTATGGACCAAAGAAAGAGTATGAATCTGATATTCAACCTTACAAAATTTTAAGAAAGGAACCAATACAAGAAAAAATAGAATTAGAGAAGTTTAACATTAATGATGAAATCATATTAACACCAATATATGATTATAAGATTGCTGCCAGAGTTTTAAGAGTTGAAAAATATACGTTTGATAAAATGTCTAGCATTTCACCCTATGATTTAGCATTAGGTTGGGGGCAAATGTCATACGAAGAGAAAATCAAAAAGGCAAAAGTTAAAATAAGCCAAGGCAATAGATTTTATTTTTGGGAAATGCCCCCAGAAGGAATAAATGTTTTAAGTGTAGATGAGGTGTCTATGGGAAGTGCTAATACCCATATTATTCCAGCCAATAAACAGATAAAAGATTACATTGCAAAAAATGTCAAAGAAGGTGATTCTATATATATGGAAGGTTATCTTGTTAATGCTTATCACCAAAAAGACAATGGCACTTGGTCTACTTCTAAAGTGAGAACAGATACAGGTGCTGGGTCTTGTGAAATACTATATGTCACCAAAATTAAGCATTTGTTAAATGTAGACTAACCAATATATATTTCTATTATATAATCTTCATTATTCAAAACTACATTAATTCTGTTCGGATTGTATGAAGTATTTGATCTTGAGCTATTTACAACAATATTAATATGCATATTTGCAAATTCAGCAGAAAGCTTTGATTTTAAATAGGCTTCTATATCAAAAACACTTTGAAAACGTTTTCCAATGATGCCATGATTATTCACTTGTTCTTCAAGTAGGGCTTCTTTTTTTTGTGTTCCACAATATTCAACTTCACACATTTTTTCTGTATTAAATTTGCAAGGCTGTACAACTAACTTACACTGTTCTTTTTGCTTTAAATTAATTGCATTTGGAAATACCATTGTATCAGCAGCATAAGTGAATGATGCTGAGGTCATAAATAATAAGTTTAAAATAATTTTTAACATGATATCTTTTTATGTTGTTTTTTTTATTTAAATAAAATCAAGAAAATTAGTCAAGACAAAATATTTTTGTTGCACAAAAAAACTGCGTGTGTTAAAATTCCAATTCCTATCATTAAAGGAGTAATAAATGGTTTCCCCAACATATAAACGTGTTTTATTAAAATTAAGTGGTGAATCACTTCAAGGAGATGCCCATTTTGGGTATAACGGCGATGCAGTAGAAGAAATAGTTAATGAAATTGCACAATTGCATAAGACTGGAACAGAAATAGCAATTGTTGTTGGTGGTGGCAACATTATGCGAGGTAAAAGTATTGCGGGTCATGGAGTTTCGCCTGCTACCGCAGATTATATGGGAATGTTGGCAACCATTATGAATGCCCTTTATCTGCAAGATGTACTTAAGGCGGCTGGAATTGAAAACAGGGTTATGACTGCGATTGCCACAAATGAAGTAGCAGAACCATTTATTCGTCTGAAGGCAATGAAGCATTTGTCTCGTGGACGTGTAGTTATTTTAGCAGCAGGCACAGGAAATCCTTTTTCAACAACGGATACAGCAGCGGCTCTTAAGGCACGAGAGTTGGAGTGTGAAGTGATTATCAAGGCAACCAAGGTTGATGGGATTTACGATAAAGACCCTAATAAATATAAAGATGCGGTTAAGTATGATAAGATTACTTATCTAGATGCAATCAAGCAAAATCTGGAAGTGATGGATATGACTGCATTTACGATGTGTAAGGATTCTAAGATTCCTATTATTGTGTGCGATATTTTAGGAAAGAATAACTTAAAGAATATTGCATTGGGTGAAAAGATTGGAACGCTAGTTAATGGGGGTTGATATGTCAGATAGTCAAGATAAAGATAAGCTATTGGCAGCAAAAGATAGGGCAATTGCTTCAATGGAATCTACAATTCATCAGATGTGGTTACGTGCTGGAAAGCTAGAAACACAAATCAAGGAACAAGCGGCTAGAATTAAGGAATTAGAAACGGCTCGTGAAAATGTGTGAGTAATCAATCAATCAAAACAAAAAAGCGGCAATGCCGCTTTTTTTATTCCTTTTAACTGATGATAAAAGTTAAATGTTAACTTTTGGTCTAATTAAGAGAGATCCAATAATCATTCCGATAATTGCAGCCAAAAGCCCACAAAAATGAGGTTGTATAGTTTCAAAATTGACATACATTAAGACAAGCCAAGTAGCTGTTCCAAAGCCTATGGCTAAATAAGCACCATAAGTATTGGCTTTTTTCCAATAAAGACCAAATACTAAAGGAACAAAAGCAATCACCAAAGTAGATTGGTAAGCATTCTCAACCATTTTAAAAATACTGAGTTCAGAATAAGAAGCATATAAGGTAACTAAAATGGAGAATATAACGGTTACTATTCTCATAGTTAAAAGAAGTTTTTTATCATCAAAAAAATCTGGTTTAAACATGGGTCTCAAAATATTTTCTGTTAAAGATACTGAAGGTGCTAATAGGGTTGCGGATGCACAACTCTTAATAGCACTTAAAAGTGCTCCAAAAAATAAAATCTGAATAATTAAAGGAGTATGATTTAAAATGAGTTGGGGTAAAATCATTTGAGAATCAGTTTCTAAGTATTTGTCAATAATAGATTTATCAATAATGTTGGCACTATATGCAATAAAAATAGGTATAAAGGCAAACATAAAATACAGTAAACCTCCTAAAACACTTGCCCACTTAGCAGTAAACTCATTTTTTGCACTTTGAACTCTTTGAAATACATCTTGTTGAGGAATACTACCTAACATCATAGTGGATAGAGTTCCTAAAAATAATAAGTAATCCAAGAAAGATAATGTGTTCTTTTCAAAAAAGTTAAATTTACCAGCTTCAGAAGCCGCATTGATAACGGTTGAAACACCTCCAATAGAACTGGAAATATCATAACCTATATAGAGTAATCCCCCACAAACAACAATCATTTGAATAAAGTCTGTCACTGCTACTGCCCACATTCCTCCAAATACGGTATATAGAAGCACGGTTAACATACCAAACCACATTCCTGTTGATTGACTTATTGCACCACCACTAATGACATTAAATACAAGCCCTAGTGCAGTAATTTGAGCAGCAACCCAACCTAAATAAGAAATAATAATAGCTAAGCTAGTAATAACCTCTACTTTTCTACCATATCTAAGTTTGTAATAGTCACCTATGGTTAATAGCTTGAGTTTATATAATGGAGCAGCAAAAAATAACCCCACAAAAATTAAACATAAAGAACTACCAAAGGGGTCAGCAATAATGTTTGCAAATCCACCTTTTAAGAATTCAGAAGAGATACCTAAAACGGTTTCACTTCCAAACCATGTCGCAAATACAGTTGCGGTTACAATGTAGAAAGGCAAATGTCGTCCAGCTACTGCATAATCTTTAGAACTATTTATTTTTTTAACGGTAGCAATACCGATTGCAACACTTAAAAGCCAATATCCTAGAACAAAATAAAGTAACATTTATGCCTTTCATATAGTGAAAAATATCATTTCTGATACTATTATTAAAATTGAAAGTCAATCTTTGTGGATAGATTTTTTAACACTTGTTCTAAGTTTTATGCTATAATATTCACTCTTCAATAAACAAATGGATTGTCTATGAAAATAGTAAAGCAAACAGAATTTGTAACTAAAAACGATTACGAGATTAACTACCGTCCACTTTCCGAAGCGGTGGATGTAACTCATTTTATTAATGGGAATAATCTATTTTTAATGGATTATACAAATTCAACAAAAGTTTCTGGTTGTATTAATAAGGAATCTTCTGAAAATATTCAGCGGATTGTTTCAACAGAAACACTCGCAAAAATTACTGATAATCCTTCTTCTTTTCACCAGGTCGCAAAAGAAGATAATTCTTATATCTATTATGTTAAAAAGGGATTTCTTGAATATCAAAAAGAAATTGGAGATAATTCTGTTTTAGCAGAAATGCGAAAAAAGGAAGCACAAAGTTTAAACGATTTTGTTAACAAGAAATGCTTTAATCATTCTGACGATTCGCAATATGAGTTTATTCAGTTTGTGCATAATAAAAATCATCTGAAAGTTTGGAAAGATTCAAAGGGTGAGATGTGCATGACTCCTTTTGTCTTTGATTATATTTCTGCCAATTTAGATAATGGCACTTATCATTTGGATTCATTGATTGAGCATTTAATGCAGCGAGATGATGTTGCTTTTATCATTAATATTAGTCGTTGGGCAGAAGATGAATGTAAATTGCTTAAGTGTCCATTATCTGAAAATGAACCTGGATTAAATCGTATTATTTCAGATATTCCTGGCTATAATGCCGAAGAAGGAAAGGATGAAACGATTACTTTGGTTTATTATCCGAAGCCCGAACATATTGATTCAATTATGAATTGGGAACATGATAAGAACGATAGGGGCGGAAGAATTTGGAACTTAGATAATTATATTGTTCGTGATTTGTTGGGCTGTGATAAGTTCAGTAAAAAACCTATTTTGGAAACAGAATCAGTAGTTCCAAAAAGAAAATTTAAGAACTAATCAAAAAGAGGCTTACTGCCTCTTTTTTAGTTTTTGGGTTATTTAATTATTTAAATCTTCGTTAATAATATAATGTAATGCTTTTATAGAGTATCTCTTTGTGTTTTTAATAGATGTTTGATTTTTATAAAAGTTTTATATATTCTTTTTTATATATTTGGAGATATTTTAATGGTTAGAATAACAGTCCTATTAGCTTCAATATTTGTATTGTCTGGATGTGAGTATTTAAAGGATAATAGTGAAGAAATTGCAATGAACAATGCAAAAGCGATTGGTGCTGCTTGCCGTCAAATCGGTACACCATTAATTGAGTGTTATGCTTCTAGCCCAAAAGTTAATAAGGGAAATATCTTTGCTGGGTGGAAGGAAATGGATGCTTATATGAGAGATAATAAGATTCCTAACAGTGATGCACCACCTAAAGAAAACGATGCTGAATCTTCTACTGTGGTTGAAGCGACAACGGCGGATAAAAATAAGAAAGCTGAAGATCCAAAGCCACCTAAAAATATGCCAAAAGAAAAATAATTTTCAATTTATTTTAGTTTTATTTTTTTGTTGATATACTAATATGTAATATATCAATTTAAAACTATGGAATTAACAGCAAATCATTTAGTGCAATCATTAGAGTTTCTTAAAAACTCAATATCTAGTGCTGATAATTATTTTAGTTATAGTAAAAGCCCTATTCATATTCTTGTCTATAATGAAATGATGAGGTTTTCTAAGGAAGAACTTGAGTCGGTAAAAGTTAATATATGGAATAAAAACCTTGAGGGTTTAATTTTAAGCACCAAAAATCCGTTTTTATATTCTGTTTTGATTAAAAAAGATGCTTTTAGAGACAAATTATCCAAAGAATCACAATGGGTATTAAATAATTGTAAGCAAAAAGATGATTTTGTTTATCAAGCTGTTTTTTATCTTGAAAAAGATTATCATAGAGAAAGAAACAAAGAATCCATTAATCACGAAACACTTTTTGGATTATTGGCTTCTAATTATATTAAGAGCGAAACTTCAACTCAGATTCATTTGCTTAATACCTATTTTGATAAATTTTGGAAAAAAGAAAAAAATAGGATAGTTGATTTTTTAGTAAAAGAAGGCTTTTCTAAAGGTGGTGATGATGAATTATCTCATTTGTTAGTGACTAAACTATTGCACAAAGGGGTATCATTAGAAAATAACACACAATTGAATTATCAATTTTTACCTATTTCATCTAATAATCCTGGAAGTAATTTTTTTATCAGTTCTATTGATATCCCAAGATTGGATAAATTATTAAAATGTGGATTTTCTTTTAATGAAGAAGAATATGAATACAATGGCAAAAATCTATTTTTAGCGATAGCCTCTTCCGATAGAGCCGATATTATTTCAACAATTTTGCCAACAATAAAATCGGTCAAGCCTGCTCTCGGAATGACTAAAGAAAAACAAGATCAACTTATAGAGCAAATTGTGAATGACAAATCTTATAAAATTCATTCTGAATTTTCTGAGGTTATTAAATCAAAATATTTGAGCCTTTCTTTAAAAGAGAGTTTAAAAATAAGTGATAAAACAGAACATAAAGTTAAAATTTAATTAGGAAAAATAATGGATTACTTTCCCAATAATTACACATCAAAATTAAACTTGATTGCTGAACTTAATGAGACATTAGAGGATTTGTCTAGAACTGACTTTTCTTCTTATGCTGATGCTGATGTGGAAGGTTCAGACTATATTGTGGGGAATATAGAAAAAGTGGTTTCAAAAAGTGCTTCTTCTGCTCTTGAAAATGCCGTAGAGTTAAAAGCAGAATTGATTGCTGATATTTTGTCAGATTTTTCTGAAAAATTAAAGTTGTATTCTTTTTTGGTGCAAAGAGGATTTGAAGATGAAGATGTTTTTCCTTTTATAGAGTGGGGTAACACTTTCAAAAAAATTAAAGAGCCTATCTATATTAATTATCGTGATGTTTTTATAGAATTAGACTATATGTTAGCTAAAAATAGGGAATTGGGAATATTAAATTTCGCTAGTTTTTTAGAGTCTCAAAGACAAAATAATGGATTAGATAAAAATACTTGGCAACTTTTAGAAAATATTTGTACCAAACATTTTTCACGAATAGAAATGGTAGATATTTTGTGTGGAACAAGTAAAGCAGAGTTTGCCAGTGCATTACAAGGCAACACAAAAACACCAACAGAGGAATCCAAATTGTTTTTTAAATATGCAGCTTATCGTCCCGATGAGTATTGGACTTTTAAAACATCTAACCAAGAAGGAATGGGGGTTTCTATTTCCACTTCTGATTTTAATGAGATTTTTGAACATTTTCGCACAACAACACTTTGGGATAGAATTTCTGCTAGCAGTTCTTCTAAAAAAGCATTTGTGGGTGAATTACTTTGGAGCGAAGATAGGGAAAAAAACCAGTTTTATACTGTAAAAAGAACGGGTTATTTTGGTTCAAAAATATATAAACCAGTAGATGTAAAATGGGATAACTGTAAAGCATTTTTTCATCAGATTATCCGTGGCGATATAGAAATGGCTGAGTATTTTGTTGAAAAATTAAGTGGTTTGTATGGGCCAGAAGCCATAAAAAAAATGAGTCAAGATTTATCTCAACTCATTAGTATTTCAATGCAACACAAGTTAGAAAGTGAACTAGGTAATAATTCTAGCAAACCTCAAAGAATAGTTAAGGTTTAATTATTTCTTGAACTCTGGTTTAATAAGGCATTCAATTCCGGCTTCTAAACCATGTCCGTGAAGTGAATTAACTTTGACCTTTTTTTCGTCAAGGTTATTGCTCGCATATTTTTTGATTTCGTTTGTTAATTTAGAAACTCTTTTCAAATAAGAGTCAAGGTCTTCACCAGGGGATGTAGTTAACTCTTTAAACATTTCATTTAGGGTGTGAAGTTTTTGTTCCAAATCTTTTGAAACATCAAAAAAATCAGCACGATGTTCTGCGGTGTGACCATTAACTTTGTGCATACCTAAACCAGAATCAAAGTCATGTTCAAAAATAATTGTTTTGTTTTCTGCTTTCATTTTAATTCCCCTTAATGATTACTTCTATAATAAACATATTTCATCTTTTGTCAAAGAAGAATTTAGGTATTAATTAATTGTTTTTATGAAAGAATTGTAGAGAATCCACATCTTTATGTTCTTGTTCTTTCAATACTTCTTTTGTTTGAATAATAAGTTCTTTCGTTTGCTTTGCTTTTCTAAAACGCCAAAAAGCCAATCCTGTAAAGGTCATTCCCAAAAGAGAAGAGATTACAAAAAGTGGACTCAATCTAAAGACAATACTGCCAAAAGCGATAAAGAACCATAAGGCACTAACGATAACATGGTGCCATCCTTTTTTAATAATATCAGCATATTCAACTTCAAGTTCTTTTTTAGAAAAATCATTCATAATTGTTCTCTAGTTTTGAATATTTTTAACAAAAAAAAGCAAAAAAGCAAAACCCATGAAAGATTTTGCCTTTTTAGTGAATATCTTGGTTAACTACCAGTGATAATTTTAAAAGTTCCTGGCTTTCCTTTTACGGGGGTCAGAGCTTCAATGAAAATATGGTGGTCATCACCAGATTTCTTAATCATATCGTTAGCAATTTTCCAAAATTCAAACCAAGTCATTTGTGTTGGCTTTTCAAATTCTTGAGTTTGTGTTTCACCCCATGATTCATAAATCAAGGTTTTAATTTTTGGGGTTTTTCCATCCATATCCGAAGCTTTTACGGAAGAAACAGACCAGCATGTCATAAAACGGTTTTCTTCCTGCATCTTATTGAGTGCTTGCCAATTGTCTTCCCAAGACTTATTTTCAAGATCCAGTTCTGGCTTAATGGTGATGTGTGCCAATTCCTTCAGATTTTCAAGCTTCTTAAGAATATTGGGATGAATGGTTCCCTCAAGGTGTTGGATGATTCCAAAAAGCTCGCTGCTAATGGTGTTAAGAGCCTTGAACTTTTGGTCAACTTGGGTAGCTTCCATTTGCTTCTCCTACTGTGTTAAGATGGTTAAATTATAGCACAGAAATGATATTTTTTCACTGGTTTCAAGATATTTTTTGAGTTATTTTTTGAGTTTGTTATAATGTAAGAAATAAGGAATCTTGTGATTGAAAATGAAAAATCTAAATAAATTTTTTTTAAAAATTGAAGAAAATATTGCCTCTTTTAGAAAGCAAAAGATATACCAAAGAGAGCATGAACCTATCCAACAATTCTTGTTAATTGATGCGGGTGAAAGATATGTCGTTGCTGAATATCGTTACTTTCACGAACAAGAGGTGGTCATGAGATCAGTATCAGACGCAGAGATCGTAGAATTAGCAAAAACATATCTTGAAAAGGGTGGTAAAGACATTCATTTAAGAATGGGCGGTAAAAATCGCCAAAAAAGTGCGATGTCACTTTTGTTTAAAGAAGAGTTGCCTTCGCCTGTCCTAGAAAGATATGTGGAGCTTTTGCTTAATTTTGACAGTTTGGATAATTTAACGGTTTCATTTGAATATTTGGGTGAAAATTTAAATAAATATCCAAGTAAGCAAGATTTTGCTAAAAAAGTAGTAGACGGCTTGGCGTCTCAAGCACTTAAGCAAAAAGAGATTTGGAAAAACCATGCTTCTTTGTATGGAATGTATTTCTCTAATATTTGCAATTCTCTAAATCAAATAAAATTTGAAAAAAGTGATTATCACATTATTCATAAATTGTTTAGTGCTTTTGAATATATTATTAAAGAACAATATAATATTGAAAATACTTATATAAGATTTTTAAAAGATCATGTTCCTCCAAGTGATTGGGAAGAGTTTAAAAAATATTCTGCTGAAAAAGAAGAGGTTAAGAATAAACCTACTACTGTTTTTGCTGAAAATGAAAAACCCAAATATCATTTGGTGTTAAGTGAGCAATTCATTAAAGAAATGTACCCTGTGCTTTCATTATCAAATGACTATGATGTAATGATTGATAAATTGAAAAAGCATATAAATCTTTGTTCTGATGAGTTGGGAATTGAAAAATGTTATTTGGTAGATATGAAAAATTCTCAAACAGAACTTTATTTCATCTCTAAAAACGAAAATCCTGTTAATAAAAATACCATAAAAAATTTATTAAGTTATGCGATAGAAGGGTATGTTGAGTTGCTTAATAGGAAAGAAGAAGTATCCGATGATTTTTTGGCTACAACATTTAGGGCTGGCATACTTTCTGTAAAGCTGAATGATGGTAGAAACGACGAAAAAAAATCTACTCCAAAGCGCAATAAAATTTAAAATTTTAACCGACATCATGCTATAATAACTCCATCTTAACAACTGGAGGAAAAGCCTCATGTCTCACTTTACCGTTATTGTTATTGGTTCTGATTTTGAAGAGCAACTTGAACCTTATGCTGAACAAGATTTTGACGATAAGTATAGTGCTTTTGAAGATACTGAAGACGCCAACTTGGAAGAGTATCATAACAAGGAAGTTGAACTTGTTGTTATGAAAGATGGAAGTATTTTGAGTAAATATGATGAGCAATTCCGTGTTAAAAATAGCGGAAGTTATTCTTCGAATTTTGAGTACCCTAAAGATGCCGTTTTGCGCATGGGTAAATTTACAGAAATCTATTCTACTTTTGAAGAATTTATGGAAGGTTGGCATAGCACGAGTGAACGTGATCCTATTGAGGAAAGGTATGGTTACTGGACTAACCCCAATGCCAAGTGGGATTGGTATAGTGTTGGGGGACGTTGGACTGGCTATTTTAAGCCTAAGGATGGAGCCATTGGTGTAATTGGAGAACCTGGTGCTTTTGGAAATAAGGCCAAAAAGGGTTGGGTAGATTCAATTCGTCTTGGTGATATTGATATTGATGGCATGAAAAATGATTCTATTCAAGAAGCGAATGCGACTTACGACAAGTTGGAAAGTATTCTGCGAGGTCGCCCCCTTCCTTCTTGGAATGCTATTCTTCATAAAAATGGTGGGGATGTAGATTTTGCCAGAATTGAATACAACAACCTTCCTACAGTTAAAGACTTGAATGAGGAAAAGTTTCATATTTTTGGAGACTATGTAGAAGTGTTTGGCAATAGTCGTGAAGAATACATTGAGAAATGTAAAAATTCAGTTATGGTTCCTTATGCCATTGTGAAAGATAGTGAATGGTATCAAAAGGGAGAAATGGGTTGGTGGGGAATGTCTTCTGATGAAATGACGCAAGATGAGTGGAATAAAAAGTTTTGGGAAATGATTAATTCTCTTGATCCTGAAACTGAATTGACGCTTGTAGATTGTCATATTTAAAAATATTAAAAAATGAAAAGCGAAAATTGCTATGAAAAATATAAGAATTTAGATCAAAAATCTTTAAATGATAGATTGTCTAGTGCTTGCCGCCGAGGGTGGGCTGATGAAGTGAAATGTCTTTTATCATCACCTTATTTAACTTTGCATGCTGAAGCCAATTCTTACAATAGCTTTGGTTTAAGAATAGCTTGTATGAAGGGACATTATGATGTCGTGAAATGCTTAATAGAAGCTATAGATTTAGAAAATCCAGTTGATATTGATGCTAATAACGGAGAGAGTTTAGGTAGTGCTTGTTATAATGGTAATTTAGAGATGGTTAAACTGTTAATGAAAGCTAAGAAAGATTATTCTTCGCTAAAAGTTAATAATACCGCCTTAATTTCTGCTTGCTTGGAAGAGAGTTTAGAAGTTGTTAAATATTTATTAAGTGTAAAATCTTTTAGCGATAATGTAGATAAAGAAGCTGCATTTATGAGATGTATTGAGGATAATTTATCTGAAATGAATAAATATTTTGTTTTTGAACAGAATATGAAAAAAACTCATCGGATTAAGCAATGTTTGATGGAATATCCTAATACTCAAGTGGAAACCTATTTTTTGTTTCATACCCTTAATGAGACATTAGTGGAAAAGCCCCAAAATTCTAATCGTATAAAAGTGTGAAAGTTAAATTTTCTTAAGTGAATCTTAATAAAAAATTTATCTCTCAGAATTTGATTGCACAAAAAAATTATTCGAGTTATGGTACGGTCATATATAGAGAGAGGATTCATTATGTTTAAAAAATTATTTATTGTTGCATCCATAGGTTTATTTGCATCAGTAGCTCAAGCAAATGACGTATTAAACATTTATCCAAATGGAGATGCAGATGCTGGTAAGAAGGTTTTTTTAATGAAAGGATCTGGTTCATTTGAGTCTTGTATGGCTTGCCATACAGACAATTTAAAGGGTGAAGGTAAACATGCAAAAACAGGAAGAACGATTAAGCCATTGGCTCCAATAGCAAATCCAGAAAGATTTACAGATTTAGCTAAAGTAGAAAAATGGTTTAAGAGAAACTGTAATGATGTTTTTTCTCGTGATTGTTCTATTAAAGAAAAAGCTGATTTTATTGCCTATGCAAGGAGTGTAAAATGAAAAATACATTATTAGTTGCTTTGATGTTGGTGTCTGCACCAGTGTTTGCAGATGGGGATAAGAATTATGTGCTACCTAAAGTCTATGTAGCAGAATGTGGTTCTTGTCATGTTGCTTATCCAGGTGAGTTGCTCCCTAAAGAATCTTGGAAAGCTATCAACTCAAAATTGAAAAATCATTTTGGTAGTGATGCTACTTTAGATGAAAAAACATTGCTTGAAATTAATAAGTATTTAATGAATACGAATACCTATAGAAAAGCTGAAGGAACAAAGGACAATCGGATTACTTCAGCAAGATGGTTCATCAAAGAACATAGGGAAGCTAATGCCCCAGCAAAGACCAATTTTGCTAATTGCATGGCTTGTCATACACAATCAGAAACAGGCAACTATTCGTTAGCTGGTTATAAAGGGCATAGATAATGGAAACAAGGGTCGTAAAAGTTTGGGATTTGCCTGTCCGAGTGTTTCATTGGAGCATTGTATTGGCATTTGCAACTGCTTGGATTACTTCGGAATCTGAAGCCTATAGAAACATTCACTTCTTTAGTGGTTATTTCTTAATTTCAATGATGACTTTAAGAATTATTTATGGCTTCGTGGGTTCAAAGTATGCTAGGTTTAATAATTTTGTGAGACCAACAGAAATAGTTGATTACATCAAAAACATTAAAACCAAACATTATTTGGGACATAACCCTGTAGGGGCATTAGGGGTTTTATTTTTAATTTTTGGAACTTTAGCTACTGCCATTGTGGGACATTATCTTTCTTATGATGAAACAGAATTTCTTGAAGAAGCTCATGAAATTTTAGCTAGTGCAACATTAACTGTGGTGGTAATCCATGTTTTTGGAGTAATTGCCTCAAGCAAGATTCATAAAGAAAATCTACCTAAAAGTATGGTGACTGGTAATAAGGAAACAACAGATATCCAAGCTGTATCAGTCAAAAACAGAGCATTGTTAGCAATATTTGCACTAGCCACCTCAATTGCTTTTGCATTCTATGTCGCTTAATCATTGTTGTTAAATTGTGAAAATTAAGCCTTGAGAAATCAAGGCTTTTTTGTTTTAATGTTAAGAAAAGAGAATTTATGAAATGAATAAAACAGAAAAGCTAAATTTAATTTTAGAAATTTTAAGTAAGACCTATCCTGTTTTTGCAGAAAGTGGTCCAGAATGGGATGATTTTAAAGATTTTAATAATTCTCACTTCAAGAGTTTGGTGATGGTTATGTTATCTACAATGACGAATTCAAAAAGGTTAGTGCCTGCTTGCCATGCTTTGTTTGCAAAAGCTCAAACTCCTAAAGAAATTTTAGCTTTAAGTAATGATGAACTATCTTTGTTAATTAAACCAGTTGCTCATTATAATCGTAAGACAATTCATATCAAAGAAATGTGTCAGCAACTATTGGATGAATATGGCGGAGAAGTGCCCAAAACAAAAGTTGAGCTTTTAAAGCTAAAAGGTGTCGGATTAAAATGTGCTGATATTATGTTGAATTTTAACTTTGGACAAGACAATATTGCTGTAGATACCCATGTTCATCGTGTTTTAAATAGAATGGGAATTGTTCAGACCAATTCGCCTGAACAAACTTCAGTAGAGATTAATCAGATTACCATTGACGTCCTCCCCGCCCTAAACGGCGGGGATTCCTACTGCTAGACGTGCACGTCCGCACGCGAGAATGTTCTTCGCTGAGTTGATATCACGATGATGAACCGTATTGCAACTGGAGCATGTCCATTCTCTTATTCCAAGGTCTTTCAGTCCTCTCGGACCGCTTCGTGTATTGCACGAAGAACAGACTTGGGTTGAGA